>PDWI01004021.1_pt1 | contig 20171 bp, 16 predicted proteins | sample 1430891 | NCBI WGS metagenome assembly PDWI01 (sample SAMN01162508, study PRJNA174530) | Oral metagenome, whole genome shotgun sequencing project. | biome: Marine environment; feature: Marine mammal; material: Swab sample of the gingival sulcus; isolation source: swab sample of gingival sulcus...
TTCATCATTACTTCTCAAAATATGATGACGAGCCTCTATCTTGTCTCCGCCTTCAACCTCGCTAGCACGGATGATTAGGTTATATTTAAATTTTTTCCCGGTTGCCTTAATTTTTGCCGTGGTTTTTTTCATCGGAGCCTTTTTGACAGGGGCTTTTTTCTCTACTTTTTTCACCGCTTTTTTCATTGCACTATTTAAATCATTAGCATTTTTAGCAGAAAAATATTCCCCACCAGTAGCATTGGCAATACAGGCTAGCTGTTTATCGGTGTTGGTATCGACATTAAAACCGATTACGTGAGCGGTAAAATCAATTCCTTGTTTTTCAAGCTCTTTAGCCGTGGCACAGGGGTCGGCATCACAAGTTTCCTTACCGTCACTGATTAAAATAACGGTGGCTTTATCTTCGGTAAAATGTAGTTTTTTCGCTGCTTGCTGCAGGGAGTCGCTGATTGGTGTTTTGCCTTTCGGCGTAATGGCTTTCACCTTGGCTAACACAGCGTTTTTGTCGATTTTGGACAGGGGAATTAACACCTCAATATCGCTACAATCGCCTTTTCTGTTATGACCATAAGCCATTAAACCGAAATCAATACTTTCGTCCCAGTCATTGACGACTTTATTTAAGGTTTCTTTGGCAATCGTTATTTTGGCTTTGCCATTGACTTGCCCTTGCATACTGCCCGAGCCATCTAACACAATCATTGCTTGGTCTGCCGCACAGGTCATGCTAACAGCCAATAATAAGGGGGATAGTTTTTTAAACATGGTATGTTCTCCGTTATCAGTCATTAAATCTTTTTTCAAAAGTTGCCCGGCATTACGATTGCAAGCTGCATCACCCTGTCGACGTGGCAGTTCTTGGCTCTGAAACCGCAGTGATTAGCGTCTTACTTACTGCAGTGTGGCAATATTGGTTAGGGGTTAAACATTATGGGCAATAGTGCCACTATTGCCACTGTAGCCAGAATAAACAGGCAGGATAACATAAAAAAGACAGCTATAACTGTAAACATTAACTCAAAAAACGGCCTATAAGTGGGGAGATGGCTTCAAATAGTAAGATGTTAAAGCTATCGTACCATTGTTCATAAATTGGCACGAATCATCTGGGTTCTGTTGAAAAAGCAACAATGCTTTGTACCACAGTATCTTCAAAAAGTACCCTCAAAACATAATGAGTAGTTAAAACCTTTGTTCCATTATTCCAATCCATTGATGTGAACAGATGATGGTACAATAGTTTCCCGCCCAGATTTATGCCTGATTAAGACAAGGCACTAGAGACCGTTTGGCTGTTGTAGGTGAGTTGATACGGATTTCATCAGGGGACGAAAGCAATCAATACTGTCATTCGATCCCGAATATATGTCAGCATGTAGTGGTCAAGTAAAAGTGGACAGTAAAATCTAAGCTATCTGGTATTTTCAATTAGTTACTTTTTTCTTTACCTGAGCAAGTTTTTATCTCATTTTGATTTTGAATAGTTTCGATAATGTCTTTAGCCCAGAAATAACCCTGGATAGATAAGCCAATGAAAAATAAAAGAATTCCAAGCATGGCATAAGCTTTAAATTTTGCTTTTCTACCATACACATATTCTGTTTTAGTAAATACTTTCTCATTGGGCAAAGGGTCTTGACCTGCTTTAATTATTTTTAAAGACCGCCGCCCTATAAAATAAAAATAAACAAGAGCCGATAAGAGAGGCAAACCAATAAATAATCCGTAGAAGACTACATGTAATCCAGTAAATGCCCCATAGTTCTTACAATAGGCAGTTGCAGAATATTCTTCAATGTATGGAAAGCCCCAAAATTGCATAATTATTACAAACGGAATTAACCAAAGTGCATGTTTAACAACACACTTAATTTTTTCCTCTTTTGTATAAAGTGGGGGCGATTGATTCATGGGTTTATAGCGAGCAATTTGATACTCGCCATTATACTGAAAATGTAATAGAAGACTTTGATAAACCTATCGAGCGTGTCAATTTCCAAGGCGCACGGCGCACAGAAAGCGGAGTTTACATAGAGTAAATGAGCATTTCGAGCACCGCACAACGCAGAAATTGGCTAGTGCAGGTGGTTTTGCAAAGCCTTCTAATACCTTGCTCAGTGGAAAAATCAGGACATCCCAATATTTAATCATCAAGATCAAGTCGCTTATTTCTAAAAACTGCCTGTAAGTGGGGGGATGGCTTCAAATAGTAGCAGCACTTGAATTAAGCTTAACACACTGATAAAACTAAAAAATCAATAACAACTCAAGCACTATGCATTGAAAGTGCAGAGGTTTTTTTGGACTGAACGTTCAATACTATTCTAAAATCATTTTGTCACTGTCCTTAATTAGCACGTTATTAGCACGTTACGACAAAGGACACTGTAATCAGGAATAAACTTAAAACAGCTTTGGGAGCTATTACTATGAGTATCAATAAAGTTGCAGTTATTTTATCAGGGTGTGGATATTTAGATGGTGCTGAAATCAGGGAATCAGTGCTGGCCATTTTGGCACTTGACAATGTCGGCGTTGATTATGAAATTTTTGCCATTGATGAAGAGCAACATCATGTTGTCAATCATTTAAACGGTGAAGAAGTGGAAGGGGAAAGTCGAAATATGCTGATGGAGTCAGCAAGAATAGCCAGGGGAGCGATTCAGGAACTTTCTACACTAGACGTTGATAATTTCGATGCCTTATTAATCCCTGGTGGTTTTGGTGTCGCCAAAAACTTAAGTAGCTTTGCATTCAAAGGCAGTGCTGGTGCAGTGGTTGAAAAAGTCGCAGAGGTGATCAGCACCTTTCACGCACAGCAAAAACCGATTGGTGCTATTTGTATTTCTCCGGCCATTGTTGCGCTGGTACTGGGGGATAAAAATCCAGTGCTTACCATCGGTAATGACAAGGCAACCGCGAATGAGCTGGAAAAAACAGGCGCTAAACACCAAGATTGCCCCAGTGATTCATGCTTGGTTGATGTCGAAAACAAAATCGTTACAACGCCCGCCTATATGGATGATAACGCCAAAATCTCGGATGTATATATCGGCATAAGCAAACTGGTGGATGAATTGCTTAGACTGTGATCCTCTAGTATCACAAAAAACAGCAAAAATGACCAAGCTGGAGCGTAGCGGAGACACTATTGGAACAAATGTGGGGTATTTCTTTTAAAAAAGAAGAAAAGCCTTTTACTAGACAAAATTCGTCTACCAAACTACGCTTCGGGCTTCTCATTTTATCGACAGGTTTAGGGTGTTTAGTATGAATCAGGACGAATTATTGGCGCTGGATGCTAAACACCTTTGGCATCCGTATACGAGTTTTTCTAAACCCACCCCCGTACTTTCAGTGGATTCTGCTGAGGGTGTTTATTTGAAATTAACGGATGGCAGGGAGCTGGTTGATGGCATGTCGTCTTGGTGGTCTGCCTTGCATGGTTATAATCATCCTGTGTTGAATCAGGCTTTGCTTGATCAGAGTCATAAAATGTCGCATGTGATGTTTGGGGGCTTGACTCATGAACCTGCGGTGACGTTGGCTAAAAAACTTGTGGCTATGACGTGTGATAATTTACAGCATGTGTTTCTTGCAGATTCTGGTTCGGTGTCTGTGGAAGTGGCGATTAAGATGGCGCTGCAATATTGGTTTGCACAAGGTTATACCAAAAAGGCAAAGCTTCTGACGGTGCGTAATGGTTATTATGGTGATACTTTTGGTGGCATGGCTGTTTGTGATCCTGTCAATGGTATGCATGAAATGTTTACTCATACCTTGGCAAAGCATATCTTTGCGGATGCGCCTCAGGTGACGCATGAGATGGGCGAGGAAATACCGTGGCAAGCCCATTTTATTGATGATTTGAAACAGAAATTGCATGCCAATCAGGCTGAGATTGCGGCGGTGATTATTGAGCCGATGGTACAAAATGCGGGTGGCATGCGTTTTTATCATCCTGAATATTTGCAAGCATTACGACGTTTGTGTGATGAGTACGATGTGTTGTTGATATTGGATGAGATTGCCACAGGTTTTGGCCGAACGGGGACACTATTTGCCTATGAACAAGCAGGGATTGAACCCGATATTATGACGCTGGGAAAAGCGCTTACGGGGGGGTATATGACCTTGGCAGCGACATTAACCAGCCGTAAAGTGGTCGATGGTATTGAATCTGATGGGAAAGGGGTGTTGATGCACGGGCCAACCTTTATGGGAAATCCTTTGGCATGTAGTGTGGCAAATGCCAGTATTGATGTATTGCTGGATTCACCTTGGCAACAGCGGGTTTCTGCTATTTCTGCGCAATTAAGAGAGGAGTTAGCTCAGTGTTTGACTTTGGATTGTGTGAAAGAAGTGCGAGTAAAAGGGGCAATTGGGGTGGTTGAATTACACCAACCACTGGATATAGCATGGTCTCAACCCCGATTTACCGAAAAAGGCGTGTGGCTACGACCCTTTGGTAAATTGGTTTATTTGATGCCTCCTTTTATTATTGAAGCCGAACAGTTGAGAGTACTCACACAAGCAATTTACGATGTACTTGCTGAAAAAACCGCCTGAAAGTAGGGGGGTGGCTTATTTTTTACTAATGACTGCCCCGTTAATTGAAAAATGGCCAGTGTTTGATTTCAGGCTTTGATTCAATCAGTTTGACTTAATCCATCGCTCTTTTGTAAAGCGTGTTACACAAACGGAATGATTGGCGAACCTTTCCACGGGTTTGGTTGATTCCACCAGCGTTGTGCCAAAGTTGCGTATATTGCACGAAAATCTGTCGTATGTCTGACATTACCATTGGCATCCAACTGCGCCATATTGGGATGTCTGCCATAAATTCCTGCCTGGACTTTTCCGCCTAGTACCATATGTGCAGAAGCTGTGCCGTGATCAGTGCCTGCTCCTCGGTTTTCCTTCGCACGACGTCCAAATTCTGAATAGGTGACAACCAATACATTATCCCATAAACCTGCGTTATGCATGGCTTGACGAAATGATGCGAGGCCATTGGCTACTTGATATAAGGCATTATCCTGTGCGCCACGTTGCCCGGAATGCGTGTCGAAACCATCTTGTGTGACTTTGTAAACGGGTGAATCAACACCGCTCAGAATCATTTGTGCAACCGACTCAAGGCTGTGTCCAAAGACACCTTTGGAAAATCTCACGCCTGAGTGTTTGGGGCGTTTCCCCATTTTGGTGGCCAGTTGTTCGCCAACACTAAATAACTGATGTTGTATTTGGCTGACATGCGCAATCGCTGGCGTTAAATTGCTTGGTCGCACATCTTTAATATGCTTGATTTGGCTTAAAAAGGTTTTAGGATTTTGCATGGTGACACTGTTTAAATGTATTCCATTTAAAGGACCTAATTTAGCTTGTCCTTTATTTAAAGCAACGCCGTGTAATCCTTTTTTATAATTAGGTAGCACGCGAGATAACCAACCTGTTTCTATCACTTGATTAGCACTAGAGGCAGAGTCCCAAATATCCATCGAGCGGAAATGAGATAATACGGGATGCGGATAGCCAACCCCTTGTATCCACGCCATTTCCCCCATATTCCATGCGGGCATTAAGGCTTTCATACGAGGGTGAAGCCCTACATTTTTATCCAGCGTTAATACTTGGCGTTGTTTGATTGCAATTCTGGGGCGATATTTGTAATACCATTCATCAGCGTAGGGTACAAGGGTATTAAAACCATCATTACCGCCTTTGAGTTCAACTAAAACAACAATTCTATTTTGGCCGATACCATTGATATTATTGGCACCAAATACCAGTTCGGGTGTGATCAGCGGTACGGATGCAGATGCTGATACTAATCCTGCGTATTTTAAAAACTCTCTGCGATTCATATAATTCTCTTGTTATTTCTCTACGACTTACGTCACCCTGACTTGTTTAAAAAACGGCCTATAAGTAGGGGGGTGGCTTATGGATATTGTTCTGTACTTAATCTTTGTATGTGATTTATGTGGTGTTCTATTTATGTCACCTGATACGCAGGGTCGAGTACAAAAGCGCGAGTTAAGCGTTGTTTGCCCGGTTTTGTGGGCATCGCTTGTAATGGCTCTATGGCTAATAGCCACTCACGTAAAACGTGTGGTGGTATATCAGGCATTTTTTGCGCGACGCTACTACGGTTTTTATGCTCATTTAAGTTGCCGCGCGATAGATTGGTCATCATCGAATTTCTTCTTAATAGAGACTGTGTACTTATCCAATCAGTACCACCTTCCCAACCTTTAACACTTGGATGAGCAAATACGGACTGCCCCATAATGCTGAGATTGTGAGCAAGGTCCATGCGTCCACGACCAAGTGAATAGGGCAGGGTGCGTAAGGTGCCGATGGTCAGTTCTATCGGTGATTTGATTAATCCTCCGCGATTTCTTCTATCCCAGAAGGGTTGGCTTGTCAGTACCGCGCGCAATAAACTGGCAATATCATAGTTTGATTGGCGAAATATATGTGCCCATTGTTTGATGATATGTGCATTGGGGCGTGAAATATTAATAAACTCCTTCCACATTTTTTCTGCAATGGTTTCGGCTGTTCTGGGGTGTTTTAACAAGATATTAATAATATGCTCTCCGTTAAAATTCCCCCGTTTTCCTAAAAAGGTTTTTATTCCCCGATCATGGTCAGCGACATTATTGATAAAGCGTCCACTTCTGTCATCAATACTCCATCCGGTAAATGCTCTGGCAGCCTCGCGCATATCATTTTCTGAATAATGCCCCAGCCCAAGAGTAAATAGCTCTAGTAACTCGCGTGCAAAATTCTCATTGGGATCCTCTTTAATGTTTTTATAACCATCAAGGTATAACAGCATGGCTGGGTCTTTGGCGATGCTGTGTAGCATTTGCCCATAATTACCAAACGCATGTTTGCGCAATAACAGGTTTTGTTGGTAAAGCATACTCGCTTGAGTGGTTTTTTTAATAGATGAGGGGAAATGATTGTGCCAGAATAACGTCATGCGCTCTAAAAAAGGCGAAGTGGTTAACATGAGATGCTGTACCCACCACGTTTGTAATGCCTTGCCTTCCACACGTGAAATCCGCTTAACCATTTTTTTACGGCGCATATTACCGCGTAAACTCACCATTTTCGACCACGGACTCATACCCGGTGGCGGTGGGATTAGCATATTACGATTTTTTAGTAGAAACTCGATTGCTTGTTGTCGTGTCAGGTTTTGAAAGCGCTGGATAGTTTCCCACTCTGCCCCAATTCCAGTACGCGCAGCGAGATGACGTGCTTCATTAAAATTCAGTGTGCCCATTTATTTTTTATACTCTTTGCTAAAATCATTAGCTTAACAACGCTTTTATGAAATAATAAATACATGCAAGCCTATTTATTTGCTTATGCTCATTGAAGGCTTTACAAAACCACCTGGGCAAGACAATCTCTGCGTTGCACGGTGCTCAAAATGCGCATTTACTCTGTGTAAACGCTGCTTTCTGTGCGCCTTGAAATTGACACGCTCGGTAGGTTTATCAAAGCCTTCTAATTTCCAGAAACGCCCCTCGTTTCCAGAAAGCATAGAATAAAAACTTCCCCGTTATTTATTCAAGTTATTATTATTTGGCGTTAGTTTTAGCCCCATTATGCACTACTTAGATGTTTATATTGATGAATAGTTCCCTAATGACTCATCTTTTCTCTCAGTAATATCACTGATCAATACGTTTAAGCCAAACCTTGCTTTATTTTTAGGTGTTATTCACCAAGTACATCCAGTCAATGCCACCCCCCTACTTATCGCCTTTTTTTAAGAGTGCATTCCGTACTCTTTTCTGGTAAAAAGATGCCCCCTGAAGATTTGCGAATAACGTACTGGATAAATGGAAGACTCAAAATTATTTAAAATTGCCTACTACAACCAAGACAAGGTTTATGAGCTTTATGCAAAACAAGTTTATGAATCAGATATTTACGGTTTTCTCACCATCGAAGAAATTGTTTTTGGTAGCCAGAGTGAGTTGGTGATTGACCCCTCTGAGGAAAAACTAAAAGCCGAATTTGATTCGGTCAAAAGAAGCTTTATTCCCGCACATGCCGTGATTCGTATAGATGAAGTCAAAGAGCAGGGCATGTGTAAAATTAAAGACACAAGTAATAACGGAAATATATCCTCATTTCCAGGTGGCAATAAAGGTGGTAGAGATAAGGTCTAATCGTCCCCATATTAAAAGTGGGTATCTTTATTACTACAGTAAGCTACCAGCAAACACATCGGCTCATTGAGAGCTGGGTTAATAACTTATTTTATAACGTATTCGATAACTAAGTTAAAATATTTACGTATACGTTACCACATTTTAGGAGAACAATAATGTACGATACAATTCTAATCCCTGCAGACTTTGCACATGATGAGCAAACCATTGAATCATTACAGAAAGCAAAAAAACTACTCAGCGGTGGAAAAATTATTCTGTTACACGTACTGGATGATATTCCTGCGTATGCAACGATTGAAATACCCGATGAGATTAAAAACAACCACGTCGAAGATACTAAAAAAGACTTACAGAAAATTGCTGATAAAGCAGGTGTCGAAGTCGAAGTTGAAGTGCGCAAAGGTGGCTCTTACGCAAATATTATTGAATCAGCAGAAGAGAACAAAGCAGGCTTAATCATCATTAATTCACACCGCCCGGGCTTTAAAGACTATCTGCTTGGTTCAACCGCAGCAAAAGTTGTACGTCACGCACAATGCCCAGTATTAGTAGAACGTTAGACACTCACTTAACGAGAAGAACTTGGCATAAACAATAATGCGTTACCTATTCACAATCCGTCCTTCATCTCTTGATAATGGTGGTCAATAGCAATGACCACCAAAAAGACCTTACTGATTGTTTCCCACACCCCTTCGGCTAATACACAGCGATTAACCGAAGCGGTGTATCATGGCGCTAGCCATCCCGACTTCGACAGCATTGAAGTTAAACTCACCCAACCACTACAAACCACCGCAGAAGATGTTCTGGAGTGTGATGCCATTCTCTTAGGCACAACCGAAAACTTTGGCTATATGAGTGGCGCAATGAAAGATTTTTTTGATCGCATTTATTACCCCTGTCTGGAGCAAACCGAAGCATTACCCTACAGTATATTTATCAGAGCAGGCATAGACGGCACAGGCACCAAACAAGCAATGGAAAAAATCATCACCGGTTTACGCTGGAAGCCCGCACATGAAACAGTGATTTTGCAAGGGGATTACCAAACCTCCTTTTTACAAAAAGCCGAAGAATTAGGTATGACCATAGCCGCAGGTTTAGATGCAGGAATTTTTTAAACCACCTAACTGCTTTTTTAAAAAAAACAGCCATTAATAAATAATAAAGGCAAAGGCATGAGAAAACCCTTTCAACCGCCCCCCACCTAGATTTTTTGTATAGACTCAATCTGATAAACAGCTCAGTACCTATTGAGAGAACGGGTAGTGCAAGCAAATAACGTATTTTCTCTATTTTTAGTAATTCTCTGGCTAAAACCTTGCTACTTGAAGCCACCCCCACACTTACAGGCGATTTTTTACAAATGGCTCTGATAAAAGGTTTGATTTCAGGGATAATGGATGTCCTAGATTACTGTTAATATTCTATAGCTTGAAGAAGGTCACTTTTGGTAAAACCTTCCATTGTGTTTTTAGGTTTAGTATTTTTGACTTCAGAATATAAAGTCTTAAACATTTCTAAACTATCATTAGTTTTTGGGATTTTATTCTCACAATAATAATTTGATTTAATCAGCGATAATAAAGCTCGATTACTGAGTAAACTATTATCATTTAAAGTTACTTCAACTTTGCCAATTGAATTATTGGTATTAATTTCACCCTCGTATATTCCTTTTTTTTCTATATAGATTTTAGAGATTAGAGGTGTAGCGGTATCAAAATAATAAAATGATACAAGTCTTGGGTTTGGATATTCAAATTCACCATTTTTTTCAACTTTGATAATTTTTGTAGCTACGCAAACATATCCCCCACCATGCCCAAATAATTTATGTTGAAGCGTATCAACCCTATAGTCTATTTTAATCCAAGCTTCTTCATTTAAAGCAGGTAAACTATTTGAATAGTGTAATAAGCCTTTTTTAGGAATAAAAGCACTTAAAAAATATAAAGTCATAGCCATTACAATTATGATGTAAATAATTAATTTTTGTCTTTTGGGAATATTATTAAACATTAATTACCTTTCTATATTTCTTCTAAAATAACTCTGTTTCTAAAATTAAGTTATTGTTAGGAGCTGCATTTTCTAGATTGTCTTTTCGATTACTGCGTGCCTCTCCTTCGTTGTAAATAGTAACAAAAAACCGGACACCCAAGATTCTATCTTAGGAGATAACAGCAAGAATTATAATGCAGTTTATGATTTATATTTGAAAGGAGAAATAACAAGTCTAGATGTTGCTAGAGAAAAAGAATATAAAACGTATTTCCAGTATTACCAGAGTGTTTACATTGAAACGTGGGATAAAGATCATGCAAAAAAATAATTTTATCAAGTTTATCTCTATCTTTTTTATTAGCTTCACACTAGTAACTGCTTGTGCAGATGAGCCTATGCAACAAAAGGAAAAAGCTATTCTTGATAATATAATTACTCTAGTACATAAAAAACCGACTCGAATACAAGATATTGAAAATACTTTAGGTTTCAAATTTGGGAAAATAGATAGTGATGAGTATTTTAATACTGCTACTGCCTCAAAAGAGGAATTAAGTACCACAAAATTCTCATCTATTGAATATAAATATGGCTTTCAGAAAAATAACCCACTAGGATTATTAATAGTAAATATAAAAAATATGGACTGTATTACTAAAGAGAGTGTTATTAAAAATTTTGGTAAAGATTTTTCGAGATATATACCTACAATTCACCATTGGTCAAAAAAAGAAGTTAATAATCCATATGGAGAGATAGCGGAATATTATAGTTATGAAATTAATAGAGTTAAAGTTTCAATAGGGTTCCCTGTAAACCCAAAAACAGGAATGCCGGTTAGTGATGCCTGTATATCTGAATTTATAATTAACTACGATGAACTCAACTAGTTGTTTACTAGCATAACGAGGCTGTAGAAAAACCTCTATTTTGATAAAAATACTTGTTTTTGTGGAGCTTTAAAAGCTAAAAATCAGACATCCAAGATTCTATCTGTAAAACACAACTATCAGTACGGGGTTTCTGCTAACCTTTCACTAAACCCACCCCCATACTTATAGGCAGTTTTTTTGAATTGGGCTTGAGACTCAGTCATTTATTTGAGTTATCTTTTAAGGTCGTGCTTCTAGATGAATCATTTTGAATATAACGTTTAATATTTATGATGAAAAGTTCAGATAGATATACATGAATAGTGAGCAGATTATCTGCCACTCATTAAAATCATGCCGTAATCTTTGGGAGCAGGGTGACTGTTTCGGGTATTCCAGCCTAAGCGTGCATCTGCTTTACCACCATCATCATCGTCATTGATAATGACATCCATACCCAGTTTCTTTTTCACCGCAGGTACAACCCCAAGGTCTTTCCATTGAATCTTGGCATGAATTTCATAGCCGTCGTATTTTTCTTCTACTGTAAAGGGAATGTCTAATTTCTTTTTCGATGTTCCGCTACCTAAGCTTGCTTTTTTCCCGTTGCGAGTAAAAATAAAGTGGAAGTCATTCGATTTATCTAGTGTGTTGCTGCGGCTATTATCAGGGTCGATAAAGAATTCTATAGAATCATCATCCTCAGGGTTTTTAGAGTCATTTTTGGCTTCTTTGTCGTACGCTTTTGCAGAGAAATATAAGTATTTCTTATCCCATTTTACTTGCCATTTGCCTGAAATATCACGTTTATCCCACGAGTTACCTTCAAGTAGGATATTCAGGGCTTGTGGATTTTCTAAACGGAAGAAATGCTTAGGGTCACCTTTAGCGGGGCGTATTACAATACGCGGTTTATTCGGGTCTGTTTTGGGTAAATATTTGGCAATCGCTTTACTGCTAGGCTTTTTCATTGCCTTTACTTTCTTCCATTGCCACCATTTATCGTTGGTGTTGATAAAATCGAGGCTGGCTTGAAGTTTGGGGGAGTCTTTAAGGTCTTTACGGATATGTTCTTTTAGTCCCCAACATCCATCGGCATTACAACTTCTGGGTGCGCTAAATGCGACAAATAAACCTGCTCCCAGCTCACGCCATTCTTTGTAAATGGTGTTGTATAAATCTGCCATACGTGGGTCACGGTTGGCAGCAAAGAATAGGGGGTTAGGGTGTTGCATATAATCTCTGGTAGCCCAATCAACTAAGCCTTGTCCACCTTCGTAGGCGACGAGGCTAACCCCAAAATCATCTGCCAGTTTTTTGTGTTTTTTAATTTCATCAATGACTTTATCTAGCGAGCGGTAGGATTTTTTATCAGTGAGTAGGTGGAAAATATCATCTACGGTTTTAGACTCTCTAAAGCCACGTGTATTGCCACCAATATAAGGTGCAATTGCCAATGCATCAACGGATTTATAGGTATCGTTGTAGGCTAAAATAATGCCACTAATATCAGGGCGAGTATCCCAGCCGCTAATTACTCTGACAAATTTATCGTGACCACCATAGATTTTTTGCCAAATTTCAAAAAACTCCACCGAGCGTTTAGCGTAGTACTTGTAGCCTGCCATTAAGGCATCTTGATCGAGCTTTTCCGCGATTCCCATTTTTTGCATATATTCGTTATGTACAAAATTTGAATTCCACGCTTCATTGGTGTATTCGATATAAGGCGTTAACTCGGGAGCTAGATGCTTATGCACATAGGAAGCGAATTGTTTGATGTAATTATCATCGGCTGCGTGCGGTACATTTAACCAGGGATTGGCTTTGAGGCGATTGGCTAATTCAATCTGTATTTCTAATGGTGCGCCGCGTGAGCCGTATAACCCTCCCCATGTTGCCTTATCCATTTTAGGGCGTTGATCCCACGTTACCGCAGGGTTACGTGTGATGCCTGACATTGGCATAAAGCGAATCACACTAAAATCCTTCATAAAGTTTAGATAATCAGGATTAAACAGAATGGTTTCGTAGTTATCTTTAAAGCTAAGGTATTCAGAGTCTTTACAAAAACTTGCATCAGCGACTTGCTCAAACGGTTTCCCTTGGCAGATACCACCTGGTAATAGGATACGGATATTTTTTAATGGGTTTTTAGGATTAGATTCTACAATTTGCAATGCTGCCGTCATAAAACCGTCAGTGCGTGCGGTTAGCTGAATAGTATCTTCACCCTTTGCGCGTGTAAGCACTTCGACATTTTGTAAGTAATCAATCTTACCTTCACCATCATAAAGCACCGTATAATTTCCTTCAGGATAAGCTTCACGGCTCACATTACGAATAAAAAATACCCCTGCCTTGCCACCCTTGAGGTTTTTTGGCCAACCTTGCTCGTCATATTCAACTTGTGCAGAGGTTAAGCACGGTTGATCTTGCTTGCGACAACGAATATTTTCATGAAACGGTGCAGCAACTCTGAATAAATCAACAAACGGGATACTCGCATCCTGCTCATAGACTTCATTAGTATTAATGCCTAGGGGAGAGGTATGATTAATCGTGGCAGGGTACTTTACTTTAATTGCTGCTTTTTTTACTTTAGGTGGTGTGTCTTGCTTTACCGCCAATGTTGTTTTATCTACTGATGTGCTTACATCATTCTGGGTGGTCGCAGGCGCATGAGTGGATTGCGGTAAAGCGTCTGGCTCAATATGGTTATACAAATAAGCAGCAAACGGGGTCAGTGATAATAAGGCGACAAAACCAAATGTTAAGGTACTCAATTTCATTAAAACTCTGGGTTAATTATAGGTTAATTATCGATTGATAAGGGCTCAATGATCAGCTACTAACTGCTTCATCACGAATACAGTAAAAATGACCACGTTATAACAAATGGCTAACCATAGCAGATAAAAAATAAACTTACCCACTGAATAGTAATCCATGAAGTATCAACTGCTTATGCAGAAGTTGCGAAAGTATAACTGTAGAGAGACCTTGCATGAAGAAGTATGACGGATAAAAATGATTTGAGTTCCCCAGCGTTTCCCTAAATATTTGGTCAATAGCCCTGCTATTACTCTTATCTTGAGAATAAATCTGGAAAATTATGCTCATTTTTCTCTTACCATACGCTTTGTGAAAAGGTATCAAATAACAAGAAAATCAGTTTGTTATGGTTTTTTCAGGGTTGATTTACGAGATATTATTTACCCCCTAAAAAATGCCTATAAGTAGGGGGGTGGATTCAATGATGAGAGTGTTTGCTTGATCCGTTCGGGTGAACATGGCGTATCTCAAGGTATTCGCCTTTGGCAGGGTGGATATGAGCATTTTGATTTTTCGTTGTGCTTTCGCATGTCAATATATGTTGGTGCTGTTTCTCACTCCCTATATGAGCATATACTCCTGTATTCAAACAGACATTTTCAGGATGAATATACGGGGTTAATGATTTACTTGTTATTGAAGACTGCGCTTTTCTTGTTTCAGTATTAGACCCCGAACAGGCGGTTAATGTTAAACCCGTGATACAACAAAGTATTATCACAGATTTTTTTACGTAGTGTTTGGCAAAGTGATTTGTAAATACAGGCATAGCCTTTATTGATTCGCTGGGATAGTCAACTGAGTATATGACAAGTTGACTCAATCTTCACTACAGCATTTATTTCTCTGTCATAAAAAAGCCCCAAGTATTATGAATAGTTGGGGCTTTTTTGTTATGACTAAAAGAAGGTTTGGATAAGCTTACTTTCCATAATTATGGGTATGCTGACGTCTTCCAGATTTATGCGTATGTGTCACAGAGTTTGTCATGCTATTTGCGGGGTGTGTATGTGTGTAACCCGTAGCATTAACCATTGAAACAGAACGTGTACATTTATTTGCGTGGAATCTGTGCTGGTTTGTTCCCTTATTTTTTTGGTTGCCCTGACAGCTGTAACGATGTGCATGTTTACGTTTACCGTTTGGATGAGCATGATAAATTGAACGAGTACATTTATTTGCAGGATGTCTGTGCTGATTTGCACTCATTTTGGCATTACCCTTACAGCTGTAACGATGCTTATGTGCACGTTTACCATTTGGGTGTGTATGAGAGATTGTACGAGTACACTTGTTTGCAGGGTGTGTATGCGCGACTCCAGTCTTCGCAGGAGTCTCTACAGATGAAACAGCTGCTTTTTGTGAATGCTGGCTTGCCATATTGTCTGCATTTTGCGCATTTTGAGAACATGCGCTAAGTATTAATCCTGAAATCAAAATAGTACTTGCTGTTGCTATGTGTTTTAGATTCATATCTTCTTCCTTGAAATTTGATTTTTACGACTAGTCTGTCGTATTTTGTTTTTATCGCTGCTTACCCGAGGAACAATAAACCAAATAACGTTACAAATAAAGTGATGATATTACTCTCATTTTTGCTTTATTTGGTTACTTACTGTTCTTTGGCACTTCAAATGTCATTGAAGCCCACAGGCTTTCCCATACTGCATTGTATTTGTGGCGTGTATTTGGATCTGGTTCAATCATTTTTACTGCACTGACTAAATAGAGACTGTTCGATTTTAACGGTAAAGTAAGAATTCCATGTTCATCGGTAGCATACTTCGTTTGTGTCACTTTATTTTCTAATGTGCCGTCACTTGTTTTATGTTGAAACTTATTAAAAACATTTACTTTTTTAACTCCTGCATAAGGCTTGCCTTGCCAGAGCAACTGTAATTTTATTTCATCACTTTCTTGATAGGGGTTACTTAAAGCCACCCATTCAAGGGGAAGCCCTAAATACTTATCATGACCTAAGCCTTTACCCACTTTCACTAGTGACTTTGGAAACCGACGATAAACTTCCGTAAAGCCTGTTTCAGGTAAGCCTCTTTCTTTATGAGCGTTAGAAACCCACTGAAGACTTTCTGCCTGAAGAAATTTAGTAAATGTTTTTTGGTCTTTATAGGTAAGTTTAGATGGGCTTGTTATGGCAGATAAAATCAGCAGGCCTTCCTCATCAATTATCATTTGAATAACAGGCAGTGATCCAAGGCGTGGTGATAATGAATGGGTAACGTCATTAATGGTGTAATTGAGTGTCGCATAATTTGAATCTAAATATACGTATTCATTACCTTTAAAAACTTGCCCAACCTTTTCATGGGCAAACAATTTATCTCCTTTAGAAATTTCAAATTGTACGGGTTCTAGCCACATTTCATGCGCTAGAATTTGCTGAAAAAAGGAATTTATAATCAGTAATATCAGTAACTTATATATTAATTTGCTAATAGTTAAATCACGCTTTCCTTTAATAAAAAATACGGTATGATAAACCCCATTATTAATAAGTGAATTACTAGAATACATATTATGTTTTTACTCCATCGTTCGCAGCAAGTACCTATAATAAACATTCTTAGCAACTATATTCTTCTATTTTTATTGTTCTTTTCTTCTTTAGCCAATGCGCATGAAATACGTCCTGCTATTGTAGATTTTAGCTTTAATAAAGCAGGTTATTATCAGCTAACCATTCAGCATAATCTTGAAGCATTGTTAGCAGGGGTGGGTAATCAGCACGATGATACGCAACAATCTGTTAATGCGGATCAATATGATAAATTGAGAGCTCTTGCGCCTGAAGCATTAAATCAAGAATTTGAAAAAGTCAGTGAGTCATTCCTGAATAAAATGGCACTCAAATTTGATGGAAAGCGAGAGCCGGTAAAAATCCTTGATGTAGAAATACCCGAAGTAGGGGATCTTGATTTGGTGCGTGATTCAAAAATAGAAATTGCTGGCTTAATTCCTGAAGGTGTAAAAGCAATCAGTTGGTCATGGGATAAAAGTCTCGGGAATGCCGTATTCCGCGTCAGTTCTGAAGAAAACCCAGAACTCTATTCATCCTATCTAACTGACGGTGCAAGCAGTGATCCGGTTATTATAGCTATAGCCGTTGATTGTTCTGATCCAGAAAATCAATCGAGAGAGGGCTGTGCTACACAAACGGGCTGGTGGCAAACCCTAGTAAATTATATTGGTGTTGGCTTTGAGCATATCGTACCAAAAGGTCTGGATCATATCTTATTTGTTATTGGTTTATTCCTGTTAAGTACTCGTTTAAAGCCACTACTCATACAAGTCACAAGTTTCACTTTGGCGCACAGTATCACGCTAGCATTAGGTATTTTTGGTGTGGTTTCTATTTCCCCAACAATCGTAGAACCGCTGATAGCCGCCTCCATTGTGTATGTCTGTATCGAGAATATCTTTGCAGAAAAGCTCAGTCGTCTACGTCCCATTCTGGTGTTTATGTTTGGTTTACTGCATGGCCTAGGTTTCGCCAGCGTACTCACCGAGTTTGGTTTAAAGGAAGAGAATTTTATTAGTGGATTGATTGGTTTTAATCTGGGTGTTGAATTGGGACAATTAAGCGTGATTGCCGCATGTTTTATCACCTTCGGATACTGGTTTGGTAAAAAGAGCTGGTATCACTCCAGAATTACAATTCCAGCCTCTATTGTCATTGCGCTGATTGCAATCTACTGGTTTGCTGAACGTGTTGGATGGGTGTAAATACGAGCATAAGCATAAGTGTGGCTTAAGCAAGATAAACGCTAAGCCACCTCACATTAGAAAAACAACTCGATCACGATTTACTTTTCCATCGTTTTGTTGGTCTTAGCTTAAGTGAGAATATTCCAGATCACACGACATTTTGGTGTTTTCGTAATCTGCTAGAGGATATGGGCTTATATGAGCCTTTACTCGAAGAAGCCAATCTACAGCTGGGAGATAGAGGCTTGATTATCAGATGATGCGAGTGTTATTCAAGCCAAGAACAACCGCCCAAATAAAGACAGACAAGGAAACAACACACAAGATAAAGAGAAGTGCTTACAATGTAAAAAACGGCTCAGATGGAATGCGTAAAATAATCTATGTGGCTTAATCGTAACCACATCTTTCATAATTATTACCTTGGTAGATTATCTATCATACCTCTTCATGCAAAGGTCTCTATTGACAGTAGTTATTAATTGAAGCTCTTGTTTCATCATTCACAGCACCATCTAAAGTAGCTAAATTTTTATCAATCTGGTACATAAGCACAGCCATTTCAGTGTTTTGCCCATATATTCCATCAACTTCGCCTGCATCGGCACCTACTTCATTTAAAAAGGCCTGTAACTCTGCAACTTGAGAAACACCATACTTCCCGTCTTGATGTCCTTTGTGTAAATTTTCATTTAATATACTGTTTGTAAAAAAGTGCAAGGGGCACTCTGGATTTGGTGAAAAATCACGCTCCATAGCAGAGTAATAATCTAAGGCTTGTAGCCTTCTTTCTTCTACCTCTTTTACTAAGGTATCAAATACTCTTTTTTTAGGTGAGCCATTTCTAAGTTCTACAGAGTGAACAAAGAGTGTAGCTGATAGCCCATATTCATTTCTCCTCTTAATGTATTCAAACGCCGATTTAACAGTTTTCAAACCCATCACAGGAGTATTTAAAGGGTCATCTTTTTCTGGCGCTGACCATGTATTAATTCCTCTCGCATAAATAATATTATTGTAATGAATGCCTGGTTCTGGGCCTGCATTTTTTCCATGATAGGAAAGTATCGTTGATCGTGAGCCTGTAATATTTAAAATCACATCATTGATCAGTTCTAAATTTTCACTCTGTTTTTCTTGTGTATTTTTTATTGAAAGAGAGTGTACTCCAAGGGTTATTAGATCAGGGTTAAGGTTATAAATTTTTTGAGCCTCTTCCTGGTCGATAAAACACTTATTTCTCGGGTCTTTACACTCCATAAATACTGTTACAGGTATTTTTTTATTTATGAGGAATCTAACAACCTCTAACGTGCTGGGGACATGTGAGTTACCGTTATGTATGTGATCTATGGTGAAGACCACCCTATCAAGAATAGGTGGATTAGCGGAAGAGATGTATTTCTTCCGTACGTTTGATTGAATATATTCAGGCATGATAAATTCGCAGCTTAGACCATAAATACTCGGGGGAACAGGTTAAGAGACCTGTTTGAGTATCAAAAGTATAGAATGATAAGTCATATTTTTCAGAAAAAAGGAAATATATAGACGCCTCAACAATGTCGAGGCATAACAATCACCTTGTACGATAATTCATACAGGCATAATTTTAAAAAGTAACTTAAGTAAACCATTGAGCCTTTAGCTCGAAAAAACTGCCCCAAAGGTGGGGGGTGTGGATTTTAATCATTAGATTAGTTGAAATTTGATCCTCCACCTTTTTGCTCAGTTGCTTTCTGTATCAGTTTAAACACACGAAGTGAAAAACTGTTTTTGCTATATATAGTCCCGCTGTATTAGTATTCACGGTGGTCTTCTTTTCTATTAATTGAATGTCTTTCATCCAATTATGGCGCTTTGATGCCGTAAATAAAGAGGAGGAGACCATCTCATCACTTTTAGGATTAGTTGTAATTCTCTACTATCATGGGCTACCTGGTGGTAAAGGAGTTATAGTACCCCAAAATAATTGAGGCCGAATATGCCATGAATAGCGGCTTATTGAACCTTAGCATTCGTGCTGCACTTGTCGGGTATATATTAAGGAAGTGGAAGCTAGACTGCTCAAAAGAGCATGCGTTTGAAGGGCCAGAGTACCATTTTTGGTTAAAGAACACGCCCACCCTATATGGGGTCGATAATTTGAGCCTAATAGAGATAAACGGTAAGAGGAAAAAATAGAATATGAATAATGCAGAACAGCAGTTCCTAAAGGAGCTTGATGTAAAACTATGGGCTTCAGCCGATCGGCTTCGTAACAACCTGGATGCAGCCAACTACAAGCATGTGGTACTGGGCCTTATCTTCCTAAAATATGTATCAGACGCATTTGAAGAACACCAGCAAGAACTAAAACATCTTTTTACCCAAGATATCCCTCTGCCGAATGGGGACGACAATATCTACTACATGCCCCGCAAAGATTACGACTCTGACGAAGAATATAACGAAGCAGTCAATGCGGAACTTGAATTACACGAATACTATCAAGAGAAAAACGTATTCTGGGTGCCCAAAC
>PDWI01004022.1_pt1 | contig 20169 bp, 20 predicted proteins | sample 1430891 | NCBI WGS metagenome assembly PDWI01 (sample SAMN01162508, study PRJNA174530) | Oral metagenome, whole genome shotgun sequencing project. | biome: Marine environment; feature: Marine mammal; material: Swab sample of the gingival sulcus; isolation source: swab sample of gingival sulcus...
GGGAAGCTCCAAGTTCTTCTGGGAAACCAAGAAGATGATGTACACCGAACCGGAGCTGTTCCACGCCCTGATGAAAAAAATCACTGAAACCAACCTGTTATATCTGCACGAGCAGGCAAGGGCCGGGGCCCAGGCCCTGCAGATCTTTGATTCCTGGGCGGGTATTCTGGCTCCGGCTGACTTTGCCGAATTTGCCCTGCCCTATGTCAAGGAGACGGTATCCAGCCTGAAAAAGCACCATATTCCAATTATTTATTTTGCCAATAATGGAGCCACCCTGATTGATTTGTCCAAGACTTCCGGGGCAGATGTTCTCGGCCTTGACTGGCGGATCAATATTGCCGATGCCATTAAAAAGGCGGACAAAATGGCGGTACAGGGCAACCTTGATCCTGCTGCCCTACTGCTGCCGGATCATAAATTAAAACAGCGGATTGCACGCCTGCTGGATGATGCAAAAACCGCCTGCGGACATATCTTTAACCTCGGCCACGGCATTCACCAGTTTACTCCGCCTGAGAAAGCAAAATTTGCGGTGGAAACGGTGCATGAATTAAGCAGTAAAACCTCATAGAAGACAATGAAAGCTGCCCATATACCAAGCCGGGAAAAATGCCTGACCTTGATGGACAAATACGAAATGTTTGACCATATCAAGGCCCATTCCCTGATGGTAGCCAGGGTGGCCGAGGTAATTTATGCCGATCTGGCCGCCGCCCTTCCAGCCGCTAATCTGCCGCCGCAGAATCTGGTGCTGGCCGGGGCCATGCTCCATGATATTGCCAAAAGCATCTGCATCAAAAAGGGCTGCTGTCATTCGATGGTTGGGGCAGAAATTTGTCTTGCTGAGGGCTTTGCACCGCTGGCTGAAATAGTGGCCGAGCATGTCTATATCACTGATTATTCATCTCAAAATTGCTGTGCCGGCTTTTTCCGGGCCAAGGAGCTGGTCTATTATGCCGATAAAAGGGTTAGGCATGATAAGGTGGTTTCCCTTGAAGATAGAATGGAGTATATCATTGAAAGATATGGAAAAAATGATAAAATGATCATCAACATCAAAAAAAGTTTTGCCCTTTGTCAGGATATGGAAAAGGCCATTTTCTTATTTTTGCCCTATAAACCTGAAGATTTGGCTGCACGAGCTGGGTCTAAGTAAGATGACATCCAGTATAATCGGCATAAAAGACCTCAAGCTGCCCATCCAGATCAGCGGGATTTCCGGTGAAATCCAGCACTCGGTGGCAAAGGTTGGGATGCAGGCCGTATCACCCAAAAAGAAAACACCCAATCTTGATGAAATTATTGGTAAATCAATGCAAGATTTCCATATTGACTTCCAGGTTAAAAATTATGCCGGACTGCTGACCAGCCTTCAGGAAGAAATTGAGGCCGAAAACATAAAACTTATCCTTAAATTTCCATATTTTATGGAAAAGAAAGCACCGGCAACAGGTGCCAGGAGCCTGATGGAGTACCACTGCCGCCTGGATGGTGAGACCAGCAGTGATAAATCACTAAAACTTTGCGTGCAGGTGCCGATAACTACGCTTTGCCCCTGCTCCAGAGAGCTGAGCAAGGCAGGTGCCCATAATCAAAGGGCCGAAGTAACATTATGCGTTAAATATAAAGATGTTATCCGGCCTGAAGAGCTGATCGCCCTGGTCGAATCCTCGGCTTCTTGCGGGCTTTATGCCCTGCTGAAAAGGCCGGATGAGAAATTTGTTACCGAGTATGCCTATCATAATCCTATGTTTGTGGAAGATGTGGTCAGGATGGCGGCGGTCAAGGCTGCCGACCGTCCTGATATTACCTGGTTTTCTGCCGAAGCGGAAAGTTTTGAATCCATCCACAATCACAATGCCTACGCCTTGGTGGAAAGTGATCGACTTTAGCTTAAATGAATTTACCTGAAATTTTTTTTACAGATTGACAAAAAGTCATTTTTTGACCAATTAGACGCTTCCGCCGGAATGGCCTAACCGGTTTTTCCAAACGGGATACGCCTCTGCCGTTTTTTATGACGAATTGGCCTTCTTCATTACGGCAGAGGCTTATTAAAATGGGGCAATAAAAATGGTTCAGTGCGGCGATCAAGGGAAAAGGAGATTGAAATCTATGAAAGATAAAGAGTTTGATCAAAGATTTGATAATGGTGAAGATATAACATCATATCTTGATATGGAAAAATCCCGCCGGGTAAATCAGGCAGTAAAACAGGTTAAAGTGGATTTTCCTGTCTGGGTGGTTGATGGTCTCGACAATCAAGCCAAGAGGCTGGGAATTACCCGTCAATCTTTGGTCAAGATGTGGGTCGCTGACAGGCTGGAGAGGATGAGTTACGGCGGAATGCAGGTCAAGCCCCATGACGAAGTATGAAAGGACAACCAAGCATGAAAGAAAGCCAAGAAAATAATAAAAACAAGGTGTCTGAGGAAACCATCCTAAAGGCAGCCAAGGAAATTACTGTAAAATTTATTGAAATGGGGCGTATTACCCCGGCAACCTTCAACGAGAATTTTACCAAAATCCACTCAACCATCAAAAAAACGCTTGAAAATGACTGATATTCTAAGCCTGGACAAGGCTCTTAACCAAGTACCTGATAAAATAGAAAACATCCATATTATCGGCATTTGCGGAACCGGCATGGCCGCACTGGCCGGTATGCTCAAGCAGGCCGGATATAAGGTGCAAGGCTCAGACAGTAAGGTTTATCCGCCCATGTCCGATTTTTTGCAGGAGCTTGGCATCAAGGTATTTGACGGCTACCGGCCGGAAAATCTTGCTTCAAAACCGGATCTGGTGGTGGTGGGCAATGTGGTTCGGCAAATCAATGAAGAGGCCCAGGCACTTGCTGCCTCTGGCCTGCCCTATCTGTCCTTTCCGCAGGCCCTTGCCCATTTCTTTATCAAAGACAAAACCTCGCTGGTGATAACCGGCACTCACGGCAAGACCACCACCTGTTCCCTGCTGGCCTCGGCACTATATCATGCAAGGCTCGACCCGTCCTTTATGATCGGCGGCATTGTCCGTGAATTTAATGCCAATTTCCGGCTGGGCGGCGGCAGGTATTTTGTCAGCGAAGGAGATGAATATGATACCGCCTTTTTCGACAAGGAAGCAAAATTTCTTCATTATCGGCCGGATATAGCGATTATTTCATCGCTGGAATTTGATCATGCCGATATTTTTAATAATCTGGAAGAAATCAAGACCGCCTTTGCCAAATTTATCCAGCTAGTACCGTCAGATGGGCTGATTGTTGCCAATCTTGATGATGAAAATGTGGCCGAGGTGGTGTCCAAAGCAAAATGCCGGGTGATCGGCTATGGCAGCTCTGCTTACTGGCGGCTGGCTAATCTTTCGGTAAAAGAAGGAGTTACCTCATTTACTGCGGTCAAGGATCAGCAAGATTACCATGATTTCACCATCAAAATTCCCGGCAGACACAATGCCATGAACGCCCTTGCGGTAATTGCGGTGCTGGATCATCTTGGCTATCAGCCACAGCTCTATGAGCAGGGGCTGGCGGGATTTGGCGGCGTAAAAAGAAGGCAGGAAGTGCGGGGAACTGAAAACGGGGTTACGGTCATTGATGATTTCGCCCATCACCCCACCGCAGTGCGGGAAACCCTGCGGGCCTTGAAAGATTCCTATGGGCCAAGGCGGCTGGTTGCCATATTTGAACCCAGAACCAACTCATCCAGACGGGCCATTTTTCAAAAGGATTATGTATATTCATTCGATGCCGCCGATCTGGTGATGATTAGGGAGCCGGTACCGCTGGAATCGGTGCCTCTTGAAGAACAATTTTCCTCATCAAGACTGGCAGAAGAACTTAACGCCCGAGGGATTGAGGCCAAATCCTTTGCCTCTGCCGATGCCATTTTGGAGCATTTGCAAAAAACACTTAAGAATGGCGATGTGGCGGCGGTGCTTTCCAACGGCGGTTTTGAAAATATCCATGACCGACTGCTGGAGCAGCTAAAAGATTGATAGGGCTCAGGCAAATGGCCCGCCGCCGCAATCCATGCCGCCTGCTTATCGGCGAGTTCCGCCGCAACCTTGATACCTTAAGCTCCGTTGATGAACGTGTTCTGGTGGCCTGCTCCGGCGGCCCCGATTCCATCTGCCTGCTACACCTGCTTACCAGATGCCGCCCGGCCCGTAACCTGATGGCCGTCTATGTTAATCACGGCCTGCGGCCAGATGAAGCCCAAAACGAGGAAAGACTGGTACAGGATTTTTGCAGGTCTTGCCAAATAGGGTTTCAGGCGGTTTCAGTAAATGTTCCGGCCCTTGCAACAAGCCGCAAGATGTCGATTGAGGATGCCGCCCGCATCCTTCGCTATCAAAAGCTGGAAGAAATTAGAGAGCAGGCTGGTTTTGATAAAATTGCCCTTGGTCATACCGCAGATGATCAGACCGAAAACTTTTTTATCAAGCTGATAAGAGGCACTAATTGTGCGGGACTGGCCGGTATCAAACCGGCTTCGGGCAAGCTGATCCGCCCCCTGCTCGGCCAGCCAAAAAAGACGCTGCTTGTTTATCTTGAGGCAACAGGTATTTCCTACTGCCATGACAGCAGCAATGATGACCAGAGATTTCTCAGAAACAAGATCCGCCGCCGCCTTTTGCCTCAGCTAAAAACAGAATATAACCCTTCTATTGATGAAAAAATCCGGCAAATCGGCATTATTTTAACCAGGGAAAATGACCTGCTGGAGCAGCTAACCAATCAGGCCATGCAAGAGCTGGTAATTTATGCAGAAAAGGAAGAGATAATCAAACTTTCTCAAGCAAAACTGCTTGACCTGCATCCGGCATTGCAGGGAAGAGTGATCGAAAAAAGCTGCTGGCTGATGGCAACCAAACCGTCTTTTAGAACCATTGAGGCCGTGCTTAAGCTGGCGGAAAGCGGTTCACATGCAGGAGAACTGCATCTTGGCAAGGGGCTTAGGGTGGTAAAAAGCCGCCGCTGGCTGACCTTTTTTCATCCTTTTGGCAAAACCGGCCATCGGCAGGCAAGCAGCCAGCCGATCAAGGTGGATGTGCAGATACCAAAAACCGGACGATACCAAATTGCCGAGCTGGGTAAGGAGCTGGTATTGGTGCATACTAAGAATATAAACGATGAAAATGCCCTAGTGGTTGATGCAGGTAAGCTAGACTTTCCGCTCCGGCTTAGAAGCGTGCGGCCCGGGGAGCGTTTTACCCCGCCGGGTTTTAACGGCAGCAAGAAAATAAACCGTTATCTTGCCGAAAAAAAAATAAATTTCTTTGAAAAATACAAGTATCCGGTGCTGTCAAGCAAAGAAAAAATCATATGTATTCCAGGGCTGATCATTGATGACCAGGCCAGGCCAAGCTCCAAGGATTTGCTGCTGATCTACTGGCAGGATATTTAGAAATCTCGAACCAATTTTTGATACGCCGCCCTTGCCTGGATTAACTCGGCAACAATGCTTACCCCGATTTCTGCCGGAGTTTCCGCCGCTATGGGCAGACCGATGGGACAATGTACCCTCGCCAGTTCAGCCTTGGTAAAACCCTTGGCCTCAAGCTGACCATAAATGACATTTCGCTTTTTCAGGCTGCCGATCATACCGATATAACCTGCCCTGGTTTTAAGAGCCTGCTCCAGAGCATCCCGGTCGTAGGCATGGCTTCTGGCAGCAATTACCACATAATCACCAGCACCCTGGCCGCTCAAACAATTTTTGAAGTCCGGCAGGATGATCAATTGCTTCGCCTCAGGGAACCTTGCTTTACTAGCAAATTCAGGGCGGTCGTCCATGACCACCACCGCAAAACCTGCATAGGATGCCAGATAAGCAACCGCCTGAGAAACATGGCCAGCTCCCATAATATAAAGAGTGCCGGGGTAAGAAATCGGTTCAATCAAAAACTCGTTTTCCCCGGTAGCAGCAATAAACGGCCTGCCGTCTCCCTTGTTTTGTTCTGCTATTATTTTGGCTATTTCTTTCGGCAGTTCATCTGACCGTATAAATTCAGGCGGCTCTTCAGCCTTGCCGTCATATTTGGGCAGTCTGGTTATTAAAAGCAATTTTTCCTGTCCTTTACAGCCCTGATAAAGCTTTGTAAAAACAGATAAATCATCCGGCATCACCCTTTGCAGTAAAACCGTTACCGAGCCGCTGCAAACCATACCTTCAGGGCCGGCAGCAGGATGAGCATGGTCAAAATTTATATATACAAAGTTCCGTAAACCAGCAAAAATTTCTCCGGCCTTGCGGCGGCACTCTTTTTCAACCATCCCGCCGCCGATACTGCCGCAGATGGAACCGTCCGGCAAGATCAGCATCCTGGCTCCGGCCTTTCTAGGCGAGGAACCATCACTTTTGACAATCACAGCCAAAATCGGCTGTTCTCCCATTTTCAGAGAGCCAATAAGCTGCTCCAAAATATAGTACATAGAATTCTCCTTTAGTAAAGCAGATCTGTTATTGAGTATTCTGTATCATGCAGTACAAGGATTTCAACATTTTTATACAAAAACCTGGCTAGATTATCAAAAGTTCTCCAACTGGCGGCCTTTTTGCAAATAATCTTCAACATCTGAGCAATTATTTTCAAATATTTTTAAGGTGTGAAGATATTTGGTAAATACCGGATCACCCTCAGCAAAATTTTCATCCATCTCAATCAGCAGGCGGCGGCCCTCATCAAAAATTTCGGTCATTTTTTTATGCAGGGCCATCCGCTGCCGATGCTTTTTCTTCTCCTCTTCAATCATGGGCATAATTCTGGATATTGCTGCCTCAACCAGTGCGTCACGGGGAACTTCGTATTTTTTCGATATAATATCAAGCAGATCCAAAGTCCGGCGGCTTATAACATAGGTCTTGGGCTGACCAGGCGGGCGGTTTGTACTGCGGTCATATTCTTGGGCAATGATTTTCAGTATCCGGCCATCCATCAGATGATCAAACAAGGTTTTTTGTTTTATCCCCATTTGTCCGGCCATAACAGACAAGGCCGTGATAGCTTCTACCGACAGCCTGAAAGTGGTTCTAACCGACTGTTTTCCCCTTAAATCGGCCAAAGAAGCACTGGTAAACTCGATGGTTGTCATCCTGACGGTTCTTCCTTTCATCGTCTTCTCCCTTTATCTCAATATTACTTTTATTATTTTTTATAAAAAGTAATATTTGTTTATTGACATCGATGTTTTCATTATTACATTCTTCACCAGCGAAGTAAAGGGCAAAAAACAAAACCCAAAATAAAGGAGAAGAAAATGGAACTTCAAAGAGTTAACCCAAGATGCAATTACGGCAGAAGCAATTCATTACCCAGTTTTCTGGATGAATTTTTACCCCCGCTTTTTAATGAAGCGGCTTTTGCCCGAACGGCAGACAGGCGGGGCATATCGGTTGATATTTATGACCGGGAAGGAAAAGTTGTTATTGAGGCGGAAATTCCGGGGGCAGACAAGGAAGAATTGTATGTGGATGTTAAGGGCAAGCATCTAACCCTTGGCGGCGAAAGGAAACTTGCCAGCGAGATAAAAGATGAAAATGTTTATCGGAGAGAGAGGCATTACGGCAAGTTTGAACGCAGCTTCACCCTGCCCTTTGAAGTAAAAGAAGAGCTGGTAAGTGCAAGTTATAACAATGGAATCTTGCAGCTTGAAATCAGCAGGCCGGAAGAAGATCAGATTAAACAGATAAAAATCAACTAATCACCCCAGTTTGCCGATGCAGTTTTTATGCTGCATCGGCTCTTGGTTCCAATCCCCACACCCACCAAAACACCTGGCATATTGCACTTTTTCCCTGCTTATGTTAGCTTCCCGCTCCTGCAGGTTAGTCCTGCAAAAACAAGGCAGTTTAATGGCTGATTTTGCCGAATTGCCTTTCGTAAACAAGTTGTTTTTATTTAACATTTTAGGAGAAAGTATGAAAAAGGTTTTATTATCTGTAGGAGTTACCCTGGTTCTTTCAACTGGTGCCTATGCATCCGAAAAAGTTCACTGGGGTTATACCGGAGCAGAGGCCCCGGAAAACTGGAAGAATCTCAGCCCTGAATTTTCTGCCTGCGGGGGCAAGAATCAGTCCCCGATCAATTTAACTGGTTTTACCGAAGCAGAACTGCCGCCCGTAAAATTCCTTTATCAGCCGGCAGGCGGCAAGGAAGTAGTTAATAATGGTCATAGTATTCAGGTGAATTATGCCCCGGGCAGTACCTTTTCCATTGGCGGCGACAACTTTGAATTAAAACAGTTTCATTTTCATAGCCCGAGTGAAAATCAAATAGACGGAAAATTATATCCATTTGAAGCTCATTTTGTTCATATGAATGATGCTGGAGAAATTGCCGTGGTGGCCGTGCTTTATAACCAGGGAGAAAAAAGTAAGGCACTATGCCAGTTTTGGCCGCAGATTCCTAAAAAAGCAGGCGAAACCAAAAAACTTGAAAAGGCGGCTGATGCCTCCATGTTTTTACCGGAAAATAAGGACTACTATTATTTTAACGGCTCGCTGACCACGCCGCCATGCTCCGAAGGGGTAAGATGGATTGTCTTTAAGGAAGCTCAGACTGTTTCCAAGGAACAGATAAATGCCTTTACCAAGGTTATGCACCATCCAAATAACCGCCCCGTACAGCCGGTAAATTCACGGCTTATTTTGAAGTAAATAATCTAAGGGCGGCCCTGTTGTAAGGCGGGGCTGCCCTGAAATACACTTACTACTTTCCCTTAACCGGCAGCGGCTCCTTTTCCAGAACCAGTATATCCGGGTTCCAGTCCAGCCATTTTTCATCACACTCATCATGCAGGACAAACCGGCTGCCGTCTTTGACCTGACCGCCGCTTTTTTCTTCCGGCGTAGCCAGGGCAATACCGCCGCCGATGATGGATTTAAGCGATTCAGTTTTAAGGCTTAGTCCAGAGAAAACTCCGCCTTCAATCTTAACTCCGCTGGCATTCCAGAACTTGGTATTTTTACGGATAATTGGAGAAAATCTAGGCTCTATATGGATATAAATCAAAACCTTCTGAAAAGCTTCATCCAGTTCATAACCAATGACCTTGCCAATTTGCACCTGCCGATAATAAATCGGCGAATTTACGCCTAAAGAACCCAGGTTTTTGCTCTCCAGCACCAGATTCAGCCCATCTGTCTCCCGTACTATTTTCGGCACAGGCGGCTGGATCAGGGCAGTAAAATGTGCGGCAGGCTTGCCTCCGCCCGGCCTAAAGGTAATATACGGCCCAAAAATAGCCGCCCCCGGATTTTTTATCTGCATCAGGTTAATCTCGGATGATTCAAGCCATACCCTGGTGCCGGTACGAAAATATTTTTCCACACTGGGCTTAACTCTAACGGTTGCAGTAATGGCCGGCAGATGTTCAATATCCAGCTCGGTTATCCGGCCAACATCCAAGCCGCCAAACTTTAAGGGAGTGCCGATCTTTATCCCGGGAGCCTTGGCAAAATCAATCTTGATGGGCAGATAGTCTTGATCCTTGGCCTCCTGCAATGATTTATATACGGTAAATATTTTCTTACGCTTAAGAGCCGTCCCTTGCTGCTTAGGGTTATAAAGCCCTATCCCGCCGGAAATAATGGTGCTCAAGGAACCAATCTTGACCGACAAGCCGGAAAGTCCGCCGTTTACCTCCACTCCTGACAAATTATAAAACCGTGAATTTGAGCGGATATCTTCTTGATATTTCGGCTCAATTACACAATCCATAATAATCTGCTCCTTATCAAGCCGAAGATTTTCAACCCTGCCGATCCTTACCTTTTGATAAAGAATGGGCGAACCGACAGCAACCGAACCAATCTCAGAGGCCGTCAGCTTAAAACGAAACCCGGCTGCCTTCAAACTGGAATCACCTGCCGCCGCTTCTCCATAACTTTCATATAGCTTAAAGCTATAACCCGCTTCTGGAACCTTACCTTTTTTCATATCCGGCGTAAAAAAGGCCACCCCCCCGCTGATAAAGGAAGACAGGGTGCCGGTTTCTATATTTACCCCAGCCAAACCGGCATCGACCCTCAATCCTCCCTGATGCCAAAAAACGGAACTAGCCGAGACCAGAGGCAGATAATCGGCAAAAATAAAGATGGTAGATTTAAGCTGACCATTTTCTGGATTGATAGTAATATCAATGACCTTGCCGACCTTGATATTTTTGAAAAGTACCGGCGAGCCGATGGACAGCTTTGCTGACCCGGAATTATTCAGAGTATAGGCCCGCCCCGACCGCAGCGGCTTTAGCGGCGGCGGCTCCGGCAAAATCTTGAAATGATTGCAATATTCACCGCCTCCCGGCTGAAAGGTAATAAAGGCACCTGAAAGGGCGGTTTCCAGATTTTTTACCCCGTCTGCACCGATGCTGGGCTGTACCAGCCAAAAACGGGTTCCCTCTTTTAAGACCGGGCCGGCTTGAGACCCAAGCAGGATATGGGCGGTGATAGTCTGCTGGTCATCGGTAAAATCTACCCGTTCCACAAGTCCCGCTTCCATGCCCTGATAAATCACCTTGGTTACCCCTTCGGCAATGCCGCTGCCCGAAGCAAGCTCCAGGGTCATGGGCATTGTATAGTCGGCACTCTTGCGATCCTTGTATAGCTTGAAAATATGGCCTTTTTCAACCTGATTGCTGTTTATGGATGCCTCTGGATTATCCATCTGAATACCGCCGGTCAGCAGCGAGGCCAGGGAAGTCATCCTGAATTTGGGGCTGGTCAGCTTGCCGGAAATGGAAATGCCGCTTGCATTGGAAAAGATGCTCTCCGGCTTGACTAGATGGGCATAATCCTTGCTGACATGACAGTTAATCAAGATGGCTGGCTCCCCCTCACCACCCTCCTCCAGAGAGTAGGTACGCACCGAGCCGATATGAATATTTTTATAATAAATTCCAGAACCTGCCTGTATTGAGTGCAGGGATTCAGCCCTGAGGAAGAAATGCAGGCCGGGCGTATCATCACGGACCGGCGGCGGCGAGGACAGGCCTTGAAAAACGGCCGCCCGTTTTTGGGAACTGCCCGCCTGAACGCCCACATAACTGCCGGTGATAATGGTATCCAGTCCATAAATCTTGGCCGCAGAAATCTCCGGGCGTACCACCCAAAAGGCGGTATCCTCCACCAGAATATCTGCTGCCTTCCGCTCCATTTTTACCAAGGTTTTTATCCGGTTATGGCCGAGATCGACAGATACCTCCTTGACCATCCCGATCGGCATCCCCATAGCAACCACCTGGGTCTTGCCGGGGGTTATGCCGCTGGCATCATCAAAATAAATTATAATATCAACGCCTTTGTTCTGATAACTCTGAAAAAGCAGCCAGCCGCAAATAACCAGAGCTATGACTGGCAGTATCCATATCGGCGATATGCCGCGTTCTATTCTACTAACTGGTTGATCAATCATGTTTTTATTGCTTTAATTGGTAACATCTATCCCACATAATGCGGGGGTCGAAGACAAGGGCCGCCAGCATGGTAAACACCACCACCAGACAAAAATAGGTGGCGGCCGGAGCCGCGTAAACCGAAGTGAAGAAACCAAAATCCACCAGCACTGTCAATAAGGCGATGACAAAAATATCCAGCATCGACCACCTGCCGATAAACTCGATAAAACGAAACAGTCCGGCCTTTTGCCGCAAAAAGCGGCGTCTTCTGCTATGAACGGTAAACAGGATAATCATCAGCCCGGCCACCTTAAACAGCGGCACCAGCACACTGGCCGTAAAAATAATTAGGCCAATGGGATAGTTACCATGCTCGAAAAAAAATATTATACCGTCCATAATGGTCGAACTACCCGGAACTCCAAGCAGATCCACCTGCATAATCGGCAGGATATTGGCCGGAATAAAAAACATGGCTGAGGTTATAACCAAAGCCCAGGTTTTGCTGAGGCTGGCCGGGATTCTGGCATGCAGAATAGAATTGCAGCAAGAGCAGCGGCCACCAGTTTCCGGCTGCAGTTTGCCGCAGATGCGGCAGGCGGCAAGCCCTAGCTGCAAGGCACTTTTTCCCTTGGCATCATGCAAATCGGTTATGGATAAGGCGGCTGAATCATCCGGCTCCAGCATAGTCCAGAAAAGCCGCTTATCCAGTGCAGCAAGAATACCGACAGAAATTATCACCAGGGCAAGAAAACAAAAAAAACCTGTATCATAATAGATAGTTGCCTTTGGATTCATCTTGATAATGGTGATGATAATCCCCAGAAAATAAACCTCGGTCATCCCCCATTCCTGCAAGTGAAGGTAAGCACTAAACATCTTTCTGAGCATGGCAGATTTCCTGCCCGCCCTGATGTTAAGGGATACCCAAAAGATAAGAAATAATAACAAAAAAGGCAGAAGCACCGCAGCAAGAAAGACCACTGCCGCCGCCAGATAATAGCCGCCCTGATAAAGGGAGACGGCTGACGAGACCACATTGCCATGCCCTTTCATGCCGAGCTTTTCCATGCTGAGCAAAGGCGAAAATACCGCCGGAAAATAAATAAGCAGTCCGGTTATGGCAAGTGCCAAAACCTTGTTGACTGATTTGGGTTTGATCCGGTAAATGGTCTGGCTGCATCTTGGGCAGACTTGGCTGAACCTTGTTTCAATACTGCAGTCAAGGGCAAGCAGCAGATCGCAGCCAGGACAGGCGATCACTCTGCTTTCAGCCGGTATTGATACTTGATGCGTCATAAGGGATTTTACTGGATTTTATTGATTGATTTGGCTAACTTTCTGACTATCATAAATGATTATCCCGAAAATATCATAAAAAATATCATCAAACGATGCGAATAGAAAAATGAATTATCCGAATGAAAAGCAGCCTGCAACATGGCTGAAAATTACCATCACAGCAGCACCGGAGCTTGCCGGGGCAATAAGCGATTATATGACAGGTGTTTTGGCAGCCGGAGTAGAAATAAACCTTGAGGGGGAAAGGCGGGTCATAAACGGCTTTCTCGGGCAGAAAAATTTGCCGGATAAGGAGATAGAATCAATTAGATTATCGCTGAAAAAGCATCTCACGCAGCTTGCCGGAATTTTCGGCTTGCCCGAGCCGGAACTGCATATGGGCAAATTTACCCATAAGGACTGGAGCAATAACTGGAAGCAGCATTTCGCTCCTTTTCAGGTGATTCCCGGTCTGACCATCGCTCCAACCTGGGAAAATTATCAGGCTAATGGGAAGGAATCGGTAATTATTATGGACCCCGGCATGGCCTTTGGCACCGGTCAGCACCCGACCACCGCCAGGTCGATTAGTCTTATTCAGAAAAGCCTCGCCGAGCTTAAAGGAGCAGAGATGCTTGATGTGGGAACCGGCACCGGCATTCTAGGTATGGCCGCCCTGTTGCTGGGGGCCGAACGGGTTTTAGGCATTGACAATGATTCGGATGCGGCAGTAGCAGCTTTGGCTAATATCAGGCTGAACGGTCTGGGAAAGGCCATGCAGGTTTCCCGGCAAGATATTACGGAACTTACAGGTGAATATGATTTAGTGGCGGCCAATATTGTTCATAATACGCTGCTGGAGATGAAAACAGAGTTGATCAGGCTGGTTAAACCCGGCGGCCAAATGGTCTTATCCGGTCTATTGGCTGGCGAGCAGGCCAAAAACATTGTTCATACCTTTGTGCAGGGCGGTATGCAATTTATTGAGGAAGAAACAGAAGGAGAATGGGCAGCCCTAAGATTTGGTAAAAATCCTTGAACTATACGGGATTAACCGTGTAATCATTATCAAAAATTATGCCGGCACCGTCATTTTGCACCCTAATAACGATACCCGAAACATTGATTCTAACCGACTTGCCGGAGAATTTCCGCAAGCTTTCCACGGATAAAATAACCTGAAGTTTGCTAAGCTCTTCAAAAGCAAGATAAAATTCAAGGAACATTCTTGATGCAATGGGAAAATCCTGCTCAGTGGTAACAAAGAGGCCGTAGCTGTTGATATTGGACATAACGGCCTGCACAAAGGGCGGATTTTCGGTAAATGGTCTTCTGGCCACCTTGACCGGTATTTCCCATGAATGACGTTTTTTTAGCCTGCGTTCCTTGCCCATTTGCATTACTATCCTCCAAAAATCGGCCAGTAGTGATGTTCCCGCCAAGGAACTGTCATAACTTATAAATTCTTTTTAGGGATGTGTAAAGTCATGCGTAGATTTTTTTGTTCTCCATCGTCAATCAATAATCGGCAGGCCCTTCTCGGTAAAGAAGAATCGAACCATATTAGAACGGTTTTACGCCTTAAAGCAGGCAGCTTAATCGAATTATTTGACGGCTCAGGGCTGGTCTATACTGCCGAAATTTTGGCACTTGGCCACAGGATCAAGGTAAAAATTATCGGGCAAGACCGACCCAAAAGCCTGAAAATATCTTCACTCTGGCTGGGACAGGCTAATCTTAAGGGCAAAAAGATTGATGAACTAATCCCTAGCTGTAACGAACTGGGAGTGGATGTTTTTGCCCTGCTGGAGAGCAGCAGATGTCAAGGCAGGCTTGATAAGGCCAGATTATTAAAAAAGCAGGAGCGCTGGAGACGGCTGGTTGAAGCATCCTGCAAACAATGCGGGCGGACAGGCGGCATGGAGATTGCTTCGGCACAGGGTTTTAAGCAGGCGATCAGAAGTATGGGGCCGCCGGATGCATCTGAGCTAAGAATTATTTTTTGGGAAGAGGAAACCGATTTAACCCTGCATGATCTTGATTTTAGCCAAAAATATAAAATAATCCGCATGATAACCGGACCAGAAGGTGGATTTACCGCCGAGGAGATAGAGCTTGCCAAATCATACGGCTGGCAATCAGTCAGCCTTGGCAAACAGGTGCTAAAGGCGGTCAATGCCGCTGTAACCGCTACCGCACTGGTGCAGTTTTTAGGCGGCAATCTGGGCAGATTATGATATTTTTCCTGCCGTCAAAATGCTTGACTATCACTAAAAAGCAATTTATGTATTTCTTTATAAACTGCAAGAAACATATGAGTTGACAAAAAAAATGACTTATTTCCTCCAGCAGATCAAAAACAGGCGCCTAGCTCTGCAGCTTAAACAAAGCGATATGTTTATGCGTACAGGTATCTCGCGTCAGCAATATCAGCGTATCGAATCCAAGGGTAATCCCCGTCTGGATACACTGGAACTTATTGCCAAAGGGCTAAACAGTGAACTGCTGCTTGTTCCAGCAGAACAGATCTCGCAGGTAAAAGCAATCCTGAATGCTGCACATCGGGCAGATAGCACCGAAGACGATGATCTGATAGATAATCCGTGGCGGGATATTTTTAGGGATAATGAATGAAGAAAGTGCATTTTCTTGAACTATCTCTACATGGTCATCTTGTCGGCTGGCTGGCGGGCTTCCAAGACGGGCGGAATATTCTCCACTTTGCCCCTGAATTTTCGGCAAATAACAAACGGCCCACCTTGAGCATCCTTACCTACGAAAAATTTCCTCGTGCCGAAAAACTGCTTTCCCGTGCCTGGCAGCAGCGGCAGCGGCTTCACCCCCTGCTCTCCAACCTGCTGCCGGAAGGGGCATTAAGAGAACTGATTACCCGGGAGCTGAAAATTCATATTGATAATGAATTTGAAATGTTTACCCATTTGGGGGGCGGCCTGCCCGGGGCCCTGATCGCAAAACCTCTGCCACCAGACCAACTGCCGCCCTTTCTGCAGGCAAATTATGCGGAAAATAATCTCGAAGAAGGCGTTGCGGCTTCGGCAAAAGCCTATCAAAATCATCGCTTTTCATTGGCAGGGGTGCAGCTGAAATTTTCCATAAAGCTGGCAGGAAAAAGCTGCAGTCTGACCGATTCCGGCACCACCGAAGACTGGATTATAAAAACGCCGTCAACGCAGCATAAGGGCGTTGTCTTTAACGAATATTCAGCCATGCGTCTGGCAGAGGCTGCCGGTGTTTATATTCCCGAAATAAAATTGGTAGAGCATAAATACCTGCATAATACTTCCGCCCTAAACCTGTCTGCAGAGCCGGTTTATGCCATAAAACGTTTCGACCGACAGCAAAACCTGCGTATTCACAGTGAGGATTTTGCACAGGTTCTTGCCAAATATCCCCATGAAAAATATGATTTTGCCAATTATCAACAGATTGGCACCATTCTCTACCGCTACTCTGGAGATGGACTGGCAGATGTCCAGCAGTTTGCCAGAAGATTACTGGTCAATATCCTGCTTGGCAACGGGGATGCACATCTTAAAAACTGGAGCCTGATTTACCCTGACCGGGTTACTCCTCGCCTTTCTCCTGCCTATGATATTGTCTTTACCCGTGCCTATCTCACCAATGAACAGAGCATTGCCTTAAATCTTGCCGGAACCAAAAAATGGTATCAGATAAACCTTGATCATTTTGCAAAATGGGCAAAAAAAGCAGATATTCCTTGGCGTGCCGTCAAGGTTCATCTTACAGATACCCTTGAAAGAGCAAGGGAAAAATGGCAAAAGATGCTGGCAGAACTGCCGATGAATCAGGAGCATAAGAAGAGCCTACGGCAGCACTGGAGCAAGCTGCATAGGGATTTTAGGATATGATAAGTCGTCTTTACTGATGACAAAATCAAAATATTACAATTTTGTAATCTGGCCGCAAACTTCTTGTAATATACGTTTGTTATAGTATCTCCATATCTCTAGTTGCAGACAATAAAGGCAGTAATCAGGTAAATTTTATCATGGAGCAGATTATGTTTAGCAAGGAAAACCAGCCGCCGCAAATGCAGAACGGCACCAGGGGAGAAGCTGCCTCGGCAGTTTCCATTCAGAGCATCAATGAGGCGGTGCGAAAAAGTTCGGTCTGGGTTGAGCCGCTAAAGCGGGAACTAAATAAAAACATCATCGGCCAGGAGCAGTTGGTAAGATCGCTTTTGGTAAGCCTTCTAACCGGCGGTCATATCCTGCTTGAGGGGCTGCCGGGTCTCGCCAAAACCCTGGCCGTTAAAACCCTAGCCCAGGCAGTTCAGGCTGATTTTCAGCGGATCCAGTTTACTCCCGATATGCTGCCGGCAGACATCATAGGCACCGAAATTTATAATCCGCAAAACACCTCATTTGAAGTAAAAAAGGGGCCGATTTTTTCTTCCATTATTTTGGCGGACGAGATTAACCGGGCCCCGGCCAAGGTGCAGTCTGCCCTTCTGGAAGCGATGCAGGAAAAACAGGTAACCATCGGCGATCATACCTTCAAGCTGCCGGAGCTTTTTCTGGTGCTTGCCACCCAGAATCCCATTGAGCAGGAGGGTACCTATTCGCTGCCGGAGGCCCAGATAGATAGGTTTATGCTAAAAGCGGTCATAAACTATCCCTCTCTGGAACAGGAGCGGCAAATTCTGGAAATGGTAGAAATGGACGGCCGGAGCAGCAGCATAAATCCGGTTTTATCCGAAGAAGATATTTTCAGGGCCCGTCAGGTGGTAAGCTCGGTTTATATGGACGACAAGATAAAAGACTACATAGTTTCACTGGTTTATGCCACCAGAGAGCCGCAAAATTTCGGCCTTGACCTCGGCGGCTATATCCAGGTGGGAGCCTCACCCAGGGCGACCATCAGCCTGAAGGCAGCGGCCAGAAGCCTTGCTTACCTAAATGTCCGCGGCTACGTTACTCCTGACGATGTGAAAACGGCGGCCATGGACGTGATGCGCCACCGGCTTGCCGTTAGCTATGAGGCCGAGGCCGAGGATATTACCAGCGAAGACTTGATCCGCAAAATTCTGGATACGGTACCGGTGCCATAATGGAAACCTTCCTGACCAAAGATATATTAAAAAAGGTTCGCAGCCTGGAGGTGCGCACCAATCGTCTGGTAAACGACAACCTGGCCGGCTCATACAGTTCTGTTTTCAAGGGCCGGGGAATGAACTTTGACGAGGTGCGTGAATATGTGCCGGGGGATGATACCCGAACCATTGACTGGAATGTTACCGCCCGAACCGGCACGCCCCATATAAAAAAATTTACCGAGGAAAGGGAACTGACCATCATGCTGCTGATTGATGTCTCCGGCTCCGGCGAGTTTGGTTCCGGGCAGGACTCAAAACGTGAGCTGATGGCCGAGCTTGGTTCGGTACTTGCCTTTTCGGCCATGAAAAATAATGACAAGGTGGGGCTGATCCTTTTCACTGATTTTGTCGAGCTTTACATCCCGCCCAAAAAGGGGCGTTCTCATATTTTAAGGGTAATTAGAGAAATTTTATTTTTTCAGCCGCAGGGCAGGAAAACCGATTTTACCGTGCCGCTGGATTTTTTGAACCGGGTCGGCAAACGGCAGTGCGTCTGTTTTTTTATCTCTGATTTCTGCCTTGGCAGGGATTTTGAGGAAGAAAGCCTCTTTCTGCAAACCAAACTGCGGCTGACCGGCAAAAGGCACGATCTTATCGCTCTGGTGGTAAATGATGACCGGGAATTTGCATTGCCGGATGTGGGCTGGCTGACCCTGGAGGATGCCGAAACCGGCCAGCAGGTGGAGATAAATACCTCGGACAGTTCCATAAGAAGGGGGTATGCGGAACTGACCGATGCCCGCCGGAAAGAGCTTCATAAGATGCTGAAAGGCTGCGGCATAGACAGCCTTGACCTTTTAACCAACGCCGCCTATGCACCAGCCCTGCTGGGTTTCTTCAAGGCCAGGAAAAGGAGAATGGGAAGATGAGATATTTCCGGTTAATTTTCCTGTTTTTTCAGCAGTTTTTTTTTATTACTGCCGCCGCTGCTGACCAGCCCGATAATGAGCCGCTGCAGCTCTTAAAACCGCAGGGCGTAAATCAGCCGCCCGATATAAAGGCAAATATCATGCAGCAGGATATAAAGGACATTGCCGGGCCGGTGCCGCTGCCGGATGACTGGCTGCCGACAGTCTTTATAGGTACTGCCGCCATTATCATTTTGCTGCTGCTGATCTTTCTTTTTGTCCGCTGGCGGAAAAACAGGGCAAAACCTGCCCTGTCTCCGCGCCAAAGGACTGAACAGGAGCTTGCCGAGGCAAAAAAACTTTTTACCGAGGCAAGATTTGCCGAATATTCCGAGGTCATCAGCCGCATTTTAAGAAGGTTTATAACCACGCAGTTCAAGTTGCGGGCAACCACCCGAACCACCCGTGAGTTTTTGCAGCAGATTCAGAAAGATAAAAGTTCTGATGCCCTGTTCAGGCATCGTGATTTGCTGGCAGACTGCCTAAGCCAGATGGATTTAATAAAATTCGCCCGATTTTCCCCCGGCGAAAGCGAAGCAGCCGGACTGGAAAAGGCGGTAATCTCCTTTATTAGGGAAAGTTGTGAGGAAGAGATAAAATGAGATTTCTCCACCCGGCAATATTGTGGCTGCTGGCCGCCCTGCCGCTCCTGCTCTTGCTGAAAGGACGTAAGGGGCCGGCCCCGGCGGTGATGTTTTCCAGCACGGCAACCCTTGCCAGCATGGCGGAAAAACGCAAAAACAGCCCGGGCAGAATTGCCCTGCTGCTGAAACTTATCACCCTGGCCCTGCTGATAACCGCTCTGGCCAGGCCGCAGTACGGCAGCAGCACCACCGAAATTGAGGCCAGCGGGGTTGATATTCTGCTGGCGGTTGATGTGTCCGGCTCCATGAAGGCGATGGATTTCAAACTTGATCATAAGTCCGCGAGCAGGCTTGAGGTAGTGAAATCGGTGGTAAGGGATTTTATCGCCGCGCGGCCAAACGACCGGATAGGTCTGGTCGCCTTTGCCGGTAAGCCTTATATGGTCAGTCCGCTAACCCTGGATCACCAGTGGCTGGAAAAAAGGCTGCAATCGCTTGCTATCGGCATGATAGAGGACGGCACCGCCATCGGCTCGGCCATTGGTTCCGGCATTAACCGCCTGCGTGATCAGGATTCCAAATCACGGCTGCTTATTTTGCTGACTGACGGAATGAATAATACCGGCAAGCTCACACCGCTATTGGCGGCAGAGGCGGCCAAAACTTTTAAGATTAAGGTTTATACCGTGGGGGCTGGAACCAGAGGGCTTGCCCCAATTCCGGTTACCGATGTTTTCGGCAGAAAGGTATTAAGGCAGGAGAAGGTAAATATTGACGAGAAAACCCTGCGGCAGGTGGCGGAAATGACCGGAGCAAAATATTTCCGGGCCACTGATACCGACTCTCTTGAACAGATAT
>PDWI01016081.1_pt1 | contig 20168 bp, 22 predicted proteins | sample 1430891 | NCBI WGS metagenome assembly PDWI01 (sample SAMN01162508, study PRJNA174530) | Oral metagenome, whole genome shotgun sequencing project. | biome: Marine environment; feature: Marine mammal; material: Swab sample of the gingival sulcus; isolation source: swab sample of gingival sulcus...
GGTCATGACGTTCACCTGGTTGTCGCTGATCTCCACGAAACCCTCGCCCACGGCGAAATGCTTCTCGCTGCCGCTTTCGTCCGTGCGCAGAAACACGACTCCGGGCACCACGCCGCCCACCAAGGGCGCGTGGTTGGCCCACACGCCCAGGTAGCCGTTGGTGCCGGGAATGGTGGCGCTGAGGGCCTGGCCCTCGTAGGCCGTCTTGTCCGGCGTGACGATGTTGACGGTGAAGCTCTTGGCCATGTTTCCAACCTACCTCGTGATCTTCCTGCTTGTCGGCCTACCGGTCTCTCAGTGTTCCGCCTGCATCTTCTCGTAGTTTTCCAGCACTTCCTCGATGGCCCCGCACATGTAGAAGCACTGCTCGGGGATGTGGTCGTACTCGCCGGCCACCAGGCCCTTGAAGGAGCGGATGGTGTCTTCCAGCTTGACGTAGCGGCCTTCCATACCGGTGAAGACCTCAGCCACGAAGAAGGGCTGCGACAGGAACTTCTGGATCTTACGGGCGCGCTCGACGATGACCTTGTCCTCGTCGCTCAGCTCGTCCATACCCAGGATGGCGATGATGTCCTGCAGATCCTTGTAGCGCTGCAGGATGGTCTGGACCTGGCGGGCCATCCGAGATCTGACGGGAAAGCACGGTGGTCGCGTCAAGGTGCGAGAAGGCCGTGGCGGGCGCGGGGTCCGTCAAGTCATCGGCGGGCACGTAGATGGCCTGCACCGAGGTGATCGAACCGTTCCGGGTCGAGGTGATGCGCTCCTGCAACTGGCCCATCTCCGTGGCCAGGGTGGGCTGGTACCCCACGGCGCTGGGCATACGGCCCAGCAGGGCGGACACCTCGGAACCGGCCTGGGTGAAACGGAAGATGTTGTCCACGAAGAGCAGCACGTCCTGGCCCATCTCGTCGCGGAAGTGCTCGGCCATGGTCAGACCGGACAGGGCCACGCGCAGACGGGCTCCGGGCGGCTCGTTCATCTGGCCGAAGACCAGGGCGGTGTTGTTGATCACGCCGGACTCGGTCATTTCCAGCCACAGGTCGTTGCCCTCACGGGTACGCTCGCCCACACCGCAGAACACGGAGTAGCCGCCGTGCTGGGTGAAGAGACCGATCTTGCCACCCTTGGCGTAAGGGGCCAGCAGATCCACGACCTTGATACCGGTCTCGAAGATCTCGTTGGCCTCACCCTGGTTGGTCAACTCCGGCGGAAAAGCGTGAATGGGGCTCTTCTTGTCGGGGTGTTCCAGATCGCCCTTGCCATCGAGGGGCTTGCCCAGGAGGTTGAACAGGCGACCCAGACACTGCTTGCCCACGGGCACGGAGATTGGGGAGCCGGTGTCCAGACCCTTCATACCACGCACCAGACCGTCGGTCGAGTCCATGGCGATGGTCCGCACCACGTTGTTGCCGATGTGCTGAGCCACCTCGGTGATCAGACTGATCCCCTTCTCCTCATCCACGATATGGATGGCGTTCAGCATCTTGGGCAGGCTGTCCGAATGGAACTCGAGGTCCACCGTGGGGCCAATGACCTGTAGGACCTTACCGTAGTTCTCGGCCATGTTCCTCATCTCCTTGCTATCGTCAGGTTTGAGGCTTGCGCCCCGCTCAAAAAAACTATCCTAGAAGGCGGACTCTAAAGTGCATTAGCTCCGCCCACGATATCCAGCAACTCGGCCGTGATCGCGCTTTGGCGCTCACGATTCCGCTGCAATGTCAGGGCGCCGATCAGTTCGCCGGCGTTTTCGGTAGCCGCGCTCATGCTTGTCATGCGGGCGGCGTGCTCACTGGTGAAGGCTTCACTCAGTGTCATGAAGACTCGGTTCCGCAGGTACAAGGGCAGCAGGATCTTGAACATCTCTTCCTGGCTGGGCTCCCAGATGTAATCCACCGAGCGATCATTATCCTCTTCGTCCTCATTCCCGGTCGCGGACTGGTCCGGGGCGATGGGCAGCATGGCCTCATCCACCGGTTTCTGGGTCATGGTGCTGACGAAGGAGGCGTACACGACACGCACCTCGTCGAATTCCCCGGCGGTGAAGGCGCGCACCATGTTGTTGCCCACCAAGTTGCCGCGCTCGCTGTTGATCTCGCCACCGAAGTCGATGTGCCTGTCCCAGATCGTGTAGTCGCGCTTGCGGAAGAAATCGGCCACTTTCTTGCCCACGGCGTAGATCTCGGTTTCTACACCCTCGGCCACGGACGCGTCCACAGCCTTGGTGGCCAGCTTCAACACATTCATGTTGTAGGATCCGCAGAGACCCTTGTCCGAAGCGATGATCAGATACAGACGCCGCTTGATCGGCCGCACCTCGAAAAGAGGGTCTGCGATGTCCGTCTTGCCCGCCAGCTGTTGCATCAGCTCGGTCAACTTCTGCGAATAGGGACGCGCCGCCAGCATATTGCCTTGAGAACGATTCAGCTTCGATGCCGCGACCATCTTCATGGCCTTGGTGATCTGCTGCGTGTTCTTGACGCTGCGTATCCGCTTGTTGAGTAATTTGACCCCGGCTCCCGCCACGGTCTACCCTCAATGGCACCCGTCAGGTGTTCCACCGTCTCAGGCTCCAACTTCCCGCTCTCAGCAATAGCGTGCAACACGCCGCCGTGGTTGTCATCCAGGTACTTGTGGAAGTCCTCTTCCCAGGCAGCCACGTCCTCGACAGGCACGGGATCCAGATAACCCTTCGACGCGGCAAAGATGATGGCCACCTGGTGCTCGTTGCTCATGGGCACGTACTGCCCCTGCTTGAGGATCTCGACCATGCGCTCACCACGAGTCAACTGCCGCTGGGTGCTGGCGTCCAGGTCGCTGCCGAACTGGGCAAAGGCCTGCATCTCACGGTACTGGGCCAGATCCAGGCGCAACGAACCGGCCACCTTCTTCATGGCCTTGGTCTGGGCCGCGCCACCCACACGGGAAACAGAGATACCCACGTTGATGGCCGGGCGGATGCCCTGGTAGAAGAGATCGTTCTCCAGGAAGATCTGGCCATCGGTGATGGAGATCACGTTGGTCGGGATGTAGGCCGACACGTCCGAGGCCTGGGTCTCGATGATGGGCAGAGCCGTCAAGGAGCCACCACCGTTCTCATCGCTCAGCTTCACCGCGCGCTCCAACAGGCGGCTGTGGAGGTAGAAGACGTCGCCGGGGAAAGCCTCGCGTCCGGGCGGACGACGCAGCAGCAGCGACATCTGACGGTAGGCGTTGGCCTGCTTGGAAAGGTCATCGTACACCACCAGGGTGTCCTTGCCCTGCCACATGAAGTGCTCGGCCATGGTGGTGCCGGTGTAGGGCGCCAGGAAGAGCATGGGAGCCGGGTCCGAAGCATTGGCGGCGATGATGGTGGTGTACTCCATCGCGCCGTGTTCCTTCAGCTTCTTGTGCACGCCGGCCACGGTGCTCTGCTTCTGGCCCACGGCCACGTAGAAGCACTGAACGCCCTTGCCCTTCTGGTTGATGATGGTGTCGATGCACACGGCGGTCTTGCCGGTGCCGCGGTCACCGATCACCAGCTCGCGCTGGCCACGGCCGATGGGGATCATGCTGTCCACGGCCTTCAGGCCGGTCATCAGCGGCTGCCCCACGGGCTGGCGCTCGGTCACGCCGGGAGCCTTCAGCTCGATATTACGGGTCTGGTCCGAGGGCACGGGACCCTCGCCGTCGATGGGCTGGCCCACCGCGTTCAGCACACGGCCGATGACACCATCGCCCACAGGCACAGAGGCGATGGTTCCGGTGCGGGTGACCTGGTCGCCTTCCTTGATGGTGGTGTCGGATCCCAGAATGGCCACACCCACGGAGTCCTCTTCCAGGTTCAGCACCATGCCGAAGATGTCCCCGGGGAATTTGACCATCTCGCCGGCCATCACGTCCTGCAGACCGTAGACGCGGGCGATGCCGTCGCCCACCTGAAGGATCGTGCCGACGCTCTCGACCTCGAGGTCGCGGTCGTACTTGTTCAGCTCCTGCGAAAGAACGGAGCTAATCTCTTCAGGCCTAAGTTTCACTGCCCATCTCCTCGTTTGATCCGGCTCTTGGTCCGGTTTATTCCGCGGTCAGGTCCCTCCGGCGCGATCAGCGCACCGGGGCCTTTTCCAGCTTCTTGCGCAGCAGGTCGAGGTTCGTGCGCACCGTGCCGTCGAGAATCTTGTTCCCCATGGTCACGCACACGCCCCCGATTACCGCGGGATCGATCTTCTTTTCCAGGACGACCTTGGCGCCGGTGTAGGCGGCCAGCTTCTCGGTGAGCTTGGCGGCCAGATCATCCGGCAGGTCCACGGCGGTCACCACCCGGGCATGCACGACACCCTGGTGCTCTTCCACCATCTCGGCAAACGCTTCGCCGATATCCCTGAGATTGCCGATGCGGTTCTTGTCCACCAGCAGGTAGAAGAAGTGCAGCAGAATCTTCTCGACCTTGTCGCCGAAAACCTTCGCCAGCAGCTTCTTCTTGTCTTCTTCCGCGACCTGGGGGCTGCCCAGAAAGACGACCAGGTCGGGATGCTCCTCCACCACCGTCATGACGGCGGCGTAGGATTCGGCAACCTCGCCCAGATTGTTCTCGGCCAAGGCCGAGGTCATCAGGGCACCGGCATAACGGCCCGCTACCTTGCGATCACGCATGGCTACGCTCCCCCGCTGCCGGGCAGGCTGTCGATGTATTCGGAGATCAGCTTGCGGTGCACGTCATCATCCAGCCGCTCGCTGATGACCTTTTCAGCCGCGCCGAGAGCCATGGCCACCACGGAGTCGCGCAGTTCGAGCTGGGCCTTATGGCTTTCCATCTCGATATCCTGCTTCGCCTTCGCCTTGGTTTCCTCGGCCGTGTTGCGGGCCTTGGCGACGATGCCGTCGGCGATACCCTCGCCGCGCTTGACCGCCTCCTGGACCTTCTCACGCTCGATGGCCTTGATGTCCGCCAGCTTGCTCTCGAAGTCCTGCTTCAGACTTTCCGCGTCTTCCAGGTTCTTCTCGGCCGCGGCGAAATCGCCGTCGATCTTCTCTCGCCGGGCATCGAGCAGGTCGATGATCGGACCCCACGCGAACTTGGCCAGGACCCAGACAAAGATGCCGAAGCCCACGACCATCGTCAGCAATTGGGGTAATTTCGGGAGTACCATATCCATGACAGGTTGCCTTCCGGTCAGGTCCACCCGGCGTTGGTCCGGGGGCGGATCGTCTTCCACCCCCGTCACTCAGAAACGCACGCCGAGTCTACTGTCCAATTCTTCTTTACAGGTTACCCATCAGCAGGATGGTGGCGATCAGGGCGTAGATCGTCAGAGCCTCGATGAAGGCGCAACCGATGATCATGGCGGTCTGAATCTGACCGATGGCCTCGGGCTGACGCCCCATGGCGTTCATGCCGCCCTCGATGGCCTTACCCAGACCCAGACCCGAACCGATGGCAGCCATGCCCAGACCGATAGGAAGAGCCAGTCCCAGAATGTTCCCGTCCATTGTTTTTCTCCTTCTCAGTGCGTGCGTTGCACTCTCATTGTGCGGGACGAACCCGCCATTTTCCGGGCTCAGCGCCCGGGTTAATGCCCGTGCTCCTCACCGTGATCGCCGTGAGGCAGCCACAGGGCAATGTAAACCGTAGCCAAAAGCGTGAAGACCAGCGCCTGGATGGTGCTGGACAGCAGTCCCAGGAAATAGAAAGGGAACTGCAGAGGAATACCCGGCACGAAGTCGCTGCCGGTCAGACCGTAGGAAATGCCCGCGCCCAGCAGCACCATGGTGGCCACCAGGGTGTCCTCGCCGAAGATGTTGCCGAACAGACGCAGCGCCAAGCTGATGGGTTTGATCAGCTCGCCCAGCAGATGCAGCGGGAAGAGCAGAATGGAAAAGCCCCAGTCCATGCCCGTCTTGGGCGACCCCGCCATGTGGTGCAGGTAACCGCCGATGCCGTTCTCCTTCAGCGCGATCCCCTGGACCACGAAGAAGGTCAGCGCGCCCAGCGCGAAGGTGGTGGTGTTGAACGCCGAGGTGGAAGATTGTTCAACAGAATGAACAGAAAGAGCGACCCCAGGTACGGCGTGTACTTGCGCGCCGTCGGTCCGATGATCTGCTGGAACAACCCGTACAGCCCGCCCAGAATCAACTCGGCGGCCATCTGGGTGCGGCCGGGGTTGCGGACGCTGAGACTGCGGCTCAGGTTGATGAAGAAGATGGAAACCAGGATGACGACGATGAAGGCGTAGATGGGGTTGGTCCACTCGTGCAGGAAATGGGCGGCACCGGGGAACCAGTCGGCCAGGAAGACCAGCAGGTTCGGCAGGTGAGGCATGGCGCCGTGGCCTTCGCCATGGTCTCCATGCTCGCCATGCTCGCCATGCGCATCATGAGCATCGTGGGCATCGGAGTGGGCATTGTGGGCCCCTGTGGCGTGGTCGTGATCGGGGTCGTGATCGGGGTCGCCATGAACCTGTTCGGTGTGCGCGTCACCGCGACCTTGGTCCTGCCCGTGGGTATCGTGCTGGGCCCCCGCCATGCCGGCAGCGAAGATGAAGGCTCCGAAGATCAGGGCGAAGGTGGCTAGCTTGTTTCGGCTCATTTCAAGCATCGTCATCCCGTCGGTTCATCTGGCGGGTATTGCCGGAGCGTTCCGTGGCTCCCACACCCACCAGGGTGACCATTAATAAAGTGAAGCCCACTGCGTGGCTGACTGCTGGAAACGGACGGGAAAATAACACCCCGATGGCCAGCCCGTAACAGTGAGCGCAGGATCCCCTCCAGGGCAAGCAACCCGACCACTCCCCACAGGGCCGTCAGGAATAATCCGATGGCGAAAATTGACGAAACGGCAAACCAAGCCATCAGGGCCGCAACCAAGGCGACAAGAATAGTCCATATTCGAACCCTTGCAAGGAGGGAATTGGTCAATTTCCGCAATTCCTCACTGTTTTGCCCCAAACGTTTCGCCGGTTTTCTCCGCATCCCAATCTAGTGAAATTGATTATCTTTGTCAGGCGTGGACTTGCGGGCCAGGATAAGAAAAATCTGCCGAAAAGCAGCCACCAACCCGAAAAGCAGCCCCACAACCCCCGGCCACGGCGCCCCGCCCCATTTTTTCTCCACCAGCCAGCCCAGGGCGTAGCCCACCACCGGTCCGGCCACCATCATGGCCGGGATCAGGGTGTAGGTGCCGATATCCCTGACGGACTTCCCCACCTTGGCGGTGTACTTTGCGACGCGGGTGTTGTTCTGGCCCGCCCGCCGGATCCGGCGGTCACGGTGGAGCTGATCCTGCAGGGCATCCAGTTTTTTGCCGTCAGGCCGTTCGGGGAAGCCGGAAGACGAGGGCACCTCATCCGGGGCCTCGGGGATTGGGAAGGGGGACGACCGGTCGGGATCCGTGGCCTTGTTTCGGGGCTTTTCGGTCATGGAATTCCTTTGGGGCCTGGAGGAGCCGCTTGGGCTTGGGGTGCTCCTTATGGCGGTGGGCACCCCCTGGCTGCTGGTCTGTCTCACTATTACCTCAGGAGTGAGATTCGGCAACCTTGGTTTTCTTCGCTGGTTTTATTCGCTGGTTTTATTCGCTGGGGCTCTGTAGCCGATGATACCGACAATAAGGACAAAAAGAGTCTTCCCCCGTCCAGGCCGGATGGGAGAAGACCCTTCTTCAAACGGGAGAAGCCACTACTTCTTCTCTGGTTCCTTCGTCGGAGCCGCGGGCGACGCCCCCGGGGTCTTGCGCCGATCGCTACCCATGGAGCAGTTGCCCTCGAAGAAAACGCCCTCATCAATGACCAGGCGCTTGGTCTTGATGTCGCCCTCCACGTGGCTGCCGCTCTGCAGCTCGATCTTGTTCTCGGCGGTGATGTTGCCGAAGAGCTGCCCACCGATGATGGCATTCTTCACCTTGACCGTCGCGTGCACCACGCCGGTTTTGCCGATGACCAGGGACTCGGGGTTGCCAAGCGTTCCCTTGAACTCTCCCTCGATACGCAGTGTGCCAGCCACTTCGACCTTGCCATCGAACTTGCATCCCTGCGCGATGATGGAGGTCTGCCCCGTGGAAACGGCTTGGTTTTCAGGTTCTTTTCCGAACATCTTATCCTCCTTGTGCGTGGCCGTCAGGCCCACGCGATGGCCCCGTCTAGGGAGTGGGCGGATCGCCCTGAAGAATCTGCCGGGGATCAACGGCCTCGCCCTGCACATACACCTCGAAATGCAGGTGCGGAGCGGTGGCCTGACCGGATTGCCCAACATAAGCGATAAGCTGGCCGGCGTCGACAAGTTCGTCGGCCTGGACAACGACCCTGTCGCAATGCCCATATACCGTTAGGTACCCCAAACCGTGCTGGATTTCAACAAAGTTCCCCAGAAAATCGTCCGCCGGTGGGCCCGGCGATATCGATACCCTCATGGGGCACGATTCCTCGATTCGGGGCCCCCTTCCGAAATTCCTGGGTCACGAACCCGGTGGCCGGCCAGTGATCCGGTTTGGGACTGAGGGCCAAGGCCGCCGAATGCCCCAAAGCCTGCTCCGCGCTGCCCGGCCCGCACTCCAACCAGGCGGCCAGGGAATCCGGGTTGGCGGGCGGCGCCTCCTGCACGCCCAGGGCGAACAGCAGCTTCTCCTGCAATCCCTGCATGTGGAACAGTTCTTCACGCAGAACCTCCACGTTGCCCAAGGCGGCACGGGCGGCATCCAGATCCGCTTCGAGACGGGCAATCTGTTGCCGCTCTTCGTGTTTGCCACCCAGACGCACCATCAGGAAAACCATCGTTATCAGCAAAACCGCCGCCAGCGCCATGAGCAGAATCACCATGGGCCGGGTGATGCCGTATTCGCGGGTGCGGTCGCCCGTCAGCAAGATGATGCGCGTGCGCGCCGGAATGCCCATCTCATTCGCCTCCCGAATCGTCAATCAGGGAAGAACTGCCGGCGCGGTCTCGCGCTTCGCTGAACGACAGGATGAAGGTGGTGCCCCGGCCGGGCTTGCTCTGCAGCTCGATGCGCCCCCCATGCTCATGCACGATACGTGCCACGATGGAAAGCCCCAACCCCGTGCCCTTGCCGTAATCCTTGGTGGTGTAGAAGGGCCATCCTGCATGGCGTCCAAACTGTTGCCCAACAGGTTGAAAAAAACCTGCTCCAGCTCATTGCGGTTGCCGAAGACCCACGGGTTACCGATCTCCTCCAGCTCCACCTGCACTCCCGCCACCTTCAGATTCTTTTCCATGAGGTAGATGGTGTCGGACACCACATCGCTCAAGCTCACGCGTGTGCGGCCGCTGCCGGTGGGCCGCGCGAAGTTCAACAGCCCCTTGATGATGCCGCGGCACTGTTCGGTCTGCCGGATGATGCGACGGATATCTTCGGCATCGTCCTCGTCTTCGATATCCTCCTCAAGCATCTGGGCCGAAAGCAAGATGCTGCCCAGCGGTGTGTTCAGCTGGTGCGCGATACCGGCCGCCAGCTGGCCGATACCCGCCAGCTTCTCGGTTTCGCTCATGCGCGATTCCATCTGCTTTTCACTGGTGATATCCCGCGCGATGACCACATAGCTGCCCGCCTTCTCGGCAAAGGCTCCGGTGCCCGGCGTGATGTAGCTGAACGTGGTGCTCAGAATCTGGGGCGCGGTGCCCGGACGGGTTAGATGCAGCTCATAGGAAAGGGAGCGCCGCACGCGCTGCACATCGGCGAAGATGTTGTTCAGATCCAGGTTCTCGCCCAGATCCAAATCGGCCAGGGACTGCTGCAGAACCTGACGGCGAGATTTGCCGAAAAGCTGCTCCGCGGCCTTGTTCCATTCCTGCACCCGGCCCTTGCTGTCCAGCAGGAAGACGGCCTCGCCGGCGTGGTTGATGATGGCCCGAAATTTCTGCTCGCTGCGGCGCAGCCGGATGTTGATGCTCTCCCGTTGCCGGAAACGCAGGTACAGACTCCAGCTCAGCGCCAGGATGAAGAACTGGAACAACCCGGACCCGAAGAGTGTGGTCAGCACCCCGCCATGGCGCCATTCTCCGTTCCAGAACTCGGTCCAGCTGCCCGCCTGCTGGAAATCGCCGGTGACCTTCAGCAGGGTGTAGGTCAGGTAGGCCACGCTGGCGGTAGCCAGTACGACCCGGACCGCACGAAGCCTTAAAGACCTGCTATTAAATAATTTAATCAAATTCAACCAATTCTTCAGAGTTCCGTATCCACGCCCATGATCTTCAGCAGACGCACCAGGTCATCATCCGAATAAAAGCGCACAGCCAGGGAGCCCTTGCCCTTCTTGCCATCTCGCTGGATTTCCACCGGGCTGCCGAAGACCTGTTCCGCTCTTTCCTGCAGGGCCCGCACGGCGGGATCCTGGGCCACCACCTTGGTTCTGCGTCCGGGACGGGAAGGCCTAGCGCCCCCCGCCTGCACCCGACGTTCGCACTCACGAACAGACAATCCCCTGCTATGACACAACTTAGCTAACTGAAGGCGACCTGGTCCGGGTGCCATGCCCAGCAACGCCTTGGCGTGGCCCCGACTGATCTTGCCATCTTCCAGGAGGCTCAGAATGTCTTTTTCCAAGGTCAGCACCCGCAGCATGTTGGCCACGCTGCTCCGCTTCTTGCCCAGCATTTCCGCTAACTCTTCCTGGGTGGCGCCGTAGGAATCCATGAGTTCACGATAGGCTTCGGCCTCTTCCACGGGGCCCAGATCCTCGCGCTGGATATTTTCCAGAAGGGCCACCTTGAGGATTTCGGTTTCCTCGTAAGTATTAATCAGAGCAGGAACTTCCGTGAGCCCCGCCATGCGGGCGGCCCGCACCCGACGCTCGCCGGCCACCACGCGATAGCGCAAACCCGAAGCGGGCGCAGTGCTGTCCGGATGCTGGGTGGCCATTTCTCCGGCCCGCAGCTTCTGGATAAGAACCGGCTGCAGAATACCCACCTGTTTCAGAGAATCCGCCAATTCTTCCAAATTGCCGGTATCAAATTTCTTACGCGGCTGGTTGGGATTGAACCCGATCTCTTCCAGGGGAATCAGGGAAACCAATGTGCCGGAACCTTTTTCAGACGCGGGACCCGACAGGTCCGCCCCCTTGATCAGGGCCGAAAGCCCTTTGCCCAGAACTTTGTTCTTGCTCATGAAGCTCCCTCCACGGCCGGTGCCCCGTTTTTCTGGATAATCTCTCGGGCCAATTCCAGATAGGAACGGGCGCCCACGCATTCCACATCGTACAGCAGGATAGGCTTACCGAAGGAAGGAGCCTCGCTGAGCCGGACATTGCGCGGAATTTTGGCCTCATAGACCATTTCCCCGAAGAAATCGATGGCTTCCTCGGCAACCTGGTTGCTGAGCCGCAGACGCCGGTCAAACATGGTCAGCAACACACCTTCAAGACGGAGATCCGGATTCAGACTGCGCTGGACCAGTTGGATGGTGCTCAAAAGCTGACTTAACCCTTCCAGGGCGTAGTATTCACACTGAATGGGAATAAGGACCGTATCTGAAGCCGTCAACGCATTGAGAGTCAACAAGCTAAGGCTAGGTGGGGTGTCGATCAGAATGAACTCATATTGGTCCCGCAGGGGCTCTAAAGCCCTTTTCAGGAAGTTTTCCCGCCTTTCTTCCGAGACCAACTCCACTTCAGCGCCGGCAAGACGACGATCCGAAGGCATGATATCCAAAAACCCGATGGCTGTTTTCTGGATGGCCGATGCGGCAGAGGACATTCCCAACATGACTTCGTAACTGGTGCCACTTTCGGAAGTGACGCCCACGCCACTGGAGGCGTTGCCCTGGGGGTCCAGGTCCACCAAGAGCGTGCGTTTCTCGGCTACGGCCAAACTGGCACACAGGTTGACGGCGGTTGTAGTCTTCCCCACGCCGCCTTTTTGATTAGAAATGGCGATGATTTTTCCCATGAATTAGCTCTCCAGAGTCCGTTTTGACTATTACCGTGAAGGATTTCGCGGGGAAATCCCTGAATTTGGGGCGTTTTTATGCGCCGGAGGGACAAAGTACTTGCCAGAAGTGGTCAACGTCAAGATGGGGAGGGCTTGAAGGGTGCTTTGTTCCACGTGGAACAACTGTCAAGATTGTTCCACGTGGAACAATCAGGATTTACGCGCTGAACAATAAGCAGATAACACCAAGGAGGCTACCGATTGGCCCTGCCAAAAAACCGGACGGACGGCCACACCCAGCCCCCTATATATATAGTCACCCCTTTGCCGAACCCCGCCGGCGGGCTCCAACCCCAATTTTTCCACCAAGGGAGCATCCAGCACTTGTTCGGGAGGGTAATAGCGAGCGATCACAAGATCGGCCTCCCCCACTCTTCCTTCATGGGTCTGTTCCCAGCCGTGCAGAACCTCATCATCATCCAGATGCAAGGCCTTCAGGGAAATAACCACCAACGGGGAACCGGGCGGCCAGTCCGCCGCAACAACCGGAACCTCTCCCCAGCGCCCCATCAGCACACCAAACCCGTTTCCGTCTTCAGGTCCCTGAGCCCGCTCCAGAAACCAGGCTCTTTTCTCCCGGGGCTCCACCAGGTGCGTGCACGGATCCCCTCCTTGGGCCACCCAAAGGCGGTGCCACACAACACCCGGCAACCCACCCCCGCTACCCAGGTCAAAATACCACAAGGAGCGCTTACCATCCCCTAAACCACCATCCCCCAAACCGACATCCCTCAACCAAGAAACCAAAACCTGATGCCCACCGGCACACTGACCCAACAAACTATCCAACCGATCCCTGGTCGCTTGTCGGGAAACCAGGTTGATCTGCCGATTCCAGCGCAAAACATGCGCACGAAAGGATTCCAACACACTGAGATCAACCACCGGCCGGTTCCCCATCCCTCTGTTCCTTCAATTTCTTGAGGTAAACCACCAAAACCGCCAAATCCCCGGCTCGAACCCCATCAATCCTGCCAGCTTGCCCCAGATTCCGGGGCCGAATCCGCTGCAGCTTTTCCCGCGCCTCATAGCTAAGGGCCTTCAGAGTCATGAAATCCAGATCCGGCGGCAGTTCCAGGTTATCCAGGTGTTCCTGGTTGTGGATCAAGCGGTTCTGCTTGGCGATATACCCTTCATAACGGATGTCCGTCTCCACCTGGAAAAGAGCTCGTGCCACCAAGCGCTCATCGCACAACAAATTCAATAGTTTTTTAGATTCTAAACCGAAATCAAACCAAAAACCCTCCTCCGCCCGAGCTTCATGGCGCAAGCTGTCCCAATTCACCCCCGGAAAGCGGAAATAATCCGCCACCATCAGACGCTTACCTTTTTCCGGCAGGAACACACTGCGCCGCCGGCAAAGATCCTTCACCTTGTCGATGAAAACCTGCCGCGCCCGCAGTTCAGCCAGAGCCGCGCCCGGCAACAGCCCGATCTCTTCGGCCAGCGGCAACAGACGGGACTCGGCATTATCGCACCGCAGATGCAGACGATGCTCCGCCCGCGAGGTGAACATGCGGTAGGGCTCGTTGATCTCCTTGGTCACCAGATCATCCACCAGCACGCCCAGATACCCCACATCCCGACCAATTTCCAGCGGCTCCCGATCCGCCAACGAAAACACCGCGTTGATGCCGGCCACCAAGCCCTGGCCCGCCGCCTCCTCGTACCCGGAAGTGCCCAGCAACTGCCCCGCCAGATAAAGCCCCGGCACCAACTTCGTTTCCAGGCTGGACCGGATCTGCCAGGAGGGAACGCTATCATATTCGATGGCGTATCCCATGCGCACCAGTTCAGCCTTCTCCAGTCCCGGCACCGAACGCACCATCGCCACCTGCACATCCGCCGGCAGGCTGGTGCTCAATCCGTTCACATAGACCTCGGGATGGTCCAGACCTTCGGGCTCCAGAAAAAGCAAGTGCCGGTCCTTTTCCGCAAAACGCACCACCTTGTCCTCGATGGAGGGGCAGTAACGCGGACCTTGACCGGCAATGATCCCCCCGTACAGGGGCGAACGGTCCAGGCTTTCCCGGATCAGGGCGTGGGTGCCCTCGTGCGTGTAGGCCAGATGGCAGTCAACCTGGGTGGGCGCAAAGTTCCGGGTGCGGAAAGAAAAGGGGTCAGGCTGGTCGTCCCCCGGTTGGACCTGCAAGCGTGAAAAATCGATACTGTCCCGGGCCAACCGCGGCGGGGTGCCCGTCTTGAGGCGGCGCAACGTGAAACCCAGCTCCGTCAACGAGGTGCTCAGCCTCTCGCTGCTGGCGCTGCCTTCCCGACCCCCGACGCGTTTCTCATCCCCCACGTGCATCAGGCCCTTGAGGAAGGTGCCCGCGCAAAGGATCACCCTCCGGCCGGCCACATCCCGCCCCGAAAGCAGTTTCACCCCACGCACCCCGTCGGCCGGATTCCCGGTGGTGAGCAAAGCCGCGGCATCCTCCGCAATGATATCGAGTCCCCCGGCATCCTGCACAACATCGCGCATGTAGGCGCGGTAAAGGTCCTTATCCGCCTGGGCGCGGGGCGATTGCACCGCCGGCCCCTTCTTCAGATTCAGGGTGCGGAACTGGATACCCGTCCTGTCGATGGCCAGGCCCATCTCTCCGCCCAGGATGTCGATTTCCCGTACCAGGTGCCCCTTGCCCAGGCCACCGATGGCCGGATTGCAAGGCATGCGCCCGATGTCTTCCACATCGTGGGTGACCAAGACGGTGTCCGCCCCCAGCCGCGCGGCCGCCAGGGCGGCTTCGATTCCCGCATGCCCGCCACCAACGACGATGATGTCATACACCCGCTTAACCATCACTTCCCCACACAGAAACGCGAAAACACCGACTCCAGCAGGTGTTCGGAATAGACCCGGCCGGAAATTTCTCCCAGCTGCGCCAGGATGGACGCCAGCAGGGTGCCGGCCACGTCGTTGCCGGGAGCGCAGGCCTCATCGGCATATTCCGCCAGCAAACGGGCCAGCTCCCGGCGGCTGCTTTCCAGCTTGTGCCGATGCCGTTCATTCATCACCACACCCAGGCGCACGGCCCGGTCCAGGGCGAAACGGTCGACACTATCGGCTATGCGCCGCCACAATTCCTGCACCCCTTCACCGGTAACGCTGCTGGTCGGGATAGCGTCCCCAAAAGGGACCGCGGGGTCGCCCAGATCCGCCTTGGTGCGCACCTTCAGAACGATGGCCTCACCAGGGGACTCTTGTACCTCTTTTCCCCCAACCGGACCGGGACCGGAATCCAGATCCAGAATAATGTCCGCCTGACGAGCCGCTTCCGCGGTGCGCTCGATACCCCTGGCTTCCACCCGACCCCTGGCCTCGCGTAAGCCCGCCGTATCGTGCAGAACATAAACGCGGCCGGCCCGGGTGACCCGTTGCGACACCACGTCACGGGTGGTGCCCGCTTCGTCGTCGACAATGGCGCGATCCTCTTCCACCAGCCGATTGAAGAGGCTGCTCTTGCCCACGTTGGGTTTCCCCCGCAGAACAACATGGATCCCATCGCGCAACAGGCGGCCGGCCGGCGCCATGGCCAACAACGCGTCGATCCCCTCCAGGGCGGCGCGCAAAACGGCGGCTACTTCCTCGGCCGGAACTTCCGGAACCTCATCGTCCAGGAATTCCAGACCTCCTTCCACGCGCGCCAGCAGGGAAAGCAAGGGAGTCTCCACTTGGGTCAACTGCTTGTCCAGCCCGCCCAGCAACTGGCGCACGGCCGCGCGGGCGGCGGTTTCGCTCTCGGCGTGGATCAGATCGGCCACGGCCTCGGCTTGGTCCAGGCTCAGTTTGCCGTTCAGGAAGGCGCGGCGGGTGAACTCGCCGGCGGTGGCGGGGCGCGCTCCGGCGCGGCGGCAGGCGGCGGCCACCATGCGTGAAACCACGGTGCCTCCGTGGCAAAAGAACTCCACGGTGTCCTCACCGGTATAGCTGCGGGGGGCCCACATAGGTAGGGCGATCACTTGATCAATGGCCTCATTTACGTCATCAAAAGCGCCTTGTTTTGTGTTTACGTCTTTCAGTATACCGTACACAGCCATATGAGAAGTAGAAAGTGACCCCTCGGAACAGTGGAACACCCGAGCGGCGATGTCCCGCGCCCCGGGCCCACTGAGGCGCACCGCGCCCAGGCCCCCCGTTCCTTCGGGGGTCACAATGGCCACGATGGTGTCATTCAACATGCCGCTTTCTCCATTCGGAAAGGGGCGACGCACCCGCGCCGCCCCCCAGATCGCAACCTCGACCGGTTACCTGTCGGGTTCCTAGTTCTGATCCTCTTCCACCGGATCAGCACCGGTCTCGGCAGGCATCTCCTGTCCCTCGTCCTCGGTATTGTCCAGGGCGATGACCACATGCCGGCCACGCTGACCATCCATGGTGAAGGTGCGCATGCCCTCGTATTGCTCGACGGCCAGATGGACCAAGCGGCGCTCGCGCGCGTTCATGGGCTCCACGTGGTAGGCCTTGCCGGTGCTGCGCACCTGCTCAACGGCTTCGTCCACACGGTCGATCAGGTTGTCGTTGCGACGCCGGCGATAGTTGTTCACGTCCAGGTTCATGCGCACCCGATCCCCGTGGGCGGTGCTGATCATGCGCTCGACCAGATGCTCCAGGGAATCGATGGTGTTGCCGTGCCGCCCGATTCACCTCGCAACGCGCCGGGAAACCGGCCCGCACCAGCACACCGCCGGTCAGCTTCTCGATGGCGCTGTTGATGTCTTCCGCGCTGACATCCCGAGTAGCCTGGGCGTACTTCGTGGCGGGAATACCCTTGGCGATAGTCTCGATCACAACATCCTCCTGCGAGTTTTCGGTGCGAGGCTCAGAAGCCTCACCGGGGCCGGCCTCGGTCCGGCGAGGATCTGAACGGCGGCTATCCCGCCGGCGGGTACCCCGACCGCGGTTGTTCCTGCCGCCATCTTCCCGGCCTCCGTCTTCGTGACGGGGCCGCTGCCGGCTGGTTTCGGGCTGGATGGTATTGCCATCAGCCTCCACCTTGTTCATGGTCTCAGTTGGTATGACCTCAGCGGGCGCGACTTCCGCCGCGACAATCTCAGCAGACCGACCCACATCACTCGCCAAACCATTCTCGCCACGACGACGACCGCGCTGATTCCGGCTGCGGGTACGGCGAGGATCCTTCACGGCCTCGGTGGGCTGATCCGCCTTCTTGGCGCCGGCGGCCCCTACCTTGGCGGCAGCGGGACGCTCCCGGCGTCCGCGACCCTGATCTTCCCGGCGGTTGGCGCGGTTCTCATTCTGGTTGCGGTTCTGACTCTGGTTCTGACTCTGATTCTGCGCCTCAACACCATCCGTGCGGGGCTTACGAGGGCGACGACGACGACGCCCGCGACTCTTGCCATCGCCATCCTGACGGTTCTCATTGCGGCGGTTGTCTTTATCGTTCTGGTGTTCCTGTCGGGAACGGCCTTCGGCCTGGCGCGTTTCCCCCTCATCCTTTTCTCGACGATCATTGCGGGGCCGACGGCTCCGCGAACTCCTGCGTCGGCGGTTGCCATCGCCGGAACCTTCGCCGAACTCATGGGCCTGGTTGCCGCCTCCCTGACGCGGACCACGCCGGCGTCCACCCTTGCGGCTGACTTCCACTCGGGCGGGCTTGCCGCCCAGGAAGCCCAGAAAACCGGACTTGGGTTCATCCAGAACGGTTACATCGACTTCGTCACGCCGAGCGCCAAGGCGCAGCAGGGCTTCGTTAATCGCTTCTTCGACAGTTTTTCCCTGTGTTTCGATCTTGTCGTTCATCAGGCTGTTGCTCCTTGAGTGGCCGTCCCCTTGGAGTGGATCCGCCAGGTCTGGTAAACGCTCATGATGGTGTTCACCAACCAGTACAGGACGAGTCCGGACGGCATGTTGTAGAAGATGAAGACCATGAACAGCGGCAGCATGGTGTTCATGGCGGCCATTTGCCCACCGCCGGCGCTCGGGGACAGCTTGGTCTGGAAGTACATGGCGACAGCCATCAGGATCGGCAGGACGTTGAAATCACTCCCCAAAAAAGGAATGGAGAACGGCAGAACGAACAAGGCGTCCGGAGCCGAAAGGTCCGTGATCCAACCCACGAAGGGCTGACCGCGCAAGGCAATGGTGTGGTTCAGGGCCTGGTACAGGGCGAAGAAAACAGGCATCTGGACAAGCATGGGCAGACAACCGGCCAGGGGATTCACTTTCTCATCCTGGTACAGTTTCATGGTGGCCTGGTTCAGCTTCTCCTTGTCGTCCTTGTACTTTTCCTGAAGCTCCTTGAGTTTGGGCTGGACCTCCTGCATGCGCTTCATGGACTCGGTCTGGGCCTTGGTCAAAGGATAGAAGGCCAATTTGGTGATCACCGAGAAAAGGATGATGATCACCCCGTAGTTGGGAATGAAGCCGTACATCCAGCTCATGATGGCAAGGACCAGACTGGAAAGGGGGCGGATGATCCGCATGCCGAGATCGATACCCGCTTCCAGATCCTCGCCGTAAACCCGCACCAGTTCACGTTCCGCCGGGCCCATGAACAGATGCAGGCGGGCGGTGGCGATATCCGAACCCGCTGCCGACAGCATGGGGATCTGGATCTCCCACGACTGGGTGAAGCTTTGCGGATCGCCATCCAGCCGGATCGTACCCTCGACCGCGCCGTGGTCCCGGGGAACAATCCCGAAGATGGTAAAGTATTTGTCCTGGACACCGGCAAAGCGCACACTGCCCGTCAGCGATTCCTGAACCTTCTCCACATTCTTCCTGAGGCCTTCACGCTTCTTGGCCTTGAGCTGATCGCCCACCATGGCCACCGACCGCATGGCCGGTTTCTCCAGGCGTTCGATGCGCTCGGTCGGGGCGATGCCCTGGTTCCAGGTGAAGCGGAAATCTTCGGGAGAACCCAGCAGGTTCAGGCTTTTACGGGCGGCATCACTGCCGTCCTGGCGCAGAACGTATTGCACGTCCACACCATAAGTGGCGGCATCGAAGGTCAAGACCTTGATGACCTGCAATCCCCCCACGGTTTCCAGATCCAGCACGCTGGTTTTCAAAGTGTACGCGGCCTGCCCCACGTCCAAGATCCCACCGCGGAAAATCATGGCATCCCTGCCGATATCGGGATAATTCTCGGGAATGAGCTGGACCAGGCCATCCCCCTGCATCTTGTGCTCTTTCAACCGAAAGCTCTGCACCCGGGCGCCGCGGCTGCTGATGACCATTTCATAAAGAGGAGTGTTGACGGTCAAGGTCTCTTCCAGGCCCGGAGCGACGAAGGTTACGGCTTGATCAACAGAGTTGATACTCGCTCCGGAAAGGGATTCCACGAACTCTTCATCGGTTTCGCCAGATGATGTTTCTCCAGACGATATGGGCGACAGATTCCTTGCGGAGGCGTTGCCGTGGCCCGGACCGGGATCAACCCGGCCGGCCGAAGACCCTTCCCGACTACCTATTTGTCCGCTGCTGTCAGCGACAGCGGGTTGCGGCGGCGGGGGCATGAATTTCGGCATCAGATAATTGGATGCCACAAGAATCAGAAAAATGAGAACGAAAGCCAGGCCGGTACGCCTATCCATGGGGAAATTCTCCGGAGTAAGTGGTGGTGAGCGAACAGGGAGATTGCTGATCCTCCCTGCGGCAAGGGCCCTTGGCCGGTGGGACAGGATCCATCCCTCCGGGATGCCACGGATGGCAGCGGGCAATGCGTTTGATGGTCAGAAGAGTGCCACGCCAGAAACCGTGGCGCCGGTAGGCTTCGGCTCCGTAAGCCGAACAGCTGGGATAAAACCGGCAGGTGGCCGGGGACCGGTCCAGGCCAGAAGGCACACCTGTTTGGAGACGTTCTTTCCCATCAGGAAATGGCCATACCCTTCTATAGGGGTATCCATTCAGGGAAGGAGCCGGCGGGTGTCAGCTGATGTTCTTCAAGAGGTTATCCAGCTCTTCCCGCACTTCGGGAGTCCTGGCCCGCAGAATGCGGTGCCGGGCGAGCAAAACCACCCATAGACCCGACTTTCCTTCTTCCCGAGAACCGTTTAGCGGTTCTATTGAGGGAAAGAATCTCTCGAAAATGCCTTGGATCCCGGTCACATTCCCCAGGCTTCCCTGTCGGCGCGCTTCACGCAACAGACGTTTGGCCCGGTTGCGCTGCACGGCTCCACCTATCTTGCGGCTGGCCACCACGGCGCTACCAAAATCCTTGGCAGGCAACAGATAAACGACAACGTAGCGACCAACAATTTTGGTGCCATTGCCGTATACCCTTTGGAATTCAGTTTTC
>PDWI01007594.1_pt1 | contig 20165 bp, 21 predicted proteins | sample 1430891 | NCBI WGS metagenome assembly PDWI01 (sample SAMN01162508, study PRJNA174530) | Oral metagenome, whole genome shotgun sequencing project. | biome: Marine environment; feature: Marine mammal; material: Swab sample of the gingival sulcus; isolation source: swab sample of gingival sulcus...
GCTGTCCATCAAATTGTGGTTGATCTGTTTTATCTGACATAAATTAACCCGTCAAGCTTATCCTTGACTACTGTCTATTTTATCATATTTTGGGCGATTGACAGACTCTAGAATGGCTTTGTCGACTCTCACAGCATAAGCCAATGATATAATTAAGCAATATGGAAGAAAAAGCTCTGGCTGCCCTGCTGGCAAAATTGAAAATCAAAAGATGGCTGTGGCCTCAGTTAGATGATCCTAATATGCTGGATAAATTTATCAAGCTACAACAAGAGCCAGTTGTCCTGCCGAGCAAGCAATCGCTCAAAGGCCTAGATATCAGCCAAGAGATGATTGATGGTCATTGGTGTTTCACCATTAAGCCCAAAAAGTCGCCCAGTAAAAACCATATATTTTACATTCATGGCGGAGCTTTTATATTGCCGATCTCAAGTAACCACTGGCGATTGATCACTGATGTGGCGCGAGCCTCAAAGGCTTCTGTGACCGTGCCGCTTTATCCCCTAGTGCCAGAGCATGACTACCGACCAATTCATCGACATATCAAAAAGGTCTACGACATGACCACCAAACAACATGATCCCGATAATATCACTGTGATTGGTGATTCAGCTGGAGCCAATCTGGCTTTAGTGCTGCCACTCCTGGTCGCCAAAAGTAAGCAGCCCAAGAACGTTATTGCCCTGTCGCCAGTAGTCGATTTAAGAGCTAACAATCCCGATATAGATAAATTAGAGCCAGCTGACCCATTTTTGCCACTAGATACCATCCGACACGTCCTGCCACGATACTATGGTAGTCTCGACCCCAAAGACCCGATCATCAGCCCTCTTTTTGCTGATTATAAGAAGGTTAAGTCTAAGCTACATCTGCTAACTAGTGGTAAAGATTTGTTATCGCCTGATGTTGAGCTCCTACATAAATCATTAAAAGAACAGTCTATCGACCACGAATATATCTACCATCCGCACCTAGTACACGCTTGGCCAATCTTGCCAACTCGCTCAGCCAAAAACACCCGTCGACAAATAGCCAAGTGGTGCCGCTAAAAACCGAGCAAATTAAAAACGACGCCTAGCGCCGTATTTGGTACCCCGGGCAGGAGTCGAACCTGCAACCTTATCCTTAGGACGGATCTGCTCTGAGTAAATTTTTCGCTCAATACTGGGTAGTCCATCAACTCTTCAGGCTTGAACCAATGGTCAATCTCCTGCTTCGCCTCTTCGACATCACCTGAAGCGTGAATCAGGTTAGTCACACCCATATTGCAGCTATCAGCGTAACCAAAGCTAATGTGTGAAAAGTCGCCGCGAATTGTACCCATGTCAGCTGACTTTGATTCAGTTGGACCAACGATCTTTCGAACTACTGCTACAGCCTCAACGCCCTCCAGTACCATAGCAATCACTGGACCGGCCATCATCATCTTTAATGTAACGTTAAGTGCAGTCTCGCCACGACGAGTAGCCAACTTACCAATACCCTCATAATGCTGGTAGTAATAATCCTCATCTGGTGCCATCATCTTAGTACCAACAATCTTTAGACCAACTCGCTCAAAACGCTGCAGGATCTCACCAACGATTCCGCGCTGAACTGAATCAGGCTTGAAAACGATCAATGTCCTTTCGACTCCACAATAGCTTTTTTCTTGATTTTCACTCATGTCTTCTCCTTAATAATTATCTTTTTTATATGATAACAAACTTGCTAGGATTTGATAAACCCAATTCGCGTCAGTACAATAGTATTATGTATTCTTCCGAAGCATTAGCAGATTTTTTGGAACATCTCGAAATAGAGGGTGGTCGCAGTCTTAAAACCGTTAATAACTACCAGCTATATTTAGAGCGTTTCGTTGAATTAACTGGCGACATCAAAGTCGAGGACATCACACTTGAAACTGTTCGTAGGTACCGTTTGAAGTTAAATCGATTGACTAATGAAAGAACTGGCGAGAACTTATCGATTATCACGCAGAGCTACCACTTAATCGCCCTACGCGGCTTTTTGACTTACTTATCACGTCGCGATATCAAATCACTATCAGCCGACAAAATCATCTTGCCCAAGACTGCCAGAAAACAAGTCACCTTCCTACACTACGATGAAGTCGTCAGGCTGATAGATCAAATACCAACCGATTCTGAATCTGGACTACGCGATCGAGCTATTATCGAACTGCTGTTCTCTAGCGGTCTGCGTGTTTCAGAATTAGTCAGCCTAAATCGCGATCACGTCAACTTAAAACGCCGCGAGTTTATGGTCCGTGGTAAAGGCCAAAAAGATCGACCAGTTTTCATATCATCAGGCGCCGCCGAACATGTTAAAAATTATCTAGAGTCTAGGACTGATAGCCTGGTGCCGCTATTTATTAGTTATAGTAAACGCTCATCTCAGCCCAGCACCTCTGGCGATTACAGACGATTGACGGCTCGCAGCATCCAGCGAATGGTTAGTAAATACGCTCGACTAGCTGGTATCACCAAACACGTTAGTCCACACACTATGCGTCATAGTTTCGCGACTGACCTGCTGATGAACGGAGCTGACTTAAGATCAGTTCAATCGATGCTGGGACACAGCAACATCTCGACCACTCAGGTCTACACTCACGTTACCGATCAACACCTAAAAGACGTTCACGAAAAATTCCACAGCGACACCGACTAAGGTGTACAAACGCCGTTGACTACCCCAGAATTTGTAACTGAGAAATCTTTACACAGGCTATTTTCAACGCTCAAAGCATTTTCAGGATAAGGAAAATCGTCGCCTATTTTCAACCTAGCATCAACTCGGCGATATAAATTGCTAGCTCTACCAGTCGAATCAACCGCTGGCTGAACGCCATTTAACATCACAACTGAGCCATCGGCTGCTTGCATCTGTAATCTTACAGCTGCGCCCTTGTAAATAGGCTTGATGCTAACGAAAGAGTTACGACTATCAGCTGCTGACATGGCTGATGGCAGTTCTAAAATCGCCTTACAGGCGTAGCCATCGTAATTAAACGTCCTAGTACAGCTCGGTATCGGCGTCACGCTATTATCATGCTGAGTGCCGTCAGTTGCCCTCGAGTAAGCTGCCAGTGAAACCAAAAAACCGTTCGGACCACCACTAACTCCAGTTGGCCTCAAGAAAACGGTCTGTGAAGCATCGCTATCATCTAGATCGCCTAGGTTAAACTGCTCACCTGGAGTAATCACCTGAACCCTCAAAACTGGTGGCACAGTCGCTCCCCAATCAGCTTTTGGCGGCAAATAAGCACCGCTAACCACGGCTGGTGGATCGGTGGCCTGCAGACCCTCACCGACATCCTTCTGAGAATACCATTCCAGCACCAGACGTGATACTGAACCAGTAGCTCTTAGTGGAATTAGTTCGGTTTCAGCTTCCTGAGCATCATACAAAAAATCCTCAGTGTTCATATCGATATTGACGCAGCTATAGGCCTGATCATAGGCTTGGCCACTAGTCGAATTAGACTGAATCACCGTTTCATTGCTAGCCGTATTACCAGCTACGCCAGCTCGGGCCACTACTTTACAATCATCAGCCGCCGCCAAAGCATTGCAAGCCGTAGCATCACCCTGCTGACACCGGCGGATGGCTCGCTTGGCGTCCTCAACTCCAGCCAAAGCCGCGTCATAAGCACTCTGCGATAAATCATTTTCAGTCGCCCGCTGCTGCTCATTGATCATTATTTTGATAAAACTAATCGTTAATATCGTCAGCAGCAAAGTCGCAAATATGACCGCAAATAAAGACACCGCACCTGATTGTTTATTGATCTTACCCATTAGTCCTCACTATCATCTCAAATTTATTAATGGCGCAAAAGTCTAAATTAGCCAAGCTATCGCTCGGTGGCTTACAGGTTTGATCAGCTGTGTTGATCTCACTCTGCTTGCTAGTTCCTAGAGTTAGCCTTATGCTATATAGCCCTTCAGGATCAGCTGGATCAGTTATTAAGCCAATCGCCACACCATGAACCGCAATCACCACATCACTCTGATCTGATTGGGTCTTCAATATCTGAGTCACCCGAGTCGGATCGGACAAAATGTTTGGATACTTGCCATCAACCTGACGACATAAACTACCGTTTTCATCGATTACTCGCACGAAGTTGATCGGCTGACCATTGTCATCGTAGACCACGGCTGGGTTGCTGCTAACTGCCGCCGGATTATCAATTGTATCAGCTGAGTTCCAAAGATAAGAATACCTACCCAGGCAGAAACGACCGCTCTGAGCTGGACCATCATTGACGGTGATGACGATATTGCCGCCAACATCAACTATCTGATCGCGATTTGATTGTAAAAAGTCACGCCTTAGCATGTCGCTAACATCACGACCTGATTGATTAACACTTCTTAAAATCATGCCACGGTTGTACATCCGACCAGCCTGAATAGCCGTGAAAGCGATCGCTAGCAACAGGACTGAAACGAACGCCATGGCGATCATCAGCTCGATCAGAGTAAATCCTTGCCTATGCTTCTGAGTCATACAACCTCACAATCGTACCAATAGTAACCGGCCTATCACCGCCAACGCTATACCAACAAGCTTGGATGTAGGCATCATAAGCCGCTCCGCCCTGAACTCTAACTAACTGAGTCGATATACCTTGAGCCTCGGTGCCGACCATCCGAGCGTAAGTCGCTGGATTGGATGAATAATTGACAACTTTATCGATACCACCAGCTGACGATGCCAATGAAAATCCACCACTCGGCAAAGAAGTCGGACAACTTTCAACGCCGACCAATTGAACTGGGCTAGTAATTTTATCTAAACTATCCCAGACGACTGTGTACGGACCATCGTCTTCTTTAAATTTTTGATGAACATATCTGAGCATCTCGGCTTGAGCATCGATCTGCTGACGAGCCAAAGTAATTTCTAATGATCGTTGAGCTAGCGACAAACCGCGGTTCATCACAATCATCGCACCAATCGCCACCATGCTAAATAAAGTCATGGCAATCATCACTTCGATCAGGGTGTCGCCTCGAGACAAATGTTTTAGCTTACTCACCCTTACACCCCTCTGACGCATTACCAATATTGACAGCGTCGGCCGAACCAGCCCGAGCGCCTAGGAAAATTGACTGTTGATCGCCCATGAACATACCGCGATCATAAACGCAGATCTCTCTTTTATTTAGCGAATCAGCTGGCGCAGTTGCGTTGTCGACTATCTGACCGATATTACCAGAATTATAGCGACTAGAGCTGGTGCGGACTTTTAGAGCGCCAGTTTCAGGGTCTCTGTACATTACGATCGAGATATCAGCCGAATTTTCCGCCTGAGCCGGCAATCTAGTTCTAGCCCCCCAGTTAACATCATGGGTTGTATCAACCTCCCCTAAACTATAACGCCAACTAGAGCCGTCTTCTAAACCGTAAATTGCCCTAGTCTCGTAGCGCTTGCCATCAGAACCACCAGGCTGGCTGACAGTAGTAATATAGCGGCCGATGACCACGCAGTCTGATTGCCCCCTGGCCTTAGTACTGGCACCGCTGATCGGACAGGCCTGAGTATTATCACGATCATTTTTAACACTGACCGCTCGAGCATGTTGACCTCTCAAGAAATTAGCATAGGATTGTAAGCTATCTCGATATTGCTGCCACTGAATAGCCGAGGACACGCCAACTAGCAACATAATTGCCATGCTAGACGATATAGTCAAAAATATGACTGTTTCGATGATAGTAAAACCTGATCGTCCCCCCTGTTTCATATTCATCATTATAGCACAAGCTTTATATAAAAATCATCGATTGATACCACTGAATTATCAGCGGCGCAAAATACCAAGCCAACAAGAAGCCAGCTATTAACAAAGGTCCAAACGGCAATTTCATGTCACGGCGTATTTTACCAGTAATCATAGCTGGCAAAACCATGATTGTGCCGATCAGATTGGCAGCGAAAAGCGCCGCAAAAGCCAGCCTCCAGTCAAGCAGGAACAGAGCCATACCTAGGCCTAATTTAACATCGCCAAATCCAATCCATTTGCCGCGTGAGACGACATATATTAACAGATAAAGTCCGCTTAGTATCAACCCGGCACCAAGTAACGACCACAGATCACCAGCCAAATCACCAGATCCGATTAGCGATATGCCAGCGTAAATTGTTCCTAATGCTACAAAAGAAATATTAGCTACGTCAGGTAGTAGCATCCACCTAGCATCATAAACAAATAGGACTGCTAGCACCACCAAAGACGATAGCCACAAGACTAGTTTGATGATTTCCAAATAATTATCGATCGGCACTGGCCAGACCAACAAAGAAACCACGAACAAGGCCGCTAAACCGACTTCTAACAATATCTCCGTCCAGCCGATTGGCTTACGACAATATCGACACTTACCAGCCACGCTCAGCCAACTAATAATCGGCAGCAAATCATACCACCTTAGCTCGTGCTGACATGACAAACAGCGTGAGCGATCTTTAGTAAACTTTTTACCAACAAGTGCTTTTAATTTCTTTAGTTCACTAGCCGAAACTTTTTGACCATCTTTTTTATCTGCGACCAATTGCTTGGCCCGCAGTCGCCAAACCTGAGCGCCAGCAAAGCTACCAAAGGCTGCACCCAAAAATCCAACTATTAAATATATATAAAAATCCATAAACCTATATTAGCAAAAAACAGTAGCACCCCAAAATGAAGCGCTACTATAATTAATTCAAATCCTATTGATTATCCTGGCAGTAAACACCGCTACCTTCAAGCTGGATCCTAACTGCTACGTTACGAGCGCCAGAAACCGCCTGGAACTCTTCGCCGTTACACTTAGCACCGTTGGCGTAAACTATAGTGTTAGTCGCAGGAGTCTTATCAATGCCAGTTAAAACTATATAATTCTCACCAGTCTTAGGGTCTCTAAACTCGCCCTCGTCCTGCTTCATATAGTCCCTTAAGAACGCTGGTATCTTAGCTGAGTTTGGCACTGAATTACGATTATTAGTGGAATAGCTAGTTATCTGTGACATAAACCTAGTTATATCATTCCTCCTTTGACCGTCTCTTTGACCGCGCTGCAAGGCTGGCAACGCCACGAATACCATCAAGAAGATCAAGCCAGCGATGGCTAGAACCAATACTACCTCGATAATTGTAAAACCTTTTTTCTGATCTTTGACCATCGAACTGTCCACCTTTCTATGATCATTAATTTAATTTAGCTAATACGCTTATGTGTCTAGACGTTAATGCCGCTAACCAGGTTATAAATTGGAAATAGAATCGCTCCAACCATACCCATAGCAACTATACCTAGCACCACCATCAGCACCGGCTCAATCGCAGTTGAAATAGCCTTGATCTCCTCATCTAGCTCATCTTCGTATATCTGAGCACACTTGCCCATCATCTCGTCGACTTTACCAGATTGTTCACCGATCTTAATCATCTGTGGCACCATGATCAGGAAGTATTCTTCATTCTTAATTGAAGCTGACAGGGCCTTACCACCTTTAACTTTATCGGCTGCTCGCTTGATGCCAGCGCTAATTATAACGTTATTGACCGAATCAGAAGTAATCCTTAGCATATCAAGCATTGGCACACCAGTACTTAGTAGAGTCTGACCAGTTCGAGTAAACCGAGCCATATAAAGCTTTCTAAACATACCCTTGAACAGCGGTACGTTTAGTTTAAACTGGTCCTTAGTTTTGATACCAGAGTCAGTCTTTAGGTACTGAGCCAGGAAGTAACCGGCGATAGCTACGATGATTATAGCTAGCCACCAATACGATATAAAGAAGTTAGCGGTATTAACCATCACTTGAGTGATCAATGGTAAGTCTTTTCGCAGATCTTTATATAGGCCCTCAACCTGTGGCACCACAGCTATCAACATAAAGGCAATCACCAGTACAATCACCGTCAAAACAATTGCTGGATAAGTCAGCGCGCCCTTAACCTTACTGAGCATGGCAGCGTCTTTCTCCTGCTGCTGAGCGATGCGTTTCAAAGCCTCGTCCATCGTACCAGAAGCTTCACCGGCTGATATCAAAGCTACGAAAACTTTATTAAAAATCTCTGGATGCTTAGAAAAGGCGTCAGATAGAGACTTACCGCCCTCAACGTCACTAGCCACTTCCTGGACGATGTCCTGCATGCGCTTGTTCTGAGTTTGCTCCATAACCGTATGCAAACTCTGAGCCAGAGGCAAGCCAGCGCCAATCAGCGTAGCTAACTGCCTAGTGAAAATTATCTTATCTTTGGAAGTAATGCGGCCACTTATCCGAGAAAATATATTTTGCTTATCATCCTTGACCTCAATTTTTAGAGGCACGAAGCCTTGAGCAATCAACAACTTGGCAGCTGCATTTTCAGTTTCAGCTTGAACTGAAGATTTAACTATCTTGTTACTGGCGCCGTCTCTGGCTTCGTAGGAATATTTTTTCATGCTATGCCTAACCTCTCATCAACCTCTCAAATTCAGTTAGATCAACTGCGTATTCACGAGCGTTGTCATAAGTAATCGTGCCGTTTTGAACTAGATTTACCAACGTACGATCCATCGTCTGCATACCCTGCTCAGCACCAGTCTGGATGACGGCGTCTAGCTGGTGACTCTTACCCTCACGGATGATGTTACGTACCGCTGGATTGGCCATCAAAATCTCAGCCGCTACGACTCGTCCGCCACCGATGGCTGGCACCAAACGCTGCGAACAAATTGCCATTAAAATATTCGACAGCTGAGCCCTAATCTGTGGCTGCTGGTGTGGCGGGAAAACGTCAATCATACGGTCAATCGATTGAGCTGCTGAGTTGGTGTGTAGAGTCGCGAACACCAAGTGTCCGGTTTCAGCAATGGTAATCGCCGCTGAAATAGTCTCAAGGTCGCGCATCTCACCGATCAAAACTACGTCTGGGTCCTGACGCAAGCTGGAACGCAGCGCAGCACTAAACGAGTAAGTGTCGTAGTGAACTTCACGCTGAACCACGACAGATTTTTTCGATTTGTGAGTAAACTCGATCGGATCCTCAATCGTAATGATGTGATGCGAACGCTCAGAGTTGATTTTGTCGACTAGGGCAGCTAGGGTGGTTGATTTACCGGAACCAGTCGGACCAGTCACCAGCACCAAACCGCGCGGAAATTCAGCAAAACTATTTACAATCGGCGGCATACCCAGCTCAGTGGCCGATTTGATCTCATTAGGGATCAAACGCAACGCCGCTGCCATGTTACCGCGTTCGTGAAAGGCATTAACACGAAATCGCCCCAGGTCACCAAACGCAAAGCTAAAGTCAAATTCTTTGTCCTTTAATAGAATCTGGCGCTGCTCTTCGTCCAAAATCTGGAAGATCAATTGCTCAACCGTTGCTTCGTCTAGCGGTTGCGTACCACTAGTTGGCATCAGGGCTCCGTCGATCCTCAGCATCGGCGGCAAGCCAACTTGGATGTGTAAGTCAGAGGCGCGTTTTTTAACTACCTCTTCTAGTAAAATTTCGATTCTTAAACTTTTGTTATCCATATTGCCCCTCCCCTTTTATGCTGTATCCGCTGCAACGCGGTTGACTTCCTCTAATGTTGTTAATCCCGCCAAGGCTTTCAAATAACCGTCTTGGCGCATGGTAATCATACCTTGTTCAATCGCCAATCGCTGAATCTCAGCGCTAGTCGATCGTTTGACGATTAGACTCTGTAATTCCTCGGTTACGTCCATAACCTCGTACAGTCCAGCGCGCCCAGAATAGCCGCGTGGCGTCTGCGGGCTGTCTTTGCCCCTAACTAAAGTATAAGCGTTTTGACTAGCTAACGGCAAGTCTTTATAGCCTAAATCTTGAGAAATGGCCGGAATTTCAGCTTGAGTTTTCGGTAGTAAATGACCAATTGTAGCTTGAATTGTCTGCGTTTCCAGTGGCGACGATTGATAAACGTCGCGGTTTTTGGCTACTCGCCTAACTAGACGCTGACCAATAATTGTATTGACCGTGCTAGCAATCAAGAATGGCTCGATACCCATATCGAGCAAACGTGGCAAAACGCCAGCTGCTGAATTGGTGTGCAAAGTCGAGAAAACTAAGTGTCCAGTTAACGCCGCCTGAACTGCTAGGTTGGCGGTTTCGCTATCGCGGATCTCACCAACCATGACGATATCTGGGTCCTGACGTAAAATTGACCTTAGCCCAGAAGCAAACGTTAAACCAACCTCAGAATTAACTTGTATCTGATTTACACCGCTCATTTTATACTCAACTGGATCTTCTAGAGTAACAATGTTAACCGTATCGTCTTTGATCTCTTTGATCAGCGCGTACAAACTGGTTGATTTACCAGAACCGGTCGGACCAGAAGTCAAAATCATACCATTTGGCCGTTTAATTCCCTTTCGAATTGTCCTTAGAGCTCGTCCAGCATAGCCCATGTCTTCAAGATTGAACGAATTGCCTGATTTATCGAGCAAACGAATCACCACCTGCTCGCCCCAGACTACTGGTGAAATGGCGATACGCAGGTCAACCTCTTTATTAGCTACCTCGACCGCAAACTGACCGTCTTGCGGAATACGGTGTTCATCGATCTTTAGACTGGATAAAATTTTTATTCGACTAACTAAAGCTGGTTCGATGCTTTTTGGCAGCTGCATGATCTCTCTTAACACACCATCCACTCGACAACGTATCTTTAAACTCTCCTCCAAAGGCTCGATATGGATGTCAGAAGCATGACTCTTAACGGCGTACTCTAAAATCGTACTAAGCGCCCTAGAAATTGGTGAATCTTGAACAATAGTTTTGATGTCACTAGACTCAGCCTTGGTCTCCTCCTGAGTAGCCTGAGCTGCAGCGTTAACTGATGAAAGGTCGGTTTTGTATTGGCCTAGAACGTGATTGACGCTAGCTTCTGAAGCCATAAATACTTTTAGCGGCCGCTGGATACGATTGGACAGATAATCAACTGCCTGAACATTGTTAGCGTCGATCATCGCCACCGCTAAACGATTTTGGACCTCAGCCAGTGGTACGGCCATGAATCGCTCGGCCACTTCTGACGGCAGCAGTGACAAGATCTCTTGATCGATGAAACTATTGGTCAAATTGACATATGGCACGCCAGAAACTTGAGCTACGGCATGAGTTAAAGCCTCAGCATCGAGGATATTCTCTTCATCTAGCAAAGTAAACAGGGGCTTGTTGAACTCTTTAGCCCGATCCGCCACTTCATCTAGAACCGACTTCTCAACCAGCCCTTCATTGATCAGCAGGTTGATTAGTTTTTCTTGGATGTCATCAGTTAATAGCGCCAAAGTAACCTCCTAGTAGCGCTACCGAGAGTCGCTACCACCTACGATTACCTCGACCGTTGGATTAACTGCTTTATCATTGAAAACTTTTTCACTAGGTTTGGTGACTTCAGACGATATCTTGCGAACGGTCTGAATTTTTAGGCCGTTATCAGGTAATTTCAAAAACGGTATATTGATGGCTATAAAATAAGCTATCAAGACGCCAACACTGGCTACTAAAATTATCATCGCTATGTCAGTCTTTTTCATGGCTTAACCACCTTTTTCTCTAATTCAACTACTTGAGCCTGTTGATAAGGAGCAATTCCTTGGATTTTCAGCGTTAGGCCATCGGTGTTGGCTTGGATCTCAACTGATGTCAACTCAATGATCCTGATTGATTTTTCAAACCTTAGCAGTAGTTGCTTTAAGTTTTTAGCTGATCCCCTGACCACCATGGTAAATGGTATGCCAGATTCACCATCAGCCAAAGTAGCCTCCTCTGATTGTTCAGAACTAGCACCAACTACTAGGCTCTCTAGCCTTAGTCCATCGACTGCGCCAACAAACTTTTTCTGTAGTGATGCGCCCAAGGCATCAGCATTGTTGTTGTCTGGTAGTGCGTCCAATATCACTTGAAGTGCGCTGCTATCTTCTTTAAAGCGAGCGCTCAGTAAGGCACTGTCAGTTTCTAGAACTCGCAAGTTGTCTTTTAAGCCGTCAACTTGGCCGATGTTGTTTTCTAATGTTGAAATCGTGTTTTGCTTCTCAGCTAAGATCTTGGTATGAAAAATGATCTGCTGGACCAAGAACACAGCCACCACCAAAGCAACGCCAATTATAAATGAGGCTCCAGCTACAAATACAAACATAGTTTTCTTTGAAGAATCGATCTGCTGACGCTTGCGGATAGTTACATCTTTATCAGTTGGCATCTTGGCCTCCCTCTACTGAATCTACATCTTTAGCTTTCTTGGAAAACAAGCTCTCTGGTACACCTAGCTTAGAGTCAGTCACGTCGACTCGACCAGTTGGCGTGTTGATGGTTACTGATTGCTCAGAAATCGCAAACAATTCATCCGGATATGTAAAGCTAAATGTAAACCTCAACACTCTCCTGCCCTTAGCATCTTCGCCAAAGCTGGTTGATTCTGGCTGAATATCGCTAGCCAAAGGCTGGCTGATTTTATCTTCACCCTCACCAACCTGAACGTTGGTGTTAGAAATAGTTTTCTTGAAAACTTCTAGAGCGATAAAGCCGTTTTGAGCTGAGCCCTCGATTGTAATGATATTTTCTAATGGATTTACCTTAACCGTCGAGATCTTAACATTATTTGGCTTGGCTGGGTTAATTGCCCCTAGCACCTCAAACAACCTAGAATTGATCTTCTTGGTTTCATGCTGGGTATTAATAGTATTTAGCTGATTTTGAATAGTCACCGATTTGTTCAGATCTTCTATAGCCAATAATTCTTGGCTTTTGCTCTTGATCTGGCCGTCTTGCCAAGCTTCAGCTGCCAGCTGAGTGCCAAATATAAAGCCTAAAGCTAATGTTGCTACTATACCGATAACGCCAACCAATATAGACAGGGCTGTGACATAATTTCGAGTCGCCCTAGTCCGTAGTAGCTCGTACTTTACATCTGGTAGCAGGTTGATCTCTATCATAAGTGCTTACTCCTTTGAGCTAGTCCTACTACAGTCGCAAACTCATGAGCGATCGGCGCTAATTGCTGTTGATCGGTCGGTGATACCTGAACTCGCTGCCAAGGATTGACTGGAGCGGTCTGAATACCAGTTTTAGTCGAGATGTATTTATCCATCTGCGGTATAGCGGCGCTAAAGCCTGATAGCAAAATATTCGATATAGCAATGCTTGGATATCTAGTCTGGAAGAATTTGATCGACTTAGTGATCTCAGAAGCAAATGAATCCAGCGAAGTATCAAGCGCCCTCAACACCTGTCCATCTAGCCTATCCGGTGCTAAACCAAATTTGAGAATAAACTGGCGTGATTGTTGATCTTGAACGTTTAGATTTTGAACCGCTGCTCTAACCAGCGATTGTAAACCATTAGGAAATGTCCTGACCAGACGCGGCGTATCGCCATAAACTACTGCTAGATCAGTTGAATTCTCGCCCATGTCCAAAATCAATTGTGCAGTTTGAGATCCAGGTGTAGTCAGCGAGCGGATCATAGCGATTGGATCTGGCTCTTCAGCCACGACATTAAAGCCCAGGCCCTCTATAAATTCTAATCGCTCCTCAGCGTAACTTTTAGCAGTGCTGGTTAGTAAAACCTCGTATTGACCTTGGGCGCGTAAGCTATCGCCCAACAACGCCCAGTCAACCTGAGCTTCATCAATCGCCATCGGGATATACTGATCGACTTGATATTTCATAGTCGATTTTAGCTCTTGCTCAGAAACTTTTGGAACATCGATAATTGTCGTGAACGTCTTGCTAGAAGGCAGTCCAACTGCTACGTTAGTAGCTTTGATGCCACTCTGGCCAACTGCCGTCATGATAACTTCGCCTAGGCGTCGCCTACTCTCTGGAGAATCACCGGCCGAAACTTTGCTATCAACTGGCGCGTAGCCATAATGGACTAGATTCCAACCATTTTTAGTAGCCGCCAACTGAACCACGCGAACCGCACCAGAACCAATGTCTAGTCCAAAGAAATCGCCCAACCCTTTTGATATTTTCATACTAGATATCATTATACATAAGCATGAGCACTTTTTGCAAGTGTTATATCACTTAAAATCGTGGCGGCAGCTCTTTTAAGTGCATCGTCTTAATTGCACCAGACTGTCGCGAATGAGCATAACCCCATAAAGCAGCGTCAAATCTAGAATTGATCACTTCAGCTGGCATGCCTGGGTGGCCAGCGTTAGCCCCAAAGGTACGACGTAGATACAAGTGAGAAGTCTGAACCGGACCGTTGACCCTCAAGCGACGATCACAACTCTCAGCCGTCAAACCACTAGTCCAATCCGATGGATCGACTGTTCCGCAGGTACTAATGCCGCTATTATCCGACACTAGCCAGCCGTCAAACCGCTCAACTCCGCTATCAAAGATAATATTTGGCGCAATTACGATCAGCTGCGGCAAATCACCAACTGAACTATATTGTCGATCTTCATAATTTACGTTGCCAGTTATCCTAACTGTGCCATTAACTACCATAACTAGCGATGAGCCAGCTCTCATTTCCCCACCAGTTATTCTTAGATCACCATCGCGCCGATAGACTCGATCACCACTAACAGAATCAATATCTATTTGAGCTTGATTAAACTCTGTGCCGCCCGAGAAGTAGCTGGCCACGCTAACAGGAAACGACATTATTCCATAGGTGCCGAAATTACCACCGCCAAATGTGTTAGCAAATGTTAATCGGTTATAATCTGAGGCTGGCGCCAAAGCTCGACCGTTGCTATCAGCTGATAATCCAGCTCCAGATGCCGAATCAACCAGCCCATTTGAAAATACACCATACTCAGACCAGGATCCGTATAGATGATTGTTGATGGTCGTTACCTTAGTGATGATATTAGAATTTCCACCGACCATGGTATCACCACCCCAAACCTGAACTTTTGGTCGCTTAGCCACTAGCACACAGCTTGGCGTGCTGTATTTGAAAGTATCATTATTGGCGCTAGGACTATAGGCCGAAACGATAGTCACATAACAAACTTTATCGCCAAAGCTAAGGTCATTGATGTCGGTTATATCATCAGTTGCGTTACTTACGACATCAGCCTGGCCTGGATAGTTGATGGTCTGACCAGTCTGCAGGCTGCCACTGATTTCTTTACAATGTCTAGCTCCCCACAGAGTCTCTGGCACGTAGCATGGCCAATCATTTTGAGTTCTAGTTATACCCTGACCACCGCTCAAGCTGTCACTGGCATCAACCACAAATCGCGATACCACATAATCAACTGGTTTAGACTGAGTCGGACCGCGGTTAATAACCGTGCCGTCTACTCCATCGATGCTCTCAGCGCCTTCGGTTATCTCACTAATTCCCACGCTGGAAATCGGATCGAGATTGTAATTTGGCGTCACTACCAAGCAATTAGGCCGCGAGGTGCGCCAGTCTCTGGCTGTCCTGCCCGACGCATAACGATTAACTGTAGTTGCATAACAAATTAGATCACCAACCTGAGCGTTCCTGGTTGGATTATTGTTATCGGTTCGATTATTACCAATCAGCGTAGTACCTGGCGAGAAAGTCCTACCTGATGCATTACGAACACCGACTGGATTCTCCACGCAGTCCTCTATGCCAGAATATAGCCTACTGGCATTCTGGCAGCCAAAGTTTGTACCATGGGTAAATCGTTGCTCTCGCTGTGAGTTCCAAGCACTACGAAAAGCACCAATCCGAGACTCTGGTACCCTGAATCTAAATAGATCATAAAACGATCGACCACTAGTGGCATCGCCAGTATTTCTGATCGTGCTGTTGATACCGCTGATCGACGACGAGCCGTAACCAACGCTAGAACCGCTGATTGATACCTGTGGTGCTAAGTTGTGCCTACGTTTAACCTTAAATCTAATCGTTAAAGTACTAGTTTGAGTACGACACCTTCGCCACGAGCTAGCTCGATCTGGATTGCCGGTTCTGGTTCTATTACATATATTAACCGCCCTGTTAAGGTTAGTATTATGATATGACTGAATCTTCTTGTATCTTAGACGCACGCGAATCGTTCTATCAGTAGTAATACCGCCAGATGGCGCATTGTATCTAAGATTAACTGGTGGAGCTATCCAATAGCGCGTGTTTCCATTTCTGCGCACCCGCAGCATATCTCCGCTGCTATAACCAGAAACTGAACCGCCACCAGATATAACGCTGATGCCGACCACCCGGATTGTACTAGCCGTCTGAGCTGGCCGCATACCACGACTGCCGACCCTATTTGGACGACGATCTCTGGCATTACTGGTTGTCACCCATCGATACGACTGATTGGCTATTCTGCCAGCCGTCATACTGCTGGTGTTAGTATAATCTCGATCAATCAATGTTCCACACAAGAACATCGCATAATTGAGCTGCAAGTTGATCCTGGTCTGGCCGTAATTTACATCAGTTGGCGTCTGGGTGTTGCCCTGACCGCGCTCCGATAACCAAGCCTCTGAATGATAAGCCGCCTGATTGATCCCAGGCACAACGCCATTTATCAATCGCCGATAATTGCCACTGCCCATGGTATAACCAGGTCGTCTGCGCAAATTGTTTCTACAATCCCTATCCCATTCATAAGCAGTCCTTACTCCCTGCCTCAAATGGCGCTGGATCTGAGCCGTAGTATAAGCCGACGAATCAGCTGTTGATAAAATAGCCGCTAACGCAAACGAGCTAACAATCCCAATAGCTATTAGTAGTAATTTATTCCTCACTTGGTGCCGCCTTATCTATTTCATTTAGATTCTCAGTATCCAGCAAATCATCGCTGATATAAATTCTGTCTTCTTTGTTGTTGGCGTTTTCATCCAGCTCCTTGATCTCAGACCTCATGTCCTTGACCGGTCTCGGCTCGGAGGCAAACTCCTTACTATACTTCTGGCCAGAGTTAATTAACGACTCGATGCGATCAACTTCCTTTTTCGCCTCTTCCTGACGGCCATTACGCAAATAATACTGCGCCACGATGTAGCTACAATCAACGCTATCTTGATAATTATCTTTCTCAATCAGCTCAATAGCGTCTTTTGAATAAGTTTTAAAATCACCAGCATCAATCGCCACCGAAGCTCGATCGATCAGCTCTTTGCTACAAGCGTTCTTCTTTTTTGGCGGCTCAGGCATAGTTAGTTTATCTTTAATAAACTGCCAGCCGAAAAAAGCCCCGACAGCCAGACCAGCTAGAACAAAAATGATCACTAGCCACTTAACGATAGTCTTCTTTGATAATTTCTTAACCTTTTTCTCACCCTGTTTGTCCATACTGCTTATGACTATAGCGCAAAATCGCCAATAAATCTATTCCTATAGCCCAATCTGTTAAAAATTTGCTATAGTTAAGTATATGAGTTTATCTATTGGCATCGTCGGCTTACCAAATGTCGGCAAATCAACACTGTTTAATGCCCTAACCAATAACGACATATTGGCGGCAAATTATCCGTTCGCAACTATCGAACCCAACACTGGCATCGTACCAGTTCCCGATCAGCGCCTAAAAGTTCTAGCTGATATCTATCACAGTCAAAAAATTATCCCGGCTACAGTCACATTTATCGACATCGCTGGCTTGGTGGCTGGCGCTAGCAAGGGTGAAGGCCTAGGCAATAAATTTTTGGCTAATATCCGTCAGTGCGACGCCATCATCCATGTGGTGCGAGCTTTTGAGAATAGCGATATTTTGCGCCACGAAGAAGCGCCGATTGATCCAAAAGCTGATATTGAAATCATCAACACCGAGCTGATCCTAGCCGATATCCAAACTATTGAAAATCGTTTGCCGAAATTACAAAAAGAAGCCAAGGCTAATCCTGAGGCCAAGGCTCAAGTCGGCTACTTGGAAAAATTACTTTCCAGCCTAAAAGCTGGCACGCCGCTGTCGGATTATCCTGATTTAGACCGCGAAGCTATCAGCGATTTGGGGCTGCTAACCGCCAAGCCAATTATTTATGCGTTTAATGTCGATGAGGATGGACTGACTGATGAGGATTTACAAGCTAAATTATCTAGCATCGTACCCTCTAAAAAGCCAGTTTTCATCAGCGCCAAGATCGAAGAAGAATTAAAAGGCATGTCAGTTGATGAAGCTAAAGAATTACTAGCTAGCTACGGCGTAGACGATACCGGACTAACCAAACTAATTCACAGCTCGTATGACCTACTTGGCTTGCAAAGCTACCTGACAGCTGGCGAAAAAGAAGTCCGAGCTTGGACCATCCACAAAGGTTGGACCGCCCCACAAGCCGCCGGCGTCATCCACACCGATTTTGAAAAAGGTTTTATCGCCGCTCAGGTGGTTGATTATGACGATCTAGTTACTTTTGGATCTGAAGCCAAAGCCCGTGAGGCTGGCAAAGTCCGCACCGAAGGCCGCGGTTATGTCATGCGACCTGGTGATGTGGTTGAGTTTAGGTTTAATGTTTAAAAGTCTATCGGCGAGTAACAATTAGTCACCCACTGACCCAAGACAACCTGCAGCCCGAGTCTAGCCTGACCCTAAGGCAGCGCTAGACCCGGAGCGAAGCCCCGTCTTGGGCGGTGTGGTGCTAATTGTTGTGGAGTACTAGCCGTTAAGTTTTAGCTTATAAAACCTTTCGACATTTCCCTTGCCGCCAGCCACCTGGCTATCTTTTTTGTCCAAAATCACAAAATACTTTTTAGCCCAAGTTTCAAAATCACTTAAAATTTGACGACGGATTTTATCGTTTTTGATCACGCCTTTATTGATTTGCTGACGACCAGCTTCAAATTGTGGCTTGACCATCGCCACCAAAATCGTTTGCTGGTTCATCAACTTTTTGGCCACGTGTGGCAATATTTCGCGCAGTGAAATAAACGACACATCACCAACTACAATGTCGATTTTCGATTCAGTTTCAAAATCACGAATGTCAGTTTTTTCGTGTAACTCGACCCTGTCATCGCCGCGTAATTTAGCGTGCATTTGGTCGGTGCCAACATCAACTGCTAGGACTTTTTTAGCACCATGCTGCAACGCATAGTCAGTAAATCCGCCGGTACTAGAGCCAACGTCTAGGACTATTTTGTCCTTAAAATCTAGCTCGAAACCTTCAGCCACGCTGGCTAGTTTTAGACCAGCTCGAGACACATATTGCTGTTTTTGTTTTAGGCTAATCTCATCTGTTGGGCGTACAAATTGTCCAGTCTTTTGAACAACTTTTTTATTCACCAAAACATCACCCAATCGGATCATATTGCCGGCCTGCGAGCGGCTACTAGCCAGTCCCAGCTCGACTAATTTTTGATCCAAGCGTTGCTTCATGATTATTTCTGCCGTTCGCGGTATTCGCCAGTCGCCGTATCGACGCTGATAACGTCACCCTGCTTGATAAAGGCCGGGACTTTTACCACCAAACCAGTTTCTAGCGTAGCGTCTTTTAGGACGCTTGACGTCGTATCGCCCTTAACTACGTCTTCTGTGTAAGTAACTTCTAAATAAATATTTTTAGGCAATTCAACGTTAATAATTTTGTCGTTAAATAATTGTAGGTTTAGTGAATTACCCTCTTTTAGATAATCTGCTGCTACGTCAACCGTCTGACTTGATAATTCAAATTGCTCAAAGCTTTCAGGATCCATGAAAAAGAAATCTTCACCATCACGATACAAAAACTGAACTTTCTTTAGACTAACTTCAGCCGGCTCGATCTTGTCTTGTCCCTTAAAAGTTTTTGGGATAACGCTACCATCAATTAGATTTTTTAGTCTAACGTTAACGATCGATCCGCCTCGACCCATCACTTTTTGACCATAATCAATCACTCGATATGGCTTGCCGTCTATTTGGCAGATAACGCCTTTTTTCAAATCAGTTGGCTGATACACTTACTTTTTCTCCTTTTCTAATATAAACGCGGCTACCAACTAGTTAAGTTAGGCGCCGCATTCATAAATATTTAGTTTTAGTTCTGCGATACAAATGGCAGCAGCGCTAGATGGCGAGCTCTTTTGATAGCTACCGCTAGGCTTCGTTGTTGCTTGCTGCTTAGACCAGTCTTGCTGACTGGCTCGATCTGGCCATAAACGTTGATGAATTTCATCAAAGTCTTAACATCTTTATAGTCAAACACAGTTGGTGCGTCTTTTGTTCTTCTCATAAGTAATTATTCTCCTCTGGATTAGAATGGAATTTCACTCAGATCAATCGGTTTG
>PDWI01004023.1_pt1 | contig 20164 bp, 13 predicted proteins | sample 1430891 | NCBI WGS metagenome assembly PDWI01 (sample SAMN01162508, study PRJNA174530) | Oral metagenome, whole genome shotgun sequencing project. | biome: Marine environment; feature: Marine mammal; material: Swab sample of the gingival sulcus; isolation source: swab sample of gingival sulcus...
CAATAAAAAAAATACTATTACTTACAGAAGAGCAAAAATATCTTGCTAAATTATTTGGATTTTAAAATGGGTGTTAAATTTCGGAAGACAGGAAAAAGTTTACACTCTTTTGTTTTAGTTTATATTTTCTCTCTCTTTAATTGTTGGATTTATTGATTAAAATTTATTATATTAGCCCTTTACATTGTTGCTGGGTATTTTATCCGATTGATTGGTATCTTTATTAAAACTACTCTTGTTGTAAGAGTTATTTCTTTATCATAATTTTATAGGATTTAATGTGGATTCTACTTATGTAAAAATGGAAAATATTACTAAAACATTTGGAAGCGTTGTAGCTAATAAAAATGTAAGTTTCAAAGTAAAAAAGGGTGAAATCTATGCTCTTTTAGGTGAAAATGGAGCAGGTAAGAGTACCCTTATGAATATGCTTTCAGGTATATATAGACCTAATAGTGGTACCATATACATTAAGGGTAAAAAGGTTGATTTTACAAAACCTTCAGATTCTATTGAATCCGGTATTGGTATGATACATCAACACTTTAAGCTTGTTGATGTTATGACTGCTAAGGAAAATATTATACTGGGTCAAGAGCGTAGTATTTTCATTAATAAAAAAAAGCTTAGTGAAAAAATAAATAAAATATGTGAAAGATTTGGTCTCTACATTGATCCTGATAAAAAAGTTTATGATATGTCTGTAAGTGAAAAGCAGACTGTTGAGATTTTAAAGGTTCTCTATAGAGGTGCAGATATCCTTATTCTTGATGAGCCAACAGCTGTTTTAACTCCTCAAGAGACTGAAAAGCTTTTTGAAATTCTTAGAACTATGAAAAAAGAGGGTTGTGCAATTATTATTATCACCCACAAGCTCAATGAGGTTATGGAGATAAGTGATTGGGTAACTGTTTTAAGAAAGGGTGAGAGTGTAGGTTCTGTTAAAACTTCCGATAGTACACCTAAAAGTCTAACGGAACTTATGGTTGGGAGATCTGTTGATTTAAAGATTTCAAAGGGAGCTTTAGGAAGTAGAGATGATATTCTTACTGTTGACTCTTTAACCTATAAAGATGGGGAAGGGGTAAAGAAGCTTGATAATGTGAGTTTTAAAATGAGAGCAGGTGAGATTTTAGGTGTTGCAGGGATTGCAGGTTCCGGACAAAAGGAGCTTTGTGAAATTTTAGCAGGATTACTAAAGGCTGATTCCGGTAGTATTCTTTTTAAAAATGAGAATATTGTAGGTAAAAACTCCAGAGATATTATCTCTTTAGGTATAACAATGAGCTTTATTCCTGAAGATAGGCTTGGTATGGGTCTTGTAGCCTCAATGGATATGGTTGATAATATTATTTTGAAGGATTATTATAAGCAAAAATCAATCTTTTTGGATAGAAAACCTTCGGCTGAAAAAGCTAAGAAGATCATTAAAGATTTAGATGTTCAAACTCCGGGTATCTTTAATCCTGTAAAGGAGATGTCAGGTGGAAATATCCAAAAAGTTTTACTTGGAAGAGAGCTTGATTTTAATCCTAGTCTAATTATTACCGCATATCCTACAAGAGGCTTGGATATTGGTTCTTCACATCTTATTTATGATATACTAAACGAGCAGAAAAGCAAAGGTGTTCCAGTTTTATACATTGGAGAAGATTTAGATGTTCTTATTCAGCTGTGTGATAAGATTATGGTTTTGGCTGATGGTAAAAATGGTGGTGTTGTTAATGCTGAAGAGACCAATAAGGAGGAGCTTGGATTGATGATGACCTCAGGAGCAAATAATCCTAAGGCTAAGGCTCGTAAAATTTTAGGTAGAACAGGGGGGGAGTAGTTTGTTTAAAGTTGAAAAGCGTAACGGGTGCTCAAAAACTCTTAATTTAAAGGTTAGAATTAGTGCTGTTATTTTAGCTCTTTTAACATCAGCACTTTTTGTTCTTATTATGGATAAAAATCCTATAGATGTTTATGGTTCAATGATAAATGGAGCTTTTGGAACTTCTTACAGAATTCATGAAACATTTATAAAGTCTATACCTCTTATTATTACCTCTATTGGTATCTCTATAGCTTTTAGAATGAAGTTTTGGAACATTGGTGCTGAAGGTCAGATTATGATGGGGGCTTTTGCTGCTACATTTATGGCTTTAACTTTTGATAACTTACCATCATATATCCTTCTTCCTCTAATGTTTGTATCAGCTTCCATTATGGGTGGTCTATGGGGGCTTATTCCCGGATACTTTAAAGCCAGATTTAAAACAAATGAGACAATATTTACTCTAATGATGAACTATGTTGCAATAAAATGGATAACTTACTTACAATATGGTCCTTGGAAAGATCCTAAATCGTTGGGTTTTCCTAAAATAAGAAATTTTACTGAAAATGGTGTTCTACCAAATTTCCTGGGTATTCATCTGGGGTGGGTAATAGCTCTTTTAATAGTTGTTTTTATTCATTTTTACATAAAAAAAACCAAAAGTGGTTTTGAGATAAATGTAGTTGGAGAAAGTGAAAACACTGCAAGATACGCAGGAATGAATGTTAAAGCCATAATAATGAGAACAATTTTTTTGAGTGGTGCAATCTGTGGAATAGCGGGTATGATTCAAGCCAGTGCCGTAAACAAAACATTGAATGTTCAACTTAGTGGCGGTGTTGGTTATACTGCAATTATAACAGCTTGGCTTTCGGGACTTTCAGCTCCAATTATAATTGTTGTTTCATTTCTTTTTGCTGCAATGGTTCAAGGAGGAACTTTTATTCAGCTTGTATATCAGATACCTCAAAGTGCAGCAGAGATACTTCAAGGTATGATCCTCTTTTTTGTGCTTGGAAGTGAATTTTTTATAAGATTTAAATTAGTTAAAGTTAAATAGGTTTAAGATATGTTGACTACATTTTTAGCGGCAACTGTGGTAGCAGGAACTCCTCTATTATTCGCAATACTTGGAGAACTTATTACTGAAAAAGCAGGAAAACTTAATCTTGGTGTTGAAGGTATGATGCTTTTAGGTGCAGTCTCTTCATTTTTGGCTGTTCTTTATACTGAAAGTCCCTATTTTTCACTGTTAGCAGCAATGTTAGCAGGAGCATCGGGAGCTTTTATTTTTGCATTCCTTACCATATCTCTAAGAGCTAATCAGGTGGTAACGGGTTTAGCTCTAACAATATTTGGAACCGGTGTTTCAAGCTTTCTTGGTAAAGATTTGATGGGTTTGGTTGTCCCTGATTCCGTTAAGCTGTTTTTTAAAGAGTTTAAAATCCCTTTTTTAGGTGATATTCCCGTTATAGGAGAGGCTTTTTTTAATCAAGGTATATTTGTATATTTAGGTTATTTATCTGTTATTTTAGTTGGAATTTATCTGTTTAACACAAGGTTCGGTTTATATTTAAGAGCTATTGGTGAAAATAATTCAGCTTCAGATGCTGCGGGTATTGGTATAACTTTATATAAATATGTTCATGTTTTAATAGGTGGTGCTTTATGCGGTCTTGCAGGTGCATATCTTTCTCTTGTTTATGTTCCTTCATGGCAAGAAAATGTTACTGCCGGTAGGGGATGGATAGCTGTTGCTTTAGTTATTTTTTCTAAATGGAGTCCTTACAGGGCTTTATTAGGAGCTTTTATTTTTGGAGGATTGGATATTATAGGCTTTAGGTTACAAAAGTTTGAGATACATATTTCTCAATATTTAATAGATATGTTGCCATATTTAGTTACAATTATTATTCTTGTTTTGGCATCTATTAGAAAATCCAAGGAAAGTTCTCCACCTGCAGAGTTGGGAAACTCATACTATAGAGAAGATAGATAATTTTAAATGAATAGATCTCTTTTTATGTTTATAATAGTATAATTTATTTCTGTTATTTTATCTGACTTTTCTTATATTGTAGAGGGGTGAACTTAGAGAATATTTTTACTCTTGGTGTTGAATAATTTTATATATTTTAACCAGCTTTCTTGTTTTATTGTTAGGATTAAGTTGTTCTAGAAAGCTCTTTTTTTGTTAGATTCTTAATATGTTTAAATTTTAAAATTTGAACCAGTCTTAAAAGGTTAAAACAGTATGAATTTTAGATATAAAGGTATATTACCAAGTCAAGCTAAAAAATTGATAGTATATATTTTTTTAATCTTTGCTTTTTTTTCAGTTTTTTTTATAAGTGCAAATCTATATTTTTTTAATATCTCCCTTGATCTACACATAGAAAGAGTTGCTTCTATTCAATCTCAACTTGATATATCATCAATTATGCAGACTAAGTTTCAATCAACTTTGAATATTTTTTATGAGTTGAAAGATAGTAAAAATATTGATGAAGCTAATTTAAATAAAGGTAGACTCAATAAATTTATTAATGATTTTAATAAGGTTGCTTCTGTTTTAGAAAATGGAGGAGTTTTTGATTACTTAGTTCCTTTAAGTTTTAATAATAAAATTGAATTTAGGGATAGAATAAGGTATAAAAAAAGATTTAGTAAAGAGTTTGATATCCAACTTAAAGGTATTAAACCTCTTATTTCTCGAATAGAGCTTTTAATTGAACAGTTTTACCAACTAAAGATAGAGAGTTTAGAAAGCTCTGAAAAATTACCTTTTGATTCTTTTTTTAAAAATCTAAATAATACTTTTATAGAGTTGGAAGAGAGTATAAACCATCTCTATTTTGAAGCGAAAGGTAATTTAGATAGCGAAAATAAAGATTTTTACGATAGTGAAAATTTTATTAAAAACTTCAATATAGTTTCCTTTTTTATTATTCTATTTCTCACCGCTCTTTTTATATTTATAAGTTTTAGAAAAGTTTTACATATTATATATGAAAAAGAGAGTGTGAAAAGGTTAAATGATAAACTTCTAAAAGCTGTAAACTGGGCTTCTTGTTCAATAATTATAACGGATCAAAGTGGAAATATTGAGTATGTTAACCATGCTTTTGAGAAAAATAGCGGATATTTAGCAGAAAATGTATTGGGAAAAAGACCGTCTATTTTAAAAAGTGGTCATCACAAAAGCAGTTTTTACGAAGATTTATGGGATACAATTTCTAAAGGTAAGATTTGGAACTCCGTAATTTGTAATAAGAGAGCTGATTCTACTCTTTTCCGTGAAAAAGTTTCTATTATTCCTATAATTAAAGAGGATAATAGTATAGATGGTTACATTGGTATAAAAGATGATATTACAGATGTATTAGATCTTATCTCTAAGTTTGAAGATAGTAAAGCGATGGAGATGATTTTTGATAAGGCACCAATAGGAATAATGCTCATTAGTATGGATAAAAAAATTATTAAAATGAACAATGAAGCTGCTTTAATTCTGAAATATGATAGCTTAGAGGAAGCTGAAAGATCTATGTACGGAAAATTATGCTTTGAGAATTTTTGCTCTGCTACCAAGGATAGTTGTCCTATAATTAATCTAAAAAAGAAGAGTGTTATTCTGGAAGAAAAATTAATGTGGACAAAGGATAGAAGTTTAACACCTGTATTAAAAAGCGTCATACCTATTAAATATAATTCTAAAAATATTCTTCTTGAGATGTTTGTAGATATAAAGAGTATTAAAACAGTTGAGATGAAAGAGAGAAAATTAAGTAAAGCAAAAACTAATCTTCTAAACAACATTATTTATGAAGTTGAAATTTTTATGGATGAAGTTATAGAAAAAGTTGCTGCTTTAGAAAACAAAAAAGAAAATACTCATAAAAATAATCTACTTACCTCTATTGAAAATTCTAAGTCTAATCTTTTGAATTTTATTAATACTACTGTTGGTTTTTTAGATTTTGAGATTGAAAAAACGAAGGTTAAGGAGCATTCAATTGAGCTCGATTCTCTCATTTTTTCTATTGTAAAACAGTTTAAAGTTCCTGCTATGAAAAAATCTTTAGAACTGTTAGTTGATATATCTTACAATATTTTTAATTGTTATATATGTGATTCTATAATAATTGCCAATATCCTTATGAATTTAATTGATAATGCAATAAAGTTTACAAAATCAGGTCAGGTTGTTACGAAAGTATCGCTAATTGACAGTAAGGATGATAGTGAAGTTTTAAAGTTTAGTATTGAAGACTCCGGTATTGGTATAACTTCTGAGAATAGAGATAAGGTTTTTGAAGAGTTTATACAGTTGGATGAAAATAATAAAGAAAATTCTAAAGGTTCCGGCCTTGGTACAACCATAGCTAAAAATTTAACAGAGCTGATAGGTGGAAGTATAGAGCTCCTTTCTCCTAACCCTAATTTGTATATATCTAAAGATCCCGGTTCAGTATTTTCTTTTAAACTTAAACTAAAAAAGGATAAGGTAAACAAAGAGATAACTAAGAACCCTATCCATTTGGAAAATTTATCTGTACTAATAATAGATGCAAATCAATTTTCTATTGAGATTCTTTATAATCTTTTGAGTAACCACTATACTGTTAGTGCTGAGATTAACCCTAAAAATATTGATAACTACTTTCATAAAATTAAAGATTTGATAATTGTAGATGTTAACTCTTTGGAAAAATCTTTTAGTAAACTACAAGAGTTTAAAAAAATAGTACCGACAATAAAAATTGTACTCATTGGTCTTGATTTGACTAATATTACTTCTAGTATGGAAGCAATAATTGATTTAAAATTAAAGAAACCAATAATGAAAAATTATCTGATTGACGGTATTTCAAATCTATTTCCGGATAAAGTTTTTTTTGAATAATACTCTTTTGTATATTTTTATTCTTAATTATTTTATGCAGATATACTTTTAAAGCTTTGTAAAAATACGGAGATTTAATGAAAAACTATAAAGAGGTTGTATACGCTTTAAATGAGATTGGTATTGCTTTAAGTTTTCAAACCGATATAAATAAACTTCTTGTCATTATGGTGGATAAGATAATTAATTTTATAAATTGTGATGCTTGTTCAATATTTTTGAGAGAAAGAGATCCTGACAGATTGTTTTTTAGGGTCAGTAAAACTATATCAATGAATGTTCAATCAATTAAAGATATACCTATACCTTTTTCTGAAGAGTCTATTGCCGGATACTCTGCGGTAAATAAGAAGCTGTTAAATATAGATGATTGTTACAATCTAAAGAGTACTCTTCCTTATAAGTTTAATAGAAACTATGACAAAATTTCAGGATATAGGACTAAATCTATGCTTTGTGTACCTATAGTAGATAGAAATAAAGATCTTTTGGGGGTACTTCAAATAATAAATAAACTTAATGAAATAACAGGCGAGGTTGTATCTTTTGATAAAGAGTGTGAATTAATAGCTGAATCTTTAGTTAGTCAAGCATCTATAGCAATTTCAAATTTTAACTTAATTGAAAAGAATAAAAATCTGTATAAAAGTTTAGTTGCATCATTTACTGAAGCTATTGAAGCAAGAAGCCCCCATACAGCAGGACATTCAAGTAGAGTTAAACTCCTTTCAGTCCTCATTGCTAAAGCTATAAATAGAGTTAAATATGGAAAATTTAAAGATTTTAGTTTTAGTGATAGTCAAATTGAAGAGTTAAGTTTTTCGGCTATATTGCATGATGTAGGAAAGATCTCTATTCCTGAAAAAATTTTAGAAAAAGTAAATAAATTAACAGATGAAGAGATGAGAGCTATTGAGGAGAGATTTGAAGCTATACGACTCTCTATCTTGAAGTATGATGGCAATAATAGTGCAAAAGCTATTAGAGAAATAGATGAAGATTATAAATTTTTGAAGAGTAAATCTATTTCGGGAAAGCCTTTAACCAATGAGGAGATAGATAGGATTAAATATATATCAAAAAAAGAGTTTTCTCTTTCGAACGGTAAATATAAACTTTTTTTGAACAATGATGAGGTAACAAAACTTCTCATTAAAAACGGATCTTTTACAGTTGATGAGTATGAGATTATGAAAAAGCATGTGTTATATACACATGAAATTTTAAAAGAGATACCTTTTACAGATGAACTAAAAAATGTTTGTGAGTACGCTTCCAAACATCATGAGCTTTTAGATGGTAGCGGATATCCAAATAATTTAACAGAAAAAGCTATACCTTTACAATCAAGAATTTTAACAATAGCAGATATATTTGAAGCTCTTACAGCATTGGACAGACCTTATAAAGAATCTAAGCCAATTGATATCTCTTTAAAGATTTTATATGATCAAGTTTCAAAAGGTAAGTTGGATAAAGATGTTTTTGATGTATTTGTTAAAGAAAGGGTTTATGAAGAGTATCTTAATAGTAGAGATATAAAAGAGGATTGAACCAATTCTCTCTCAAAACTGTAAAAAATAATAACAAATGTTGATTTTTGTATATTTTTGTTCTATACTTAATATATTAGGTGGTTAAAAATATGCAATTATACTTTTGCTTTTTCTGACACAGACTAATTTATAAATTAACTATCTTAATTAAATGTGGAGTTGTATATGAGGTTTTTAATCTTGTTTATTGTTGGTGTTACCATTTTTTCCTGTTCCTTAGGTAAAAAATCAGATGGTAATGTTGAAGTGGTGAAAAATGGAGTAAAACCTTTGGATCCAAATTTTAAAATTGATCTTGAGTATGTTGGAGAGATAAAATCTGATGAAAAAAACTCATTTGGTCAAGCTTATGCTATTAGCATGGATTCAAAAGGGGATATCTATTTAACTGAGCAGTATAGAATGATCCACAAATATAACGGCAAAGGTAACTTTATCAAGAACATTGGTAAAAATGGTGGAGGTCCCGGTGAATATTCATATCTTGTTACATCATTTGTCTCTATGGATACTGTCTACGCTATAGATGCCGCTTCCCAGAAATGTATAAAGTATGATCTAGATGGTAACTATCTAAGTGATTTCCCTCTCAAAGGGTCATTTCCTGGAATGGTGTACAGTTCTAATGATAATCTTGTTGGGTTAGTTATCAAGAATGTTATGAATGAAAATAAGATTATGATGAGGTACTATCTCTCAATACTTAACAGGGATATAAGTTTTAAAGAGATTCTTTTTGAAGATAGTCTTTTCTTGGATCCAAATAATATGGGAGCTCTTATGGATATGGGTATGCTTGCAATGCTTGTAACTTTGGATAAAGATGGATACTATATGGCTGAGAGTAGTGAGAACATATATAAGATAAACTACTATGATAAAGATGGAAATTTAACAAAGGAGATAACAAAAAACTACGCTAAGATACCATACTCCAAAAAAGAGATTGAGCTTACCAACAAAGTTATTGGCGAAATGTTTAAGAAGGCTCTAACCCCTCAATTGGCAGAGAGTATGAAGTTTGACAAGAAGTATAAAAGAGCTATTAACGATATAAAGTCAGATCATCTAAACAGATTATGGGTTAATGGTGGAAACAAAGATATTCAAACCTTTGACTTCCCTTTAAAATATGATATTTTTAAGGATGGTAAGTTTATAAATAGTGTACCTCTAATGGATGGCGACAATCCTATTCTTATGACAGGACAAACATTTATTTTAGGTGATAGACTCTTTGTTAACGATATGAAAAACAGTAAGGTTAAAATGTATAAAATATTAAATTAATTTGGAGAATAATATGACAAAAGGACAAATAAGAATTACTGTAGTAATAGGAATATTGATTCTTATCTTACTTTTTGGAAGTAAAACATTTATCAGTATCCCTGCAGGACAAACAGGAGTTGCAACTCTGTTTGGTAGTGTACAGGATAAATCCTATAAAGAGGGTTTACATTTCCCTATAAATCCTCTTTATGAGTGGCATATCTATGATACAAGGGAGCAGACACACTTAGAGGTTGCAAATGTACCTTCCCAAGATCAACTTCAGACAAAACTTGAAGTTAGCGTTCAGTATAGAATAGTAAGCGATCAAGCACCTCTAATTCTTCAAGAAACAGGTAGCTTTAACAAGCTTATTCAGGTTCATTTAGTTCCAAAGCTTAGATCTCTTTTAAGAGAGCAAGGTAAGACAATTAAAAGAGCTGAAGATTTTTTTAAGGAAGAAACTCAAGAAACATTACAAGCTCAACTTCTTTCGGGTCTATCTGAATATTTAGCTCCAAAGGGTATAGATGTTAGTGCTGTTTTAATTAGAGATATTCAACTTCCTCCTTTTATTACAAAGGCTATTGAATCTAAAAAGGAGAGAGAGCAAGAGGTTGAAAAGCAGAAAGCTGAGCTTGAAAGGTATAAAACAGAGCAGCAACAAAAAATTGCTTTTGCAAAGGCTGAAAGAGTAGCAGCTGAAGAGGAAGCTAAAAAGATCAAAACTTTGGCAGATGCTGAATCTTACAGAATCTCTAAAATTAATAAAGCTATTGCTGATAACTCAAACTATATCAAATTGCAATCTTTGGAAGCTTTAAAAGCTATATCTAAAGATAAGACTGCTAAAATATACTTTATTAACGGAGATAGTCCTAATCCTCTACCTCTTATGAATATTGGTAATAAGTGAATTTAAAAAGTAGTTTTTTGACTATATTTAGGAATAAAAACAATATTATAATTGCACTCATAAGTTGTATGTTTTATATTCTCATAGTTATTCATTTCTAATTGTCCTTTCTTTAAACCTTGAGCAGTTCGAGGAAAGGATGGTTAGAAATTAAGAATAAGTTAAACTTTGTGATTCCTCCAGTGGAACAGGAGGTTTACCGATTTTAATTATTTTCATCTTTTTCATAATAAATATAGCATTTTTATTTTTACATATTCCATTTTTTAATTTATAATCAAATATCAATTCATTATCAACTATCTTTGACTCAAAGCATTTATTGAATAATCTGTTAGGATAATCATTTGCTATTTTACAAATTTCTAAATCGTGAGTAGCAATAATACCTATGGCATTTTTATTTATAAGATTCTCAATTATCTTGATTGTACCTGCTTTTTTATCATCTGAGTTAGTTCCTCTTAAAATCTCATCAAGAATTACAAAACATTTAGATACTTTTAAATTATCTATAATTTCTCTCAACCGCCTGATTTCAGCATAAAAATACGATTCTTTTCTATCTAATGAATCTGTCTGACGCATTGAAACAACTATTTTTAAAGGATTGATATTTGCTTTAGTTGCACAAACGCAAGACCCTATTCCAGCCAAAAGCATATTTATTCCTAAAGTTCTTAAAAATGTACTTTTACCAGACATATTGGAACCTGTTAAAATAATTAAATTATTATTATTAAAGCTGATTGAATTACAAATTCGTACATTTCTATTAACAAGAGGGTGTCCTAAGTTCTCAACATCAATACGATTTTCATTATTCAATAAAGGAAACACGAATTTAGGGTTATTATATGAAAAATTTGCCAAACTATTTAACATTTCAAATTCACCTATAACACTTAACCATTTTTCTATTTCTCTACAATGATTTTGTTTCCATTTCAAAAGAGAGTTTAATGCATGCAAATGAAACAAAAATATTCCATTTAAAAATAAAAAAGCCATCCCATTTTGAACACTTTCAATATTTGAAAATAACATAGAAAGTGTCTTTATTTTCCTACTTGCTGAATTAGAGTTATCAGAAAGTTTTGTTTGTAATTCACTAAGTCTACTACTTTTAAATTGTTTTTTCTCTATTTCCGATAAAATATCTCCATACTTGTTAATTATTTCAGAAACTTTATCCACCTCTAATAGATTTTTTTTTACTTCTTTAATCTTACAAGAAGCAATGATTAGATTAATAATGAAAATTGAAGTTGTTATCGATATATACGAAGGATTGTAGATAGTAGCAATAATAGAAAACACAAATATTATCGGCAAAATATAAATTAGAATATTTAATAATTTTGAGAATTGTTTTTCTTTTTTCTTTGACCAAGAAATTAAGTTTTCGTAATTTGATTTGCTGTCTTTATTTATTTTAGCAATAGCCATTAACTTTTGTCGCCATTCAATTTCTTTTGTCAATTCTTGAACTGCCTGTTGATTTAGTTTTATTTCATTTTCAGGAAGTTTTTCTAACAATAAATTAGATAAGTATTTATACCCTACGTAAGTTGATGTTCTATTTATATTTTGAAATAACGAATTTTCTCCAAAAATATCTAAATCATAAGTGTATATATGTTTATGGTCAATAAATTCTTTTCCGTTCTCAAAAGGTATGGTTATTCCATCTAAATATGATATTTCATCTGAATTTATAGATATGATATTCTTATTAAATAATTTTTCCCAAGATATAGTATTATGTATTTTAATTAACACCAAGAAAATAAAAAATAGTAAAACACTACAAACTTCAAAAATATGATGTTCTGTAAAAAATGGATTATATATGCAAAAAACAAATAGTATTACAACCAACAACCGAATTACGCTTATTGTATTATATCTCTTTTTTAATTTATTGTAATTTTCTAAATGTTTTTCTTTTGCTTTCTTATAGTATGTCATTTTTTATAACCTACTTTTATTTTATATTTTATTGTATTGTTTATCATAATATATTGCTAGATTTTTCTTCAGTTTTATAGCATTTTATCTAATACTTGCTAATAACGATCGAAGTATGCTCTTTGCATCTACTTTCTTTCTGCTATATCAACTTATATTGCTCCAAAAGTTAGATTGCCTAGAAATTAGTAGTTAAAGGAATTCATCTATTAATTATCAATTTTCAGTTAAGACAAAACCTTACATTTTACTTTAAAAGTACATGTATAAGGTTAAATAGATTTAGTTTGAGGTGGTTTAGGGTATTCTACTTAATAAAAAAACTTTTCTCTCCTAAATAGCTCCCATCTTTAATAAATTTAAGGGTATATGATCCTGATTTAAGTTTTTTTTTACAATTTCCATCTATGGTATATTTACCCATTGATACATCATAACTTTTACTATAAAACTCCACTCTTTTTCCATCTTTATACCACTCTTCAGTAAGTTCAAAAGATCCACTATTTTCAGAAATTAGTGATAGAGTATAACCTATTTTCCCAAATTCAAAACCATTAAAAATATCATTTTTTACTCTGTATTTAGAATCTAACCCTTTTTCTCCAAGTGGATAAAAATCCAGATCAACAAATTTTAGATTTACTCTACTCTCTTCAATCCTTTTTATATTTTCAGGATTTTTAACCGGAGTTTTTTTTATAGTTTGCTGTTGTAAAATACAAGACGTAAGCATAACAGCTAAAATTATTGTTAATAAAAATCTCATATTACCCTCACTTTATAACTAATCCACTAAATCATTAGCCTATAAATATAAGCTTTTATCTATAAATTTCTAAATCTTTTAACACTCTATTCAATAGTAACCTGATCTAAAAATAACCACATAATTGGAATATTAAGATCTTTTGCTACCTCTTCTCGATTAAATGAGTTAGCTTTAACCCTAATATATCTGGCTTTAAAATCTCCGAATACAGAGTACTCCTTAATAGATTTGCCCTCTTTACTACTATAGTTGCTATTATCGCTGTATACTGTTTCATAATTTAGATTATCTGAAGAGATACTTATCTCCAACTTTTTTGGAAGAAAGATATGCACCTCTTTCCTTTCAAGTAGATTTAAGTTAACCTTACTAAAGTTTACAATCTCTTCTAAATCTATATAGAGATTAATACCCTCTTCAAACCCTTGCCAACCTTCGCTAGTGTGATCTAAACCTCCATAAACACCATCACTTAAACCATATTCAAAAGTTGAAGGATATTTATGGCTAAAAGGCTTATTGTAATAGCTCCTCTTTCCAAAACCCTTATGACTACTTATCACTAAAGTTTGATCCTTACCTATCTGCTTCCCATTTAGTAGTTGTCTTGCTACAAATTTTACAGAACTCTCAATCTCAATAGGTTTTTCATAAAGCTTAAACTCTCCACCCATTGAGTAGTAGATCTCAGAACCTATAATCTCAGAATCAACGGTGATTAAATATCTTCCATCTATAAATTTTCTGGTTATATCCAATACTGTTGAACCGGTTCCATGATTATATCCTAAACTATCCAAAATCTTATACTGATACGGTAATTTAGCCTTAAATTTTTCCCAACACTTATCCTCACTGCTACACCAAGCTGTCTCAGAAAGAGCAACTAATCTCGGAAGTAACATATATTCAGCATGAGATTCAGTTGGAACCCACTCTGTCCAAAGGCACCCTTCCGTTCCAAGTATAAAATCTTTCTCTTTACCTTCTAGTTTAGAAGGTATAGGGTTATAGCTATAGACCCTTTTTATAGGACTATATCCACCAAAAGCTCTTGCTTCACTTCCCTCATCACTCTGATAATGATCAAAATATAGATGTGAATTAGGTACCATTACAGCCCTGTTACCATTTTTACAAGCCTCAATTCCACCATCCTCATTCTGCCAAGAAAAAACAATAGCATTTGGAGCTAATCCACCCTCTAAAATTTCATCCCAACCCAATAGATCCTTTCCTCTACTATTGAGAAACTTCTCTATCCTCTTTATGAAGTAACTTTGAAGCTCCTTACTATCCTTTAAACCGTGCTCTTCCATTCTCTTTTTACACAATGGACACTTATCCCAATTGGTTTTGCAAGCTTCATCACCACCAATGTGAAAATATTTTGAAGGGAAAAGAGGTATAACCTCATCTAAAACATTTTCAATAAAGGTAAAAACCTCCTCTTTACCACCACAGAAAATATCATCGTTTGGCCAGTATGACCCTGTTGGAACAGTAACCTTTTGATTAAAACAACCAAGCTCCGGATAAGCAGCTATAACCTCAACACTATGACCCGGCATCTCTATTTCAGGAATAATCTCAATAGATCTATCCTTTGCATACTCAACTATCTCTCTAATTTCATCTTGGGTATAGTAACCACCGTAACTTCTCTCTTCCCCCTCCTTCTCCTCTTCACGAGAGAGCCAGCTACCGGTTCTAGGAGCTCTCCACGCAGAGATCTCTTGAAGTTTAGGATATTTTTTTATCTCAACTCTCCAACCATTATCATCTGTTAGATGCCAGTGAAAACTATTTAATTTATAAAATGCTAATATATCAATATATTTCTTAATAAAATCAGCTTTAAAAAAGTGTCTGCTCACATCTAAGTGCATACCTCTATAACCAAGGCTAGGCTTATCCTCAATATATATCTTTTTAAGCTTTAGCTCTTCTCTATCAGAGTCAAAAATAGATTCATCAAACAATTGTATTAGGGATAGCAGACCATAAAGAAACCCCTTCTCCTCTTTGGATTTTATAGTAATACTCTCATCTATATCCAAAATATAGGACTCATGGGAAAGAGAGCTATTGAGTTCTAGATCTATCTTAAACTTACTATCCCTTTTAAAACCAATATTAAACTTAGAGTAAAGATCTTTTATAAAGGTACTAAATTTATAGTTTTCAAAATTTTCTATATATATCGAAAGGTTTTTGGGAAGTTTAATAAAACCTTCTCTTTTGCTAATTTTATATGGTTTAGGCACAATATTCATATTTAAACCCCTTTTTCATTTTATGAAATATAATAGGATATCCTTTCCTATCAAATATTAAATAAAAATTTCTATAAAAAGTTTAATCCATATTTATAATTTCATTTTCAAACTAAAATTGATTATAATATAAAGGTAAGTGTATATCACATAAGGAAAGATAATGAAACTACCAATCGGAATACAAACATTTAGTAAAATTCGTGAAGATGATTATGTATACATAGACAAAACTAAAGAAGCACTAGAGTTAATAGAACAATATCAATACATATTTCTTTCTCGTCCTCGAAGATTTGGGAAATCTCTATTTTTAGATACCTTGAAATCTATTTTTGAAGGCAATAAAGAATATTTTAGGGGCTTATATATTGAGGATAGATACGATTTTAATCAAAAATTTCCTGTAATTCATATTAGTTTTGCCGGAAACCTTTCAACAAAAGAGGGTATAGATGGAGTTTTTAACTATATTCTAAAAAAAAATATTGAAGCTCTAAAGGTAAATATTGATAATGATTTAGATATTCCCAACAAACTATCAGAACTAATTCAAAAAACCTATGAAAAGTATAACCAAAAAGTTGTCGTTTTAGTTGATGAGTACGACAAACCTATCTTAGATAATATTACAGAACCAATAATGAGGGAATATGCAAATAAGAGCTTAAAAGCTTTTTATGAAATATTAAAAAGATCGGATAAATATCTAAAGTTTGTATTCTTAACCGGAGTAAGTAAGTTTTCAAAAGTTTCCATTTTTTCAGGATTAAATAATCTAAAGGATATATCTTTAGAGGAGAAGTTTGGTAATATTTGTGGCTATACCCATGAAGATATAGAAACAAATTTTAATCCATTATTACAAGGTGTTGATTTAGAGAAGTTAAAAGAGTGGTATAATGGGTATTACTTCTTAAAAGATAAGGTTTATAACCCTTTTGATATTTTGCTATTTATCAGTGAAAATTTCACTTATAAGAACTATTGGTTTGAAACAGGGAACCCTTCATTTTTAATTGAGCTTATCAAAAAGAACAACTACTATCTACCAAATCTTGAAAATATAGTTGTTGGAGAGGAGATTTTAAACTCTTTTGATGTCGAAAATATCAATTTAGAAACACTGCTTTTTCAAACAGGGTATTTGACTATAAAAAAGAGGTTTGAAAAGAGAAATAAAATAAAATTCTCTTTAAAAATTCCAAACTTAGAAGTAAAAGTTTCTCTAAACTCTGCAGTTTTAAATAAACTTGTAAGCAATATATCTCAAAAAGAGAAGAATCAAGATGATGCTTATGACTCCCTATTTGATGCAAAACTAGAGGATTTTAAAACTAGTTTAATCTCACTATTCGCTTCGTTACCATATCAAAATTATGTTAAAAACAATATAAATATCTATGAAGGGTTTTATGCTAGTGTAATCTACTCCTATCTTGCTTCTCTTGGATTCCCCATAAGCGTAGAGGAGAGTACAAATATGGGTAGGTTGGATATGAGTCTTCTTGTAAATAATCACAGATATATTTTTGAGTTTAAGGTTGGTAATGAAAATGCTCTTTCCCAAATTAAATACAACAGATACTATGAAAAGTTTATCAGTGAGAATAGCGATATATATTTAGTGGGAATAAATTTTGATGAAGAGAAGAAAAATATAAGAAGTTTTGAGTGGGAAAAATTTAGATAGAAGTATAGTGTAAATATATAGTGGGTTAGAAATAAGTGTTAAATTTTAATGAGAATTGTGAATGAAATCATTAAATTTTTTTATCATAGTTTTACTTTGTCTACTCTCTCTTAGTTGTTCTAAAAAGAGAGAAATTAAACTTAATCTTCCTCAGAAAACAAGAGATTATAAGATTATTCATAACAAAAATCAGCCTTTGGATAAAGATTTTTATTATAAAACAGAGAAACTGTTTACAATCAATAGTGAAAATTCTAACCCATATATTAGCTTCCCTTTGTCGTTTGATGTTGATTCCAAAGGGGATATTTTCATTTTGGATAGTAGAGAGTCCATTATCTATAAATATAATAGAGATGGTAAATTTCTTAAAAAATTTGGTAAAAAGGGTCAAGGTCCAGGGGAAACAGTCGATCCTAGTTTTTTGTGTATAATTAATGATACAATCTATTACGGTGGAGTTAGAACCCAAAATATTGTTATCTGTTCAAATGAGGGAGAGTTTATCAAAAAAATAGAACTACCTATTCGAAATGGTAACCCTGAGTTTACTACTAGATTTAATAATGATAAGATTATCTCTCAAATATTCTCTATTGAAAAATCGGAAGGTAAAACGAGGATTAGAGTTGCTGTTTTTGATAAAGAGTTTCAGCTTAAAAACCTACTCAGTGATGTGAGTTTTGAGATGGGAGGTCTCCCTAACTCTTTAACACCTTTTACCTGTTCAGAGGATAAAATTTATGTGGCTCACAATAGTGACAATGAATATGCTATCGATATTTATAACAGGTATGGAGAATTAGAGACTACTATAAAAAAGAATTATCATAAAATAGAGTTTAATGATATAGATTTTGGTAAAAAAATTAAGAGTAAGCTTACCAAAAAGTCTATAGTTGGAATGTTTTATGATAAAAAAAGATCCTTACTACTTGTGAAAAGATCTTTTAAGAGAGATGAAAATAATAGAAATAGATTTTTAGTTGATGTTTTCAAGGATAATAAGTTTATCAATACCGTCGACTTGGATATAGGTAAAAGTCGTGATTTTTTCAATCCTCTGTTGCAGGTTAAAATTATAGGGGATAGAATTTATGTTAAAAATCAAGATTTATCTGTATATAAAATAAAAGATTAGAGGAGTTTTTAGTAAATTTATTTACCTTAGGGGATAGGCTATTATTTTAAAATAAATATTTCATTGGTAAAACAATAAATTCCTCTCTACTGTAATAAGCTAATTATGGAATCATATTTATCATTTCATTTTCAAATCAAAATTGATTATAATATAAGGTAAGGGTATATCACATAAGGAGAGAGTATGAAATTACCAATTGGAATACAGACATTTAGTGAAATTCGTGAAGATGACTATATCTATATGGATAAAACTAAAGAAGCACTGGAGCTAATAGAACAATATAAATATATATTTCTTTCTCGTCCTCGAAGATTTGGGAAATCTCTATTTTTAGATACTTTAAAATCTATTTTTGAAGGCAAGAAAGAGTATTTTAAGGGCTTATATATTGAGGATAGATACGATTTCAATCAAAAATTTCCTGTAATTCATATCAGTTTTTCCGGAGATTTACAAACAGATGATGGCTTAAAACAAACCTTTCAAAGAATATTTAGAGCGAACCAAGAATCTTTGGATATTTCTTGTCCAAAGGATTTTAATTTTGAAAGTTGCCTTGTTCACTTAATAAGAGAAGCTTATAAAAAATATAACCAAAAAGTTGTTGTTTTAATTGATGAATATGATAAACCAATTTTAGATAATATAGGTAATAATGAAGTTTTAAAAAGGAGAAGAGAACAACTAAAAAGTTTTTATGGCGTATTAAAAGATAACGATAAATATCTAAGATTTGTATTCTTAACAGGAGTAAGTAAGTTTTCAAAAGTTTCTATTTTTTCAGGATTAAACAATCTTGAGGATATAACTTTAAGTAGCAATTTTGGAAATATCTGTGGTTATACACATAATGATATAGAGACAACTTTTAAACCATTATTAGAAGGTGTTGATTTAGAGAAGTTAAAACATTGGTATAATGGGTACTACTTTTTGAAGGATAAGGTTTATAATCCTTTTGATATTCTACTCTTTATAAGAGGTAATTTCAGCTATAAAAACTATTGGTTTGAAACAGGGAACCCTTCATTTTTAATTGAGCTTATCAAAAAGAACAACTACTATCTTCCAAACCTTGAAAATATAGTTGTTGGAGAGGAGATTTTAAACTCTTTTGATCTTGAAGATATCAACTTAGAAACACTACTTTTTCAAACAGGGTACTTAACTATAAAAAAGAGGTTTGAAAAGAGAAATAAAATTAAATTCTCTTTAAAAGTTCCAAACTTAGAAGTAAGAGTTTCTCTAAACTCTGTAGTTTTAAATAAACTTGTAAGCAATATATCTCAAAAAGAGAAGAATCAAGATGATGCTTATGATTCTCTATTTGATGCAAAGCTAGAAGATTTTAAAACGAGTTTAATCTCTCTATTCGCTTCTCTTCCTTACCAAAACTATGTTAAAAACAATATAAATGTTTACGAAGGTTTTTATTCTAGTGTAATCTACTCCTACCTCGCTTCTCTTGGATTCCCTATAAGTGTAGAGGAGAGTACAAATATGGGAAGATTGGATATGAGTTTACTTGTAAACAATCACAGATATATTTTTGAGTTTAAGGTTGGTAATGAAAATGCTCTTGCTCAAATTAAAGAGAGTAGATATTATGAAAAATTTCTTAGTGAGAATAGCGATATATATCTAGTTGGGATAAATTTTGATGAAGAGAAAAAAAATATAAGTAGTTTTGAATGGGAAAAGTTTAGATAAGGTTTTACGGACTTTCGAGAAACTTTGACTTTTTCCTGTCTTCCGAAATTTAACACCCATTTTAAAATCCAAATAATTTAGCAAGATATTTTTGCTCTTCTGTAAGTAATAGTATTTTTTTTATTG
>PDWI01004024.1_pt1 | contig 20157 bp, 17 predicted proteins | sample 1430891 | NCBI WGS metagenome assembly PDWI01 (sample SAMN01162508, study PRJNA174530) | Oral metagenome, whole genome shotgun sequencing project. | biome: Marine environment; feature: Marine mammal; material: Swab sample of the gingival sulcus; isolation source: swab sample of gingival sulcus...
GAATTTAGACCATACTATATGGCCAAAGAATGGGTTAAATTAGGTTATGAAGTTCGGATTATAGCTGCAGATTTTTCTCATTTAAGAAGAATTAATCCGCAAATCAATAAAGATTTCGAAGAAGAAATGATTGATGGAATACATTATCACTGGGTTCATACTATTAAATATGATGGAAATGGAATTAAGAGAGCACTCACAATGTTTCAGTTTGTCTGTAAGCTGATGTTTCACGCAAAAAAAATTGCAAGAAAATTTAAACCAGACGTTGTAATAACATCTTCCACATATCCACTTGATACTTATGCTGGCCAGAGAATATCTAAATTTTCTAATTCAAAACTAATTCATGAGGTTCATGATATGTGGCCGATAACACCAATTGAAATTGGCGGGATGTCAGAAAAAAATCCATTTATTGTTATTTTACAAAAAGCTGAAATATCGTTTTGTAAAAATTCAGACTATGTGGTTTCTCTTTTACCATTTGCTAAGAATTACTTAATTGAAAAAGGTATGGAAAAAGATAAATTTATTCATGTTTCAAATGGTGTTTCCAAGGATGAGTGGGCTGAAAGTCTCAAAATTCAATCTGAAAAATTAAAAATAATAAAAGAATTGAAAGATAGAGTAGATCTTTTGATCTGTTTTTTTGGTAGTCATACAAAATCATATTCTCTGGATTATATAATAAAAGCAGTTAAGAAGTTTGAAAATGTCGGCTTACTATTTGTTGGGAATGGTATATATAAAAAAGAACTAATGGAAATGAGTGAAGATAATAATAACATAAGATTTATAGATCCCATTCCAAAAAAGTCTATACCAGATTTACTTAAATATGTAGATGTAACGTATATAGGAGCTGTAAATAATACCATGTTTAGATTTGGAATATCTATGAATAAATTATTTGATTCAATGATGGGTGGAAAACCAATTCTATATGCAGTTAATGCTCCAAATAATTATATTGAAAGCTATTGTTGTGGAATTTCTGTAGAAGCTGAAAATGTAAAAGCATTAGAGGCAGGAATAGAGGAGTTTTTAAATATGAGTGAGGAAGATAGGTTAAAACTTGGTAATAATGGTAAAAATGCGATTAAGGAAAATTTCACGTATGAAAGTTTAGCGTACAAGTTTTCTAAAATTTTTTAAAAGGATATGATATTTATGAAGATAATTACAGTAGTTGGTGCTAGGCCTCAGTTTATAAAGGCTGCAGCATTTTCAAGAGCTATACAGGGCAAACATGAAGAAGTATTAGTACACACTGGACAGCATTATGATTTAAATATGTCAGATATATTTTTTGAGGAATTAAAAATTCCAAAACCAAAATATAATTTGGGGATTTCTGGTGAAACGCATGCAAATATGACTGGTCATATGATGATAGGAATAGAAGAAATTTTGTTAGATGAAAAGCCAGATTGCTTATTAGTATATGGTGACACGAATTCTACAATGGCTGCTGCTTTAGCAGCAGTAAAGCTTCACATTCCTGTTGTTCATGTTGAATCAGGGTGTAGAACCAACGCTCTTTCAAATCCTGAGGAGGTAAACAGAGTTGTAACAGATCATATCTCTACTATATTGCTGGCTCCTACAGAACTTGAAAAGAAAAATTTAGAAAAAGAAAATCTGAAAAAAAATGTTCATGTAGTTGGCAATATAATGTATGATTCTTTCCTATACGCCAGAGAAAAATCATCAGATATGGAAAAAGTCGAAGTATATGATTTTGAGAATAAGTTGATACATTTACCAGAAAAGTTTTATTATTTGACCTGTCATAGACAGGAAAACACTTATGATGATAAACCTCTATATGAAATACTAAGTGCTATGAACACTTTGGATTTTCCTACTGTATATCCTGTACATCCTAGGAATAAAGAAAGAGCTCTTAGGATTTGTAGAGAAAATTCTTTCGATAAAGTTTTATTAGTTAAGCCAGTAGGATATTTTGTTTCAATATACCTGCTAGACAGAGCCGAAAAAGTTGTTACTGATTCTGGTGGACTGCAATGCGAAGCGTTTTATGCAGGAAAACAATGTGTTACTGTTCTAGATCTTGTTTGTTGGCCTCAAACTATGGTTTTTAATAGAAATCAGCTTGCAAAACCAAATAGAGAAGATATTTTAAATAAATTGAATTCTGTTCAGCAAATAGATGAAAATTATTTACCGTTTGGAAATGGACATTCTGCTGAAAAGATAATTTCTATTATGGACGAGTATTTTTCGAAATTGATATAAATATTGTAAGGAGGGATTAAATAGAACTATGAGAATTCTATTTCTATCGGATGGATCAAGTATTCATACAGTTAGATGGGTAAATACTCTCGCCAATAGAGGCAATGAAGTACATTTAGTATACAAGTTTAATGATTTTCCAAAGACAGATAATATAGATAAAAGAGTAATTCAGCATAGGTTAAAATACGGCGGAACAAAGGGATATTTTTTGAACGCAAGATATCTAAACAAACTTTATAAAAAGATAAAACCAGATGTTGTAAATACACACTATGCTAGTGGGTACGGAACTCTAGCAAGACTCGCAAAATTAAGACCACTGGTTCTCTCTGTTTGGGGCTCGGATGTATACGATTTTCCATATCAAAGTAAACTCAATATGAAAATTTTGCTTAAAAATTTAAATTATGCTGATCAAATAGCGTCTACCAGTATAAGTATGGCTGATCAAGTAAGAAAACTATTGAAAAATGAAAATTTTGACATTAAAATAACTCCTTTTGGCGTAGACACTGACATTTTCAGCAAAAAAGAAATGAAAAAAAATAATGATAAAATTGTTATTGGTCTTGTTAAGAGCTTAGAAAATAAATATGGAATAAAAACTTTAATAAAAGCAATTGACTTACTCATTAAAAATCTAAATAAAAAAGATGAAATTGATATTGCGAAGAAAATACAGCTTGATATTTATGGTGATGGTAGTTTAAAAGATGAACTTATAGAAATGATAGAAAGTAAGAAGTTAGAAGATATTGTTTTCCTTAAAGGGAGAATTCCAAATACAGAAGTTCCAAATGCACTAAATGAATTTGATATTTTCTGTGCTACGAGCGAGATTGACAGTGAAAGCTTTGGTGTGGCATTAGTAGAAGCTATGGCGGTAGAGCTCCCTTCTGTGGTAACGGATGTTTCTGGATTTAAAGAAGTATGTTCAGATGGTCAGACAGGTATTGTAGTTGAAAAAAAATCTGTTTCTGCTATAGCTGAAGGTTTAGAGCGTTTGGTTTTAAATGAAAATTTGAGAAATGAAATGGGTAAGAATGCTAGAAAAAGAGTTTTACAACTATATGATTGGAACAATAATGTAGATTCTATGATTGAGATATATAAAGAGGTTATAAATAAATAATATGAATATTTTATATATAACATATATTGATTTTGGTAAGTTTTCTTCTGGTTCTAGTGTAAGACCGCAAAAAATGTATGATGCATTTCTGAAAGAAGGGCACAATGTTAAGCTTTTAGAATGTCAGCAGAATCGATATCTAACTAGGAATAAAAAGGTTTTTGATACTATCAAATGGTTAAGTAAGAATACCCCAGACATATGCTATATAGAATCACCTTCGGGTCCTATATTTAACTATATAGATCTAACTTTAATAAAGAAGATAAGTAAAAAAAATATTCCGATAGGTTATTTCTATAGAGATGCATTTTGGTTATTAGAGAAAAAAGATAACAAAAAAGAAAATTTGAAATCTAAAATAATAAAGAGAATGAATATTCATCAGCTATCGTTTTTGGAGAAGTTTTGCGATATAGTATATATGCCTTCTAACATGATGATAGAAACTTTTAAACTTAAAACTAGTTTTAAGAAAATGGATACTCTGCCTCCTGCAATGAGTTCGTATAAAAAAAATATAAGAGAAAATCGAAATGATATTTTAAATGCGATTTACGTTGGAGGAGTAAGCTTTGAATATGGTACAGACAAGCTGATAAAAGCATTTGAAATACTAAATGAATCAGAAATCATCTGTAACTTAATTTTATTGTGTAGAGAAAACGAATATAAATCATTTTTTAGAGATGAAAAGGATTATGATTGGCTTAAAGTAAGACATGTAGAAGGTGAACAATTAAATAAATACTATGATATGGCTGATTTTGGTGTGTCACCAAAAACCAAATATTTCTATAATGATTTTGCTATATCTGTAAAATTATTCGAGTATATGGAGCATGATTTGCCTATAATTTCTAGCAATGTTAAAGAAATGGGAGATTTCGTTGAAAAAAATAAAATTGGAATTGTTTACGAAGACTCTGTAGATGGTCTAGTAAAAAGCGTTAGGAGTGTAGTTGCAAATAGGGATCAACTCAGGGTATTTAGTAAAAATATAGAAAATATTGCAAAAAATCATTACTGGACATCTAGAGTTAAAAAAATTATTTATGATTTGACTAAATCAAACAATAAATAGTATTATGCATAGGTGGGGAGAAAATATGAAGGTTTTGGTTTTGCCATCTTGGTATCCAACAGTTGATTATCCTAATAACGGAAGCTTTTTTAAAGAACAGACAAAGGCTTTACAAGATTCAGGTGTAAATGTCGAAATTCTAGTTATCGATATACCTTATAGGGGAACTAAGAATAGATTTAAGTACTTTAAGGAGAATGTTTATATAGAAGATGGTATAAAGATTCATAGATATGTTTTCCCGGTAGGAATTTTACATAGATTTCATAGATTGTATTATTTATTCTTAAAAATTGTAGCACTTAGAATCTATCGAAAAAAGTTTTCAGAGAATAAAATAGATATTCTTATGGCACATTCATTTTTTATTGGTGGTTTCGTTGCAAATACGATAGGAAAATATTCTGGAATAAAGAATATAACCGTTGAACACAGTTCTAAAATTTTACTTAATAAATTAAACAAAGTAGAAAAAAGAATTCTTTCAGAAGTTGTCAATAGTAGTGATAAATTTGTTTGTGTTTCTAACAACTTGAAAGAAAAGGTAGAATCTACTATTGGGAAACTTAAGAAAGATAACGTTCTAGTAAATCCTAATATGGTTAGAAACATTTTTTATATTGGAGATAAAACGAAAGAAGCTTTTATATTTTCAAGTGTAGGAAATTTAATTCCTTTAAAAAACATGGATAAATTGATCAAAGGATTTATTCTCTCTTTTGAACAAGATGATAAAGTTTTATTAAATATTGTAGGTGATGGACCAGAAAGAAAAAAACTAGAACATATAATAGTAGAAAATAATAGGGAGCATCAAATAAAGTTATTAGGATCTTTGTCTAGACGTTCTGTGGCAGATGTGTTATCAAAAAGTCATGCTATGGCTTTAATTAGTAAAATTGAAACTTTTGGTATATCATATGTGGAGGCCTTAATGTCTGGCAATATTATAATAGCGTCAAAGAACGGAGGATCGGACGATATCGTCAATAATAGTAATGGAATCTTTGTCGATAAAAATAGTATTCCTAGCATAGCGGATGGATTGAGAAGTATTTATAAAAACTATGATAATTATAACATTGAAGAAATCAGAAATAATGCAAATAAAAAATATAGTGAAGCTACGTTTAGTGGATATTATAAATCTTTATTTCAAAGTCTGATAAGCGGTTAATTACCATGTTAATAGGTTTACTGTAGTAGAAAGGGTGATATTCTTAATGGAAAGCATTTTTAAGTTGATAAGTTTTAATATGAATAAAAAAAATAGAATAAGAATTATATCTATTGTTTCTTTTCTGATGGGAATGATATGGATTATGGCAGCAACATTTCGTACAATTAAGGGTGGATACCTTACCATATTTTGTATGATGTTATTTGCGTATTTTTCTATGTATAATATTCCTAGAGATTATAAACTCAACAAAACGCTCTATTTAAGCGTATTTCTTATAGCTGTTGCATATACGGTCAGTTCTTTCCTTCTATCTATCCCAAGCAGATTTGTTATTGCAGGATCTTTGGCTGTTGCAATACCTTCCTTGGGATTAATATTGAGTGATAGCGAAAATAAAAGCATATTTTTTATTGGTTTTTCAATAGGACAAATTATTCTGTTAATCGCACTGATATTAATATCTATCGTTCTTGCACCACTTGGAGAATTACAATATTCATCTGTGTTACTTAATCCGAATTATTTAATGATAACTGTTGTACCTATCATTATTTGCATAATATATTTAATTGAGCTAACTATTAAAAATAAGAATAAGAAGATGATAGTTTTTTTATATATCATGCTTGGATTTGCATTGTCACTACTATTTTTATCACAGTCTAGGACAGGAGGACTTACCTTTATCGCTATTCTTATAACATGGTTAGTTTTTATGTATTTGAAGAAGGAAAGAAAAAGAAATTTGTTTTATAAAATAATTTCAATTTTTATTGTGTCTTTTGTTGCACTTCAAATACTGATTTTTGCTTTAGTAAGTGTAAATAGGGTTATTTTAGAAAATGAGATATTATTTTTTGGAAAAGCCTATATTTATTCAATTAATTCACATGGTTATATTGAAGATCTAAATACATCGGAAAAAGAAGAGGTGTTGATTGATGGCGAAAGCAACACATCTGGTTACCTATTTAACAAGAATATGGAAAGATATGGGAAAGGCATATTTAGCAAGGGGAGATTTGGATCGGGAAGACTTGATATTTGGGAGGCTACTATTAAGAAACTCAATTATACGGGGCATGATAGTAATGAACTTTTCTTCGTTTCAAGTAGACCAAGAAAATTTATGACTTATACTCATAATGCTTATTTACAAGTGGGATATTTCTTTGGCATACCAGCAATGATTTTATTTATCGTTTTTATTCTTTTGTATATAGTTCAAACGTTAACTAAAGTTTATAAAATTAGATTTAAAAATGAATTTTTGGAGTATGATGATTTATTTGTGTGGTTGTGTTTTGCGAGTTTTTTTGTTTTAATTGTCCCAGAATCTTGTTGTTATACAGGATTTAGCTTGACGATTGATTCTATCTTCTGGATAAGTATACCTTGGTTCAAACAGGTTAAAAGTGTATAGAGTTGAAAAATGCTTTCTAAGTTTTTTACTTAAAAAGCATTTTTTTACTAAAGAATATTATTTACCTAGGAGTGAATCTTTAAGATCTCCTGCTTTTTCTGTTAAATCATCTTTAACTGATTCAGCTTTTTCGCTTAAATCTTCTTTTTTCTCTTCTACAAAATCTTTTGCAGAGTCTACAACTTTCTCAACCTGCTCTTTTGCCTTATCTTTTGCATCGTTTATTTTTCCGCCCATATCTTTAAGCATATCATTCATAATTATCTCCTTTCAATAATTGCTTCTATTTATAATCGACATTTATTCAATACCCAGTTTTCGATCTTTTAATTAATAATTATATGTTATATCTGCCAAAGCCTTCTCCTATTACTTCGTGGACGTAGTGAACCGTTATAAAAGCATCTGGATCTAATTCTCTCATTTTTCTTCTTAAATTGATGTATTGTCTTCTCGATAAAACTACCTTTACTATGTTTTTATCAAGTCCTGAATATGTTCCGACCCCTTTTATGTATGTAGATCCTCTCTCTAGCTCTATATCGATATACTTTACTATTTCTTTATAATTGTCTGATATGATTTGGCACTCTACTTTGGTCGAGAATCCTGCTATTATTTTATCTATTACAATTCCATTTATTAAAACCCCTAAAAAAGCATACATACCAAGTTTTGGTGAAAATGCTATTCCTGCCCATATTGATATGATAAAGTCCGCAAGAAGTAGGGATTTTCCGAGTTCGATAGAAGTGAATTTATTAATTATCTTTGCTATTATATCTGTTCCACCAGTTGATGCTCCTTCATAGAAGATAAAAGCCATTCCTACTGCTTGAATAAATATACCGAATATTAAATTAATGATGATGTCATCTGGGAAAAAGTCCCTTGCACGATATATCGTTTCAAGTAGACCTATTTCAGCAGAGAGAGCGACGCTAGCATATATGGTATAGCCTGTGAACTCTTTTCCAAAGAAAATATAGCCTGCTATCAGTAAAATAATGTTTAATAATAGGATTACTATACCAATGTTTATCTCAGGTAGCGAGTTTTTAATGATTATTCCGATACCAGTGACTCCTCCTATTGCAAGATTTGAAGGTATTAAAAATAGATGCTGTGAAAGGGCAATAATAAGAATTCCTATATTTATAATAAAAAATTTTTTCATCTAATAACTTTTTCTATCTCCTTATTAAATAATGTATCTACATCATAATTTTCAATTTGACCCTTATCACTTATTGTTCTTAGTTCAGCGTCGATTGGTATTTCAGCTAGAATATCTATATCTGGGTTCAACTCGCTTTTTCCGAATACATAGTGTTTTTTACCACAAGAATCACATGTAAAATAAGACATATTTTCTATGATTCCCAAAATAGGAATGTGGAACTTTTTAATCATATTTTCACTTTTTTTAACGATAAGATGTACCAGCTCCTGTGGTGTAGTAACAAGTATGATTCCCATTATGTCTACTGATTGCATCAAACTAAGTGGAACATCTCCTGTTCCAGGAGGTAGATCAATTATCAGATAATCGATATTTCCCCAGTTTACTACCTCATAGAATTCTTTTATTGCACCGTTTATAAGTGGCGCTCTCCAGATTATGGCATTTTCATCTTCATTTACGAGTAGATTAATACTCATTATTTTTATTCCATTTTCACTTTCAAGTGGTTCAATTTTTTCATCTACAACAAAAGCTCTTTTATGGTCAAGACCGAATAATTTAGGAATACTTGGACCTGTGATATCTGCATCTAGAATTCCTACATTATGACCTTTTTTATTCATATAAGAGGCGAGAAGGGATGTCGATGTGCTCTTACCGACACCTCCTTTTCCACTCATCACTAAAATAACGTTCTTAATTGTAGTCCCTTCTGATAACTTCCACTTTGGAAGTGGTTGGGTTGTTTTAAACATCATCTTCTTCCTTCTTTACTTTTTTCTTTTTCTGTAATCTCTTTTTCAAGAATTTAAGGTAAACGAAACGTCCGATTAAAATTAGTATTATATATGGTATTGCATATATAAGTGTTATAATCAGAGTTTTCATAGTATTCACGAATATGAAGCCCATATCCTTAAAAGCTTGAGAAACTTTGCTTGTGAAAGAGGCATTTGATTGCGAAGGAGCGTGAGATTTTGTCTCTTTAAGTTCTATGTAAGCAGTTGAATACTGTATCTGATCTTCTAGATACTTTAAAGATCCCTTTTGGATTTCAATCTCCTCAATAGTATAACTTATATTATTTTCTATTTCTAATATGTCGCTTATTTCCTCAGCTTTTGCTAGTAGTTCTCTAAGTCTTTTTAGTTTATCTTCCAGCACTTTTATTCGAGTTTCGCTTTCTCTGTATTCCATTGTGACATTTGACTTAGTCGTTTCTTCTCTCATGTGATCAGGGAATCTATCTCTCAATGAGTTCATAAATTGATCCATTTTGTCACTCGGAATTCTAAGAGTTAGATTTAATACTTCAAGTCCTGAATAGTCCGACTTATTTTTGGCAATGAAGTCTATTTTTCCTTCAAAGCTTTTATTGAGCTCTAATAGATACTCTGAATCTTTATCAAATTCAGTAGTTGACACATATATACTGGAGATTCCTATAATTTTTTCATCTGATACAACTTTTTCACCGCTATCAGATACAGCCTCTTCTGATTTTGCTTCAGTGGCTTGCATAACGTTCTTATCTCCATATCCAACTTCATAGGTGTCTTCGCCTTTGAGATTTTTTTTATCAGAAGAACACGAGACACTTAGAGCTAGTATAAGCAGTAATATCAATATTTTTTTCATATTTACCTCCATTTTGATATAAAAATAAACCGTCCACACCAAAGGCAGAGACGGTTTTCCTAAATTTAACTATTGAAGTCTTGAGTAGAATTCGACAATATATCTCTCATCTATTTCAATTGGAACTTCACTTCTTTCTGGTAGTCTTTCCAGTTTTCCAGAATAAGATTCGTTATCCTTTGAAAGATAAGGCATTACTATACTATCTCCAAGAAAATTATCTTTGAAAATTTCATTTTTTCTTGATTTCTCTTTAAGACTTATAACATCACCAGGTTTAACATTATATGATGGTATGTCCACTTTTTTAGAATTAACTAAAATGTGACCATGTACAACCATTTGTCTAGCTTGACGAATAGATGACCCAAAATGCAATCGATAAACTAGGTTATCGAGTCTTGTTTCTAAACTTTTTATAAGTTCATCACCAGTGTTTTGCTCGCTTTTCATTGCACTAAGAACATATCTTCTGAACTGCTTTTCTAGAACTTCATAATAGCCTTTTAGTCTTTGCTTTTCTAGAAGTTGCATACCGTATTCAGAAAGTCTTTTGCCATTTCTAGCTTGTTTGGGGTCAAATCGTTTCATTGCCTTTGGATGACCACACACATTTAAACCGAGGCGTCTGCATTTTTTAAATCTAGGGCCTCTCATTCTTGCCATACGTTACTCCTTTGCATGTACATTATACATTATATTGCTTTTTATGTAAATATTACCATACTTACACGTTACCTATTGAGATTATATCTTTTGCTCGATATTGTCAAGTAAAACTTTGATATTTTGAATCATTTATAGAATATTTAAAATATTGATAGATTATGTTATAATCTTTTTGTTATGGAGGAACTTAATGGATAAATTGATAATTAATAAAAACGGACCGCTTTCAGGTGAAATAAAAGTAAGTGGAGCTAAGAATTCCGTTCTCAAAATACTTGCTGCTACTTTATTAACAGATGAGGAGTGTGTGATAGAAGATGTACCCGATTTACTAGATGTACGAGTGATGATAGATCTTCTCAGATCTCTGGGTAGTGATGTTAAATATTACCCTGAAGAAAATAGGGTAGTTACAAAGGTCGTAGACTCAAGTATAACAGATGCCTCATATGAACTCACAAACAAAATGAGAGCGAGCATCGTTGTTATGGGACCTCTTCTTGCAAAGAGAAAAAGAGCTAATGTCAGTTACCCTGGCGGATGTGCGATAGGAGCAAGACCCATAGATTTACATTTAAAAGGTTTTAGAGCTTTAGGAGTTGACGTACATTTAGGACATGGTTTTGTAGAAGCTAAAGTAGATGAAAAAGTTAAGGGAAACACGGTGTATTTAGACTTTCCGAGCGTTGGAGCTACTGAAAATATAATGCTAGCGGCGACGTTAGCTGACGGAGTTACAGTAATAGAAAACGCTGCACAAGAACCAGAAATCAGTGATTTAGCGATGTTTTTAATAAAAATGGGTGCTAAAATTTCAGGAGCTGGAACATCAAATATCAGAATAACGGGTGTTGAAAAACTTGGAGGTGCTACCCATCAGGTAATCCCAGATAGAATAGAGGCGGGAACATACATAATTGGAGTAGCTATGACCAAGGGAAAAGCTAAAATAAACAATGTTGTTCCAAAACACTTAAGTCCACTTATAAGTAAACTGGAAGAAGCTGGTGTCAAGTTTGAAAGTGTGGATAATGGTATTTTAGTAGATGCAACAAATGGATTTTCAGGGGTTGATATAACCACACTCCCTTATCCAGGTTTTCCTACCGATTTACAATCTCAGTTTATGGTGTTTTTATGTCTGTGCAAAGGATCTAATACGATAAAAGAAACTATATTTGAAAATAGATTTATGTTTGTAAGTGAACTTACCAGAATGGGAGCGAAGATAAAGACCGATTCTTCAACAGCAGAAGTTTATGAAATTCCTGAACTCGAAGGTGCTATCGTTAGAGCAACTGATCTTAGAGCTGGAGCAGCACTTGTTCTAGCGGGTTTAGTTGCATCTGGTGAAACACAGGTTCTAGATGTCTATCATATAGATAGAGGTTTCGTCAATATAGAAGAAAAACTTGGTAAACTAGGAGCTAAAATAAAAAGAATAAAAGAATAGGGGAAAAAAATGAGCGTAGATAAAAACTTTGAATTTGAACTTAATAGTACTTTGTTCGATGAAGAGTATAAAAAAGAAATGAGAAGTTTGTCTGAACAAGAAAAAACGGATGCTTATTTCAAAAAAATCAGTTTTGGTACAGCTGGTATAAGAGGTAAGATGGGTGTTGGGACTAATAGAATCAATAAGTTTTTAATCATGAGAATAAGCTACGCCTATGCAAAATATCTAACTGAACTATCTGCTAAACCCAAATGTGTTATCGCTTATGATTCAAGAAATAGGTCTCGAGAGTATGCTAAGATAACAGCTATTACACTAGCTAGCAGTGGAGTTAAGGCATATCTATTTGATGACTACAGTTCAACACCAGAGCTTTCATTTGCCGTAAGAGAGTTAGAGACTACAGGTGGTGTTGTAATAACTGCAAGTCATAATCCTCCAGAATATAATGGATATAAGGTGTACAGTTCATCCGGAAGACAAGTACTTGAAGATGAGGCTAGTAAAATAACGAAGTACTTTAATGAGACTAGTGAGCTTTCTAGTATAGATCTAAAAAATGAAGACGCACTTGAAAGAGAAGGACTTCTAAATTACATAGGAAAAGATATTTTAGATAAATACGATGAAGCTATAATGAGTTATCTACATAGAGAGCATGATGGTAAAGACATAAAAGTTGTATATAGCCCCCTTCACGGAGTTGGTGCAAGAGGTGTGCTTACAGTTTTTTCTAATATGGGACTTGAAAGTGTATTTCCAGTACTTTCTCAATTAGAACCAGACGGTAGTTTTCCTGAAGCGAAAGAGCCTAACCCTGAAAATGAATCTGTATTTGAAAAGGCAAAAGAAATAGGAATAAAAAATAAAGCAGATATTTTAATTGCAACAGACCCAGATGCTGATAGAGTTGCATGTATGGTTATGAAAGATGGCACTTATCAGATGATAAGTGGAAATGAAATGGCTCTTATCATTTTAGATTACTACACAAAAAGATTTGGTGTAAATAGTGGAAATATAATAACTTCAATAGTGAGCACTCAGGCTGTAGATGATATAGCTGAGAAGAATGGCCTAAATGTGATAAGAGGACTTACTGGATTTAAGTATATCGGTGAGGCCATGAACCACATGAAAAAGAAAGATTTTGTACTCGGATTTGAAGAGAGCTATGGATATCTGAGTGGATTTCATGCAAGAGATAAGGATGCGATTATTACCTCAGGGCTTATTGTAGAGATAGCTAGGTTCTATCTCAAAGAAAATAAGACTCTGCTTGATGCGGTAGATGATGTCTATAATAAGTACGGTTATTGGGAAGAAGGACAACTCGTTAAGAAACTTGAAGGTGCAGAGGGAAAGAAGAAAATCGATTCTATTATTAAAAATTTTAGAGAAAATCCTCTTTTAGTTCTAGCTGGAAAAAGGCTTGTCAAGACGATTGACTATCTAAATGACGAAACAGGACTTCCAAAGTCAAATGTACTCAAATACATCTATGAGGATGGCTCTTGGATTGCAATAAGGCCTTCTGGAACAGAACCTAAACTCAAGATTTATATTGGTGTTAAGGGCAGAAATAGAAAAGATGTTGAGACTAAATATGAAGAACTTGTCAAGACGATAGAAGAAATATGGAATTAATAGTAAAAATAGCATTATTATTTGCGCTACTCTTTGTAGGTTTTTTTGCAAGGAAACTAAATATTGTAAATGAGACTTTTCACTCTCAGCTTGCAAGGTTTGTAGTGTATATCACAATGCCTGTCTATATATTAGTAAATATGTCTAGGTCATTTGATAACGAAGTTTTAAGTAATAGTTTTAAACTATTACTTATATCTTTATGTATATATATTATTCTCTGCATAATATCCTATATAAGTAGAGGTTTTTGGAAAGTAGATAACGATAAGAAACCTATGTATCAGCTCGGGATGGTATTTGCAAACACTGGATTTTTAGGTTTTCCAGTAATCAGTGTGGTGTTATCTCCTTCTGCGGTATTCTACGCAGCAATATTTAATGTGTTCTTTGATTTATTTCTTTGGACATATGGAATATTCCTAATAAAAAAAGACAAGGTCAATTTCAATATAAAAATGATTATAAGTCCCAATCTTGTAGCGATAATTCTGGGGTTTACATTCTTCCTTACTTCCTTTTCTTTTCCCGATGAAATATTTGGTTTTCTAAAAACTCTTGGAGGTCTTACTCCTACGCTTGCAATGATAGTGATTGGTCTGATGTTATCGGAAGTTAAAATGGAAGACTTTAAAGACGTCAAGTACCCACTCATCCTCAGTTTGTATAAACTGTTAATTATTCCTATAATGATATATATAGTTCTATATGCTCTTGGATTTAGGGGATACTTACTGATAATACCAACTATTATCATGGGAATGCCTGTCGCTGCCAATACAGCCATAATTTCTGGGGCAAATGGGGCAAGATACGATATCATGACGGTTTTAATCATTATATCTACTCTTCTATCCATGATAAGTATACCGGTAATAGCGGAAGTTTTTGTTTAATTGTAAAATATACTCAATAAAACTTTTTATTGAGTCTTAAATATGATATAATTGATTATCCTTATTAAGAGTAGCGGAGGGAATAGGCCCTATGAAGCTCGGCAACCACGTTTGAACGGTGCTAAATCCTACAGAATCATCTGAGAGATGAGGAGAAACTATAATTAATCAAGGAGCTTTGGCTCCTTTTTGTTTTTTAGGAGGAACAAAAATGAATAGATATATATTTACTTCAGAATCTGTTACGGAAGGACATCCAGATAAGATGTGCGATCAGATATCCGATTCTATACTTGACGATATATTAGATAAAGATCCAGATGCGAGGGTGGCTTGTGAAACTCTTGCCACCACAGGTTTAATAATTGTAAGTGGAGAAATAAGTACGGAGTGCTATGTGGACATACAAAAAGTTGCAAGAAAGAAGATTGCTGAAATAGGTTATACCAGAGCAAAATTTGGTTTTGATGCTTCCACTTGTGCAGTGTTAGTTAGCCTTCATGATCAGAGTCCTGACATAGCTATGGGGGTTGACAGTTCAAGTGATGAAAGTGATATTGGAGCAGGAGATCAGGGAATTATCTTTGGTTATGCTTGCGATGAGACACCAGAATATATGCCTGCACCTATTGTATATGCCCATAAGCTGACTAGGAGACTTAGTGAGGTTAGAAAAGAGGGTATTTTGGATTTTCTTAGACCTGATGGAAAATCTCAGGTCAGTGTTGAGTATGATGAAAATGGAAATATCCTCAGAATCGATGCAGTCGTAGTATCAGCTCAGCATGACCCTAATATTGATATTGAGATCATAAGGAAAGAGATCAAAGAAAAAGTGATTGAAGCTGTTTTACCGAATGAACTCATAGATGATAATACTAAATTCTTCATTAATCCTACTGGACAGTTTGTAATTGGAGGTCCACAAGGGGATACTGGACTTACTGGTAGAAAAATAATTGTAGATACTTATGGTGGAGTAGGAAGACACGGAGGTGGTGCATTCTCTGGTAAAGATCCTACAAAAGTTGATAGATCAGGAGCATACGCAGCTAGATATGCAGCTAAGAATTTGGTGGCCGCTGGAGTTGCAAAGAAACTTGAAATACAGATTGGATATGCTATAGGTGTTTCTAAACCAGTTAGCATCAATATAAATACATTTAATACGGGAACAATTAGCGATGAAAAAATAATTGATATCGTTGAAAAAGTATTTGATTTTAGACCTTCTAAGATTATAAAAAATTTAGACCTTTGTAAGCCGATTTACTCACAAGTTGCTGCTTATGGTCACTTTGGAAGAAATGATCTTTCACTTTCATGGGAGAAGTTAAATAAGGTAGAAGAAATAAAAAAATTGGTTTGGGAACTTGAATGAAAATAGTTGGAAAGATAGAGCATTTTATATATAAAAACAATACGAATGGCTATGGAGTCGCAGTAGTAAATAGCAGTGGTGACAAGATAAAGGCTGTTGGCACTTTTCTTGGATACGATGTCGCAGACAGAGTTGAAATAGAAGGTGAGATAGTATTTCACAAAAAATACGGTGAGCAGATAAAAATCAATAAGATGAAAAGAGTGTTTAGAAGTAAGAGTGACAGATTAATTACTCTCATAACAGCTTCCAATATATCTGGAATTGGAAAGTCACAGGCTAGGAGGATTGTAGAGTATTTTGGGGAGGAAACTCTTGAAATATTTGAAAGTGATATTGACAGACTGATTGAAGTCAGAGGTATAGGTGAGATTACTCTTGAAAAGATAAAGAGAACTTATGTCTCTATTGTTGATAGACCGCAGGTATTGTTTTTTCTACAAAATATGAATATAAGTGATGCGTTCATACCAAAAATACTAGCTAAGTATTCTGAAGATGCTGAGAGGATAATAAGGGATAATCCATATGTTCTCTGCTTTGACATTCCGAGATTCGGTTTTTTAAAAGCAGATGAGCTAGCTAGAAGACTGGAATATGATAATAGTGAGAATAGGGCAAAGGCATTTGTATTTAGTTTTATGAATACTAGGCTTCAAAGAGGGGATGTCTTTGTATATCTTGAGGAATTAGAAAAGGTTATATCCGAAAATTTAGAGGTGGATTCAGAAAAAATAGTTGATGACATGATGAGACTGGATCACATCATAGTTGACAATAATAAGATATATCTGAAAGAGCCATATATGTGTGAACAAACGGTAGCTTCGTCTCTTTATAGAATTTCACAAAACATCGACAGAAGAGATATTGAATCAGACATTATACGATTTGAAAACGAGTTTGACATCTCGCTTAACAGCGAGCAAAAAAATGCTCTTAGAAGTGTTTTTTCAAGTGGTGTCACTGTTATCACAGGAGGACCAGGCACCGGTAAGACAACGTTAATAAAAGCGATTGTCTACATTGCGGGAGAGAAGAATACTGGACTCTGTGCTCCTACTGGTAGGGCGGCTAAGAGAATGGAATCAGCAGGTAAAGAGGCAAAGACAATCCACAGGATGCTAGAATATAAATTTGATGAGGATTCTAATTCACTGAGTTTTGAGAGAAATGAAAACTATCCATTAGATTATGACATAATAATTGTAGATGAAGCCTCAATGATAGATATTTTTATAATGTCAGCTCTGCTAAGGGCAACTGGCTCATATACAAGACTTGTAATTATCGGAGATACAAATCAGCTTCCTTCAGTTGGTGCAGGCAGAGTTCTAAATGACATCATTGAATCTGAAAAATACCCAGTTGAGACATTATCCGTTATATACAGACAGACTTCCAGAAGTGTGATCCCCTTTATTGCGAGAAATATTTTGAGGGGAGAAGTAGATTTTTTTTATCAGGTAGCTGAGGACTTTATGTGTGAAACGCTTTCAAGCGTAAATAAAGTATACAACTATATACAATCATATGTATCTGAATTAGATAGGAGTGAATTAAGAAATATCCAGTTTTTAACTCCGATGAAAAAGGGAAAATTAGGCACTAGGCAGCTTAATAAATTTCTTCAAAAGCTAATAAATCCAGATGATAAACTATCTTTTTCTATAGGGGAGAGAGAATTTAAACTAGGTGACAGAGTTATGCAGGTAAAAAATGACTACAATGTTGAGTGGGTAGATTTATTTTCAGAAGAAAAAGGTATGGGAATATTCAATGGAGATATTGGTGAAATAGAAGAGATTTTTCCTGAGAGTAGATCTTTCAAGATCGTGTTTGATGATATGAGAGTTTGCTACCTAAACTATGAGGATGCGATAAATATAGAGCATTCATATGCAATTACCATTCATAAGTCGCAGGGGAATGAATTTTCAAAGGTTGTACTAGTAATAGGAATTATACCTCCTCTACTTGCAAATAGAAGTGTATTCTACACTGGAATAACAAGAGCTTCTGATGAACTAGTTCTATTAGGTTCAAAGAAGGATATGATAAATATGACAATGAGGATTTCAGATATCAATAGAAATACTTCTCTAAAAGAGAGAATAAATTCATACTACTAGAACATAAAGTAAAATAAACCAAATAATGTAAACAGAAGAGTCTCATAATTTATACTATAATTATGAGATTTTCATTTGAATGTGAAGTTTGTAGAAAGGAATTATTTGGTAAGGAAGAACTGCTGTGTGAAGATTGTAATGGGGAAATGGAACGATTCACTTCTCCATCGTTTTCAAATAAAGAGTATTTCTTATACAGTATCTATTTCTACAAAGGGATAGTAAGAGATTTAATAAGAAAGTTCAAATATAATGATGCGAGATATTTGTCTACATTTTTTGCCAAGAAAATAGCAGAGTATCTTATATTAAATGATATAAAGCCAGAAGCAATTAGTTACATACCAATGAATAGATGGAAGAGATATGTAAGAGGCTATGATCAGGCAAGAGACTTAGCCTTTGAGACTGCTAAGATAATGAACGTTGATTTCTATGAGATTTTAAAGAGAAAGAAGTGGACTAAAAGACTTTATAATTTAGATAAATCAAGTAGAGAAAAAACGCTGAAGGATTGTTTTTCCACAAATGGAAAACATAGAGAAAAAAGCATCCTCGTCATTGATGATATTGTAACTTCTGCAAGTACGATAAATGAAGCGTATAGAAGTCTAATTGAGTCAGGATATACGAGTGTAGCATTTTTATGTTTAGCGAAATAGGAAGTACTTGTACATAAAGATTGGAATGATGAGTGCAAGATCGAAAACAAAGTATGTTGGAGTAGTTGAGAGCGAGTAGAGGTACTACGAGTAGGAATATTGGAACGGGAAAAGAGTGTTAGAATCGAGAGGAGAAATTTAGCTTTTAGACAAATTATAAGAATTAATATTAAATCGAGTGAAGTGATAATTGAATTATAGTATAATATGGGTGTCTATTTGTTAAAGAAATGGAGCAAATAAAATGAGCAAAATTAAAAAAGAAAAGATTGAGGCGCAAGGCTTTGAAATACAAGTTTATACAGAGGATTTTCAGAATGATTATATAAGTCTTACTGATATTGCTAAATATAAAAATTCAGAAGAACCCAATGTAGTTGTAGCAAATTGGTTAAGGAACCATAATACTATTGAATATTTAGGAATTTGGGAGAGTTTAAATAATCTAGATTTTAACCCCCTCGAATTCGAGGGGGTTTTGGCAGAAGCAGGTCAAAATGCTTTTACACTTTCTCCAACAAAATGGATAACGATGACGAATGCCATTGGCATAGTTGTTAAAATGGGCAGATATGGTGGAACTTATGCTCATAAAGATATAGCATTTAAGTTTGCAAGTTGGATTTCAGCAGAGTTTGAACTTTATATGATTAAAGACTATCAAAGGCTAAAAAATGATGAGAACTCAAAACTATCACTTACTTGGAACTTGCATAGAGAAGTTGCTAAAATCAACTATAAACTTCATACAGATGCTATTAAGACCTATTTACTGGCGGACTTTACAAAAGAACAGCTATCTTTTAAATACGCAAATGAGGCTGATATGTTGAACGTGGCATTATTTAATAAAACAGCGAAAGAGTGGCGTGATGAAAACAAAGAGTTAAAAGGAAATATCAGAGATTATGTTAGTCTTAATGAACTTTTGGTACTGTCAAATATGGAAAGTTATAATGCCATAATGATTGAAAAAGGAAAAATAGAATGGTTGAACTCAGAAAGCTTGCTAGAACTCAACTTATGGCACTTGAAAAGCTGAATGAACATAGTATGACAAGCTTAGAATAGTAGTCAAAGAGAGTTTTAATAGTGAAAATGGTGTTAGATGATAATTTAGGAAATATAAACTTAGGTTGCGCTTGTACATTTGTTGTGGACAAGCAAAGGAAACAGACTTTATGAAAAAAGAAAGACCGATTTTAGATGAAAAGATAAGTGTTCAAGATTTTAAAGATTTCTACTGGTTGAAAGAGGAATTGATAAAATTTTGTAGAAAAAATGGAATAAGTTGTGTTGGTGGGAAAATTGAGATAACAAATCGAATTATTGAATATCTTGAAACAGGAAAAATTACAAAACCTAAAACAACAAGACAAAAGAAATTACCAAAACCGACAAAA
>PDWI01005047.1_pt1 | contig 20155 bp, 16 predicted proteins | sample 1430891 | NCBI WGS metagenome assembly PDWI01 (sample SAMN01162508, study PRJNA174530) | Oral metagenome, whole genome shotgun sequencing project. | biome: Marine environment; feature: Marine mammal; material: Swab sample of the gingival sulcus; isolation source: swab sample of gingival sulcus...
ATTAATTTTTGAGTTCGTTTAGATATTTTTCACTTAGTGTTTCTACCTTATTATTTTCATAACATATTTCATAGCCAAGCATTCCAACTTTTAATGATTCTTTTGAGATTAAATTGGTGTTTGATTTTAACAAAATATTTAGCATAATATGCCGAGTGATTGCTAAACTATGAGGTTCGTTAAATTTCAGATGAGCCTTTTTTACATCTATCATCTTTGTTGCAAGTATCAATAATTGTTCGCTTATGGTTTTACTTAAAACATCATTGAATGCTTTGCTCGCCAACAATAGTTCAAAAGAATGAAGTGTGCCGGGTTTATCAACTATTGATTCAAGATTTTGTATGTAACATATATAACGTATTAGCAATTTCTCAATCATATCAGTTCTTGAGAATAGTTCAGTTGTAATAAGGTTATTTGCTATTTTATCATTAAAATAATCCATTCCGTTGCTTGTATAGTTGCTACACGTACAACACCATGGACCTAATATATTCCATGGTTGATTTATATAGGATTGAATTAGACCGCATGTACTCATGTTTTTCAATCTTGTATTTGAAATAGAAAATGAGCGAGCAATTTCTTCTGTCCACGGGTTTGGATAAACTATTGCATCGCTTGCCAGAAAGAGTTTACAGTCACATTCACTACTGTGTGAACGATTCATATAAATGTTAATAACTTGGTCTGCTCTATTTTTAATAGATTCATCTTTAATTAGTTCATCTTTAATTGTTTTTTTGCAAGATGATAGCAATGTTAATAACATTAAAAATGAAACAATCGTTTTTTTATAATTACATTTCATGGCTTAAAATTTTATAAAAAAGCCTCAAAGGTTGCGTCGGGGGAAAAAAATTTTCATGTGTTTTAAAGCAAGAGTGATTATTTTACCTTTTTAAGCCTTTTCTAAGAAGAATTTTATCCGCAATTCCTGTTGAACTTATTGAAAGAAATTGTACTTTTGACAAAAATCGCATGAAAAAAGAAATAAACTCGAAACAGCCCATGACTGAAAATTTTTAGACACACAACGGCATGATTATAAGGACGAAATTTGAGCGGCAATCTTTGGTGTGGGGAAAATCACCTATCACTCATTACAGAGAAGTATTTGCGAAATCTTTGAAATTTAGCAAATATATCGAATTAAATATAAAGGTATGAAATTTACGAGATTTTTATTAATACTATTGTCAAGCCTGCTTTTATCGTGGTTTGTTCCGAGCTTGTTTCACTTAATTAGCGACAAAGCCGGGAAAAATGTTTTTACATATTTTAGCTCTATCGAAAAAAGTTTCTGTACAATTGATTTTGACGAAAAAAAAGATCGCCTGATACGTTACAACGTAAAAACCAAACAAGAGTATAGCGAATCTGAATTTGACAGTATTTTGCCGCTGTTTTATTATCATCAGCTTTTGGCAGATGGTCGGCTGCCCGACAGCATCGACGGGAAAGCCATTACACCCGGAATGATACGCGAGAAAAGTTTCTTTTATCGCTACAATGCAAAAGATAAAAATTCGCCACAAATTCCTATCTACATTTTGTTTGAATCCTTTCCAAAGCGCGTAAATCCGGAAATGCCCGGCGATGTTTTCCGATTGAAAAAGAATATTGAATTTATTGATCCGCAAACAAACAAGGTGAAACAGGAAAAAAGCCGAAAATTCAGCAAAGCCTTAGAAAGAGTAAAATTTCAATTTCCGGCAAAACTCGTGGCAGGAAATCCCTCGCTGCGGAAAGCCTACGACGAAGGCTACTTTGTTATTGATGCTTCGGATAGAATTTTCCACCTGAAAATGGTAAACGGAAAACCTTTTGTCAAAAACATCAGGTGGAAACAAAAAGCAAAACCTGTTTATATCTCAACCATAGAACCCGACGACCGAAGTTTCTACGCCTTTGTTTTCGACGAAAACAACAAGGTATGGATAATTTCGTCTGATGAATATAAACAACAACAAATTCACACGCCGCCATTTGATCCCGACAAAGACAAATTGATAATAATGGCAAATCCAATGTATTGGAACATAAACATATTGTCGAACACAGGAAAATACTGCATGGCGCTGAGGGCTGAGGATAAGAAAATAGTAGATAAGTACGAAATACCGCGTCCGCAACAATCAGGACACTATCTTGACTATGTGCTGCCGTTTGAACTGCAAATGGAATTTTCAAATTCGGCATACATCAAGCCGGCAATTCGTTTCGGCAGCCCTTTGGTGTTTGTGTTTCACTTTATTTTGGCAATTCTTTTCGTGTTTTTCAACACAAAGAAAAAACATCAAGAAACACTTCTCGCTGCAATTTGGATACTCGTAAGCGGTGTGTACGGATTTTTTCCTTACCTGTTGCTCAAAGAAAAAAATATACTCATTCTTAACTAAAACAAATAAAATGCAAAAACTATTATTATTCACATTGGCGGCTTTCTTACTGATTGCCTGCGGACAAAGTTCGGAAAAAAACACTGCCGACCAAACCGCAAAAAAAGAAAAGAAATACCAAGAACTCTCCGAAATACTTAACAATGCGGAAAGTTTGTTGGGGAACGAAGTTCATTTTAAAGGCTTGGTTACACATACTTGTCGGCATTCAGGACGGCGATGTTTTGTGAAATCAAATAAAGAAAACATTTCAATACGCGTAGAAGCAAGCGGAAACATTACGGGGTTTAACCACGAACTAAGCGGCGAAGAAATTGCAGTTAGCGGAATTTTAAGGGTAAACAAGCTCACAAAAAAATATATCGACGATTGGGAGGAAAAGCTCAAAGCTGAATTTGACCACGAAGAACTCGAAGAAGGCGGCGAACATTGCAGCGCAGAAATCAATAACATCAAAGAAATGAGGGAGTGGATGAAAAAAAACAAGAAAGATTATTATCCCGTATATTATGTTGATGGCACGGATTACGAAGTTATTACTGTCGTAGAAGAAGAATAATCAATCGGAGGGCTTTGACTTTCGCGAAAAAGCAAAGAAAAGCATAAAGCCTAAAAAAGCCGACAGAAACGAACAAAATACATGTTTCTATCGGCTTTTTTGTGGGCAATACCGGATTCGAACCAGTGACTTCCACCCTGTCAAGGTGACACTCTAAACCAACTGAGTTAATTGCCCAAAAACCAAACGCAAAAATACATAATTTTTCAAATCATCAAAATAAAAATGACAAAACAATAGGTCAAACGCATGAAATTATATATTTTTAGACAATGAAGCTATTAGATAGACTTTCCTTTGTAGAGGATTTTAGGATAAAAAAGAAATGTCGTCATAAATTTCAGACGTATTGTTAATTTGAAATTTTCAAACAACTTACAATGGACGAATTGCAACAAATATTATTAAATTCAAAAGTTACAAAGAAGAGAATTCGTGATAACTTACAACATCCGTATTTGCAAACCGAGCTTTTACCTCGTGAAGTGTTTGCTGAAATAAAAGAAAATACAGATACATACTTCCAAACAGGAAATGGTGTTAGAATGTTTGGTTTATCAGGTTTACGCGGCACAGGAAAAACCACTTTGCTTTGGCAAGTTGCCGGACATATTTACACAAACTACACTAAAAATATCTATTTCTTAGACTTTACTGATTTAATTACATATAATATTGGAATTAGAGAGATAAAAAGAGCATTTGAAAAGTATATTGTTGGCGATCATCTTTCAGCTTACAAAGAAAAAATAGTCTTAATATTCGATGAGGTTCATGAAAGTCCTATGTGGACAAAAGCTCTAAAAGCGTTATATGACGAATTTCGGATTGCTTTTATTTTAACAAGTGGAAGCTCTGCATTATTGTTGCAATCAACGGCGGATTTAGTTACAAGGATGATAATTCAACATGTATTGCCTTTAAATTTTTGCGAATATATTGGTTTTACACATAAGAATATACCGGAAATACAAGAAGTCAGAAAACAGGCTGAAAACATAATACTCCGCTCTGAAACGACCAAAGAATTATCTGTTGAGTTTAATAAGCTTAAATCTACATTAGATGAATATCTTGCTAATATTGACAACCTTGATGAGCGAATATATAATTATATTGTTTACCATAACATAATTCGATTTTTACTTATTAAAAGTGACACTCTGATAGAAAGACATATAAGAGAGTTGGTTAAGAGAGTAATTTATGAAGACATACCAAAACTTAACAATGAAAACTCGAATCCTCAAATTGCAGAGAAGGTTTTAAGAAGAATAGCCGGTTCTGATGAAATTAATATTCAAACTCTTAGCCAAAGTATCAGTGTTTCACAAAAAGACATAATTGGTAATATTGAAATCCTTGTTAATGCAGAGTTGTTAAATGTGCTTTACGCTTATGGTGGAATTGACAGCAAAGTAAGTAAAGCACAAAAATACTTTTTCATGTCGCCTTCTATTAGAAAGGCAATTTTAACACCAATGATACAAATAAATACAGATGCTTTATATGCAAAAATGCTCGAAGATACAGTTGTTTTATATCTAAAAAGAATTTTTCAAGACGATAGTTTACTTTCTTTTGCTTCAATAAAAGGTAGTAAAAATCCGGATTTAATAATTGAAACCTTAAATAAACCAATTCTTTTGGAGATAGGCATAAATAAAAAAACAACGAAACAGATTTCAAAAAGTAAGATTAAGTACAAATATGGGATAGTTATAAATTCAAAAATTGATAATATTGAAGTCCGTGATAATATTGTGATTCTGCCACTTAAATATTTTTTACTTATCTGACAGACAAAAAGCACACAAGGACTCTTCTTAACGCAATTTGCCGCTTGGGTGGCAGCTTGTGATGCTTCATGAAATAGCTTGACAAAATTTAGTGTAGAGAGACTTATTTATATATAAAACCTCCGGAAGGAGAGACAGTATTCTACTTTCATGACTTGCTCATACGACTGCGAATTGTTAAAAATTAAAAGGAAAAATTTTATAGTTTCACAATAAATTGCTATAATTACAGAAAATTTTGTATCCATTGGAAATTTATATAAAAACCTTGCTATGTCGAAAAATAAAGGAAAAATTATACAAGTTATCGGTCCTGTTGTTGATATAAGTTTCGAGCAAGAAGGCAGTGAGTTGCCGAATATTCTTGAAGCCTTGGAAATCACTCGCCCTGACGGACAATTACTAATCGTAGAATGCCAACAACACATAGGCGAAAAAACCATTAGAGCAATTGCAATGGATTCAACAGACGGAATCCGACGCGGAATGGAGGTTGTTGCAACGGGAAAATCCATAACAATGCCGGTAGGCGAAAAAGTAAAAGGACGCTTGTTAAACGTTATCGGCGAAGCAATTGATGGTATAGGACCTCTCTCGAAAGAAGGAGGATATGAAATACACAACAAACCACCAATTTACGAAGAGCTATCAACAGAAACAGAAATTCTTTATACCGGAATTAAAGTTATAGACTTGATTGAACCTTACTCAAAAGGAGGAAAAATAGGTCTGTTTGGCGGTGCCGGTGTCGGGAAAACAGTTATCATCATGGAGTTGATGAATAACATTGCCAAAGGACACTCCGGACTTTCGGTATTTTCAGGTGTCGGAGAAAGAACAAGAGAAGGCAACGACCTCTTGCGCGAGATGCTCGAATCCGGAGTTGCTACGTATGGAAAGAAATTTCTGGAGAGCATGGAAAAAGGCAATTGGGATCTTTCGTTGGTCGATTTAGAGGAGGTGAAAAAGTCGCAAGTTACGATGGTTTACGGACAAATGAACGAACCTCCGGGAGCCCGTTCACGGGTTGCACTCAGCGGATTGACAATTGCAGAAAGTTTCCGCGACGGAGATTCCGAAGGCGGAAAAGGTAGAGATATTCTCCTGTTTGTCGATAATATATTTCGTTTCACGCAAGCCGGTTCTGAAGTGTCGGCACTTTTGGGAAGAATGCCCTCGGCAGTAGGTTACCAACCTACACTGGCTACGGAAATGGGATTTATGCAAGAGCGCATTACATCGACCAAAAACGGTTCGATAACATCGGTTCAGGCAGTTTATGTGCCGGCAGACGACTTGACAGACCCTGCGCCGGCAACAACCTTTGCCCACCTTGACGCAACAACGGTTTTGAGTAGAAAAATTGCAGGATTAGGAATTTATCCCGCCGTAGATCCTTTAGATTCAACATCAAGAATCTTATCGCCCGATATTGTCGGGAAAGCACACTACGAAACAGCGCAAAGAGTGAAAGAACTCTTGCAAAGATACAACGAACTTCAAGATATTATTGCAATTCTGGGAATGGACGAACTCTCGGAAGAAGACAAACTGGTTGTACACCGCGCAAGACGTGTTCAACGATTCCTCTCGCAGCCGTTCCACGTTGCAGAACAATTTACAGGAATACCAGGAGTAATGGTTTCTATTGAAGATACGATCAAAGGATTCAACATGATTATGGACGGCGAAGTTGATAAATATCCCGAAGCGGCATTCAACCTCGTCGGGACTATCGAAGACGCAATTGCAAAAGGCGAAAAAATGATGGCAGAAGCAAAAAAATAATCCAAAACAAATCAAAATAACTATGCGCTTGGAAATTGTAACACCGGATAAAAAAATATATGAAGGAGAAGTCAAGCTGATTAAACTTCCCGGCAAATCCGGCTCTTTTGAAATACTAAACAATCATGCTCCGATAATTTCTATGCTCGAAAAAGGAGAAATAAAAATTATTGAAACAACAGGCGATGTGAACTTTTTTCAGATTAACGGAGGTGTTGTGGAATGTTCTCACAACAAAATTATCGTGTTAGCTGAATAGAAATAATTTTAAATTAATAATCTGTAAATGATGCTCAGTAGAGATAAGCTATTGAGCATTTTTTTGTATTTGTCGCCAACAAAAATCAGCAATAATGCAAAAATATCGAACCTTAAATTACAACTTCTCAAAATCTACTTCAAAAGTTACCTTCCTGAGATGCGATTGCCTGATTGTGTCGGCATCGTCTCTGCGCAAATAGCCGTGACCGACAACTTGAAAAATATCTTCAGGAATACCTCTGCGCATCAAAAGCGCAATTACATTCTCTGCTCGCGCCAAACTAATGCCTTTATTTACCATTACATATCCCGTAGAGTCGGCATAGCCGTGAACCCTGATGTGTAACTTTTTTTCTTGTTGTTCAGCATAACGAGTCAATTTTTTAATCGCTTCCTCCAGTTTGTCGAGCCTATTAGCTTGTTTTTCCTGAATCTCGGCATTGTTTCTGTCAAAGAAAAAATGCAATCGTTCTATTTCTGATACTTGAGCATCAATCTCTTCCTCATACAGTTCGGGGGCTGCCTTCGGACATTTATTTAAAGCCTTGATCTTAACCACAACCGACGATTTGTCGAGCCCGTGTTTTTTGAACACCTCATCAGCAACAAAAAAATCGGAAGCCGATAAGCCGCGAATGTAGTTTTTCCCGTTTTCAGCAGTAGCATAAGCAAAATAAACACTCTCCTGATTTTGAATTTCAGAAAGCAAATTTGCAACTTTTTTATGATGCAAATACGAAGAAACGCCCCAAAAAGCAAGCAATACGCCAAGGAGAAACACCAACAAGTATTTCACAAAAGGTGATTTTAAGTATTTTTTATCCGGCTTTTCAAACAAGCACCAATCAATATATGCTGTTTTCTCAGCAAAGTTTTCTATCCTATCTTCTTTTTTTTGAAGTATTTCATAAAAATCGGAATGCATGCCCAAGACAGCCGTTTTGTGTCGTTGTTCAATCTCTTTGTCCAATGTGCCTTTATACAAAACAAGCAAAGAAAGCACTTGTCCTTTTTCAAAGGCAATAGAAAAATCCTTAAAAACCGAACAATCGCTTCTGCAAAGATTGTTCAACAAATTCTCCTTTTCATCGCCGGACAATTCCTCCAATCCCTTCCATTTGGCTTCCTGTATAAGTTCGTGTGTTTCATTGAAAAAGACCAAAGCGTATGCCGGAAAATAAGTTGAGGTTTTTTCATTAAACAACAATTCATAATCAATTTTTTGTTTCGCGGCTTCAAACTTCCACTTTAATGCTCTGAATGAAATGTGCTTATGCAGAAAAATGTTGATTTTTTCGTTCAGACTGCGTTTTTCGTGCCTCATGCTGCGGTTCAGTCCATTTGCCTCTTTTATCGTATTTCGCAAGGCAACCACAAGTTTGCGCTGATACTCTTCGGAAAACAATTTGGCTTTTTCAATGGTATCCGGAAAAAGCTCTGCAAGTTTATCGGAAAAAGTCTTGTCGTCTTCAAGCGTATGTTTAATTTTAGACAACTCTTTTTTTTCCTCGCCCAAAATTAAATCGTGCAACTCGCTCCAAGCGAAACTATCTGTTTGTTCCGTATTTGTTTTATTCTTGTCGGTCATCTTTCGTCGGAATTAAGTTCTTATAAATCAAGAATTTTTATTCATTTTCTCCACAAGCCTCTCAAAAGCGGAAATCGCAGTCTCAAATTGCGATATTTTATTCCGATAAATATTCAATTCCCTAAATATAAAATCTTTATCTTTCATATATATTCTTTGAGTTTCGTAAAAATCATCGCTAAGTTTACGTTCTACTTCGTCAAGATCGCGTTTTGAATATTCCTTGAGTTTCGTATAACGATCGATCAAACGTTCGACAGAATCTTTAATTCGATTTTCAAATCCCTCGCGTGCAATATATTCTTTTTCCGATTTATTTCTAAACAATGTTTTCATTTCAAGAATCATTTTTTCGGTATGCTCTTCTATTCTTTCAATTTCCGCAAACATTTCTCTTTGTGTCAATTCCTGCAAAACATCAATTTTAGCAATCAAACTGTCGATTCCCTCTTCCATATTTTGCCTCGATAAAGCTAAAGCAGAATTCATATTTTCAACCTGAGCATTTGTATCGCTTTCTAATTTTTGAACCTTTTTTAAATTCAACGCAAGCTGCTGAAGCAAAGCTTGCTTTTCTGCCTCAAAATTTTCATTGTATTGCTGCAAATCAGCAAAACGTGCATTTATTTCTTTTTCAAAATTTTCAAGCGTCTCTCGAAATTCATTTTCCTGTTCTGTTCTCTGCTTTTGTTCGTCTAAAATTGTTTGTTGTAATTTTTCTATCTGCGCGACAATCAAGGCTTCTGTTTTATCCTGATTTGCTTTGATTAGCGTTTTTAAAGACTGAATATCATGCTTGTAAGCAGCTTCTAACAAATTGAATCGAGAATTTATTCGTTCTATTTCCTTGCCAAAAAGCAATTTTCTAAGTTTATTGATCTTTTCCTCCGGCTTATTCATATCCTCCGATTTTGATGAGAAAGAAGAAAAATCTGCATTTTTATGTAAATTTCTATTCGTATTATTTTGACGTTTCGATTCCATATTTCGGGAAGTTTGATCCGTTTTATAACTATAAAATATATATAAATTTTAGAAAAAGACTAAACCAAGCACAAAAATCTCAGAAGAAAGTATTATCATTGCACTGATTATCAGAATCTAAAATTATTCATCATAAAAAAGTACAAAACTTAATTATTTTTGCTATATTATTCTTTTTTCATGAAATAATCAATTCATATTATTATGTTTAACAAATCATATTCAATTTTTTTTATTTTTGCGTGCTTTGAAATCCAATTTTAGTTTGTAAGAATGCTTGCTTTAGCCCCAAAGCCATGCACTAATCAAAGAAACATGAAACGGACTTTATAGCAAGACAAAAAAATGATTTAAAACATGTTTTAGGAAGCAAACGAGAATCTATACCGAGAAGAAGAGAATTTTTTTTTATAAAATTAAGGATTTTCATAGGTTTATTTTGCTATTACAACAGAACATTATATTTTAGTCCGTTCTAATTTTTGTACTGAATTTTGTCATGAAAAAAATAGTTTTTTTTATCTATTTTTCATAGATTTACAGACAATATTGAAATTAGGGTTTCAAAATTAAATACAGAGAACAATCAAAATTGAAAAAAAATATAAAATTTAGATGAAAAACTAATGCTATTATACGAGTTTTTTTCTTATTTTTGACAAAAAATATCGAACTTTGAATGGTATAAAAAAATTTTGAAATCATATAAATATTACAAAAAAATAAAAATAAGGCAATACACATAATAACTAAAAAATCAACTTATTATTGGCGTAGATTTTGCGGCACAGACATTATTTATTAAAAAATATTAAGAATCAGTTTATTAATTTAAATAAAAATTATGAAAAAGCTAGACGTAATTAAAATCCTCATTGTTTTCGCAATGATTTACGGGTTTGCCATTCAAACCCATGCCCAAACGGCAGACAGAAAGTGGGCAGTAGGAGCCTATTCAAGTCTTTTTGAATATCATGGAGATTTCGGTAATGAATTCTTTTCATTTGATTTTGATCAAATTGAAGTTGGAGGCGGCTTATACCTTTCAAAATATCTGAATCCATCGTTTGACTTAGTCGGACGTTTCTCTGTTGGAGAAATCAATTATATCGGCGATGAAGATTCAAAATTTGAAGGAAAGCATTTTCACACCACCATGTTTACTTCAGATTTGAACTTGGTATATAAATTTGCCAACGGCTATTTGATCCCTGAAGACTTTATTCTGAATCCTTTTGTTACAGCAGGAGTTGGAGCATTCTATGCAGCTGCTGAAGGCAAGACCACAGACTGGAACAAATTCTACTCAAAGAAAAGAGTAAGAACCCCTCTTGATTTATATGCAGGCTTAGGTTTTAAAATAAGAGCAACCAAAGCATTAAGCGTAGTTCTTCAATCAGGCTGTCACTTCCCGATGAGCGATAGAATCGACGGAGAAACCGCAGGAGGCGGAATCAGCGATCAAGTTTTTGAACACTCTTTAGGTTTAGAGATGAGTATTGCAAATCCGCAAGACAGCGATGGCGACGGTATCCCCGACAAAAGAGATCGTTGTCCGGACACTCCTGAAGGAGTTGATGTTGATAGACACGGCTGTCCGTTAGATAATGACCAAGACGGAATTCCTAACTATCAAGATTCTTGTCCTGACGTAGCCGGATTGATTCGTTTCAACGGCTGTCCGGATACTGACGGCGACGGCGTAATGGATAAAGAAGACGAATGTCCGAACGAAAAAGGAATGAAAAGATTCAAAGGCTGCCCTGATACTGACAAAGATGCTATCGGCGACAGAGACGACGAATGTCCGGAAGATCCGGGACCACTGGAAATGAACGGTTGCCCATGTAACTATAAACCAATGGAAAACTGCGGCGACGACGATAACGATGGCGTTACAAATGCCCTTGATAAATGTCCGGACACTCCGGCAGGATACCAAGTGGATAAAGACGGATGTCCTTTAGACGACGACAACGACGGCGTGCCAAACCAAATGGATAAATGTCCTGACGTTCCGGGAATACACGACGGTTGTCCGGAAGCAGGTGGAGCAATAATAAACCCTGAAAACGTTGAGTTTGACACAGGTAAAGCTACTCTTCGTCCAAAATCAAACGAAACTCTTAATCAAATAGCTCAAATCCTATTGGATCGCCCAACACTAAACTTGGAAATCAGCGGATATACAGACTCTGACGGCTCTGATGCTTTCAATTTAGACCTTTCAAAACGTAGAGCCGCTGCTTGTAGAGACTATTTAGTACAAAAAGGCGTTTCTATCAATAGAATCAAAGCAAACGGTTACGGAGAAAACAACCCTGTTGCTACAAACAGCACCAGAGAAGGAAAACAAAGAAACAGAAGAACCGAATTTAAAATCGCTATTAAATAACTTATTGCGACGAAATAAAAAAAGCTGTCCGAAATCGGACAGCTTTTTTTGTATGATAGTGTAAATGAAAAATCGAAAAACATACTCTACACGATATTCTTTACAATTGTGTTGGTATTTGCCGTTTTTCTCCCGACCCTGTCAGGGTTTGAAACCCTGACAGGGTCGGGAGAAAAACGGCAAACAAAAGAAATTTGCAAAAAATGTCGTGGAGAGTACCAAACACACAAAAATCTAAACAAATGAGAAACAAAACAACAATAAGCATCTTTTTAATTTTAATATCAGCTTTTGCCATTTTTTTATCTTCTTGCAAAAAAGACGAAAAAGAAGAAAACAAAACAAGCAATTACAACATAAATAAATTTATTTATCAAGTCATGAAAGAAAATGCTTGGTATTTGTGGCATCAGCGCAGTCCGGAAGTAAATCCGGAAGATTTTACAGATCCTCAAGAGCTTTTGGAAACCCTAATTTACAAAGATTTAGACCGTTGGAGCTTTATGATCGACGAAGAGTCTTACACAAAACTATTTCAACAAGGCACGTATTACGGCTTTGGTTTTCTTATGAAATATGAAAACGACACAACGGTTCGTATCGCATTTTCTTACAAGGATTCTCCGGCAGGACGAGCCGGAATTTCTCGCGGACACAAGATTATTTCAGTAAACAATGTCCCGATGTCGCAAATTATCAAAGAAAATCTGTGGGAAAATATTTTTGGCGAAAACAAAGCAGGCGTTTCTATCGACTTTTCTTCTATCGACTTGAACGGAGACACATTAAACACAACACTTGTGAAAGAAGAGGTGAAAAAAAATACCGTATTGCACCACGAAATAATCGAAAAAGAAGGCAAAAAAATTGCTTATCTCGTATTTCAAACCTTTATCGCACCTTCTATTGATGAGCTGAACAACGTTTTTTCGTATTTTAAGCAAGAAAATGTTTCTGACCTGATTCTTGATTTGCGCTACAATGGCGGCGGACAAGTGCAGGTAGCAAGCCATCTGGCAAACCTGATTGCCGGAAACAGTGCAAACGGAAAAATATTTTACAAACTCCAATACAACGAAATGCACGAGGACAAAACAGAAAAAAGTATTGGATATTTTAAGGCAGAAAGTAATTCCTTAGATATTAACAAAATTGCTTTTATTACAACAAATTCGTCAGCATCGGCAAGCGAAATGATTATCAATGGAATACAGCCGCATATTAAGTCTGCAATTGTCGGGAAAAACTCGCACGGAAAACCTGTTGGAATGAACGGCTTTCAATATCAAGACCAATTGCTGTTTCCGATTACCTTTAAAATTGTAAATTCTGAAGGAAATGGAGATTATTTTAACGGAATTCCTGTCGATAAAAATTGCGAAGATGGCTTAGACAAACCATTCGGCGACGAAGACGAAACCTGTTTCAAAGAAGCTCTGCATTATATTGTTTACGGGAATTTTATCGCAAAAAGTGCATCGAAAACAGAACCAAGCTCTACTGATCCCATTCCAATGAAAGGCTTCAGAAGAGAAATTGGTGCTTTCTAAGGCTTGATTTTAAAAATTTTCGACTTATAAATGCCTGTTTTGTTGAAAAAATATTGCAAGGAAGTTTTCAATACGCCCAATCCGTAAATCGAACTTCGGCGGAAATTGATAGATGAAGCATCGTCGAAATATTTTGTCGGACAAGTTATTTCGGCGATCTCAAAACCTGCATTAAAAATCTGAGCAATCATCTGATTATCAAAAACGAAATCGTCAGAATTTGCATCATAATATATTTTTTGCAATACGGTTTTTGAAAAAGCTCTGTATCCTGTATGATATTCCGACAATTTTTGCCACATCAGAAAGTTCTGTGTAAAAGTGAGCATTCTGTTGGCAAAATACTTGTAAAAAGGCATGCCGCCGCGCAAAGCTCCTTTGCCTAAAATGCGCGAAGCCAAGACGACTTGGTAAACTTCGTTTGCTATCAAATAGCTCATCGAATGAATCAAACGCGGATCATACTGATAATCAGGATGAAGCATTATGACAATGTCTGCATCTAAAGCGAGTGCTTTGTTGTAGCACGATTTCTGATTGCCGCCGTAGCCTTTGTTTACTTCGTGCTTAATTATATGATTGATTCCTAAACTCTTCCCTACTTCAACGGTGTTGTCGCTGCTTGAATCATCAACCAAAATGACATCATCTACAATATCAAAAGGTATTTCGTTGTAGGTTTGCTCTAAGGTTTTGGCTGCATTGTAGGCTGGCAACACAACTATTATTTTCTTGTTGTTTATCATTTGCTAATTTGTATTTTTTTAGAGAAGCGAACTTTTTCCTTTTAAAACGCTGCTTTTCCTCTCTTTTTTCGTTTGTGTATATTTTTTGCACAAATTTCTTAAAATAAATGGTTTTTCCGAATCAATTTTCAAAGATTTTTCTAAAACTTTTCGCCCTCTGCTTGCAATTGCATGGCGTAAACAATGCGTGTTTCCTCAAAAAAAACAAAAAATAAGCCATGATTGCGAGAAAAACATTGAAAATATATCAATCTGTATTCCTGAAACTTATGGAAGCATTATGCAAATATTGAGCTTCTTTTCTCGCATTGCTCACAGGCTGCATTTTTACAATCCATTCAAAAATTATATTTTAGAAACCATTAATTTTAATTTCTATGCTTAACACCGAATTTAAAGACAAATATAAAACAATAGTAACTCAGAAGGAAAAGGAATTGGCTGTTCTTAAACGAAAAAATAGTTTGATTGCCTTATCACGAGGAATTGTTTTTGTTCTCGGCGTGTCAATAATCTATCTTTTGCAAGACAATTCGTATGTTCAAGTTTTGCTGCTTTTGTTTGTTTTTTTCGGCTTATTTTTGGGTTTGGTAAAATACAACATCAGGCTGAAAGAAAAAATACGATTTGTTGAAAGAATTATTCAAATTAACGAGAACGAACTGAAAGCCCTTGCAGGAGATTGCAGTGCTTTTAAGAGTGGCGACGAGTTTGTGAATCCTGCACACGCTTTTTCTTACGATTTAGATATTTTCGGACAGGCTTCTATTTTTCAGCACATCAACAGAACTTCTACTTATCCGGGAAACAAACTATTGGCAAAATGGCTGCGAAATCCTCTTTCCGATTCGCAGGAGATTGTCGATAGACAAAATGCGGTAAAAGAACTTGCCTCAAAGCTCGATTGGCGACAAAGGTTTTTGACTTTTGGCGAAGATAAAGCGCAAGAGAACAAAAACTATAAGCTGTTTTCGCGCAACAAATTGCAAAAAAAAGGCAATGTGTTTTCCGAAGTCGAACTGTTGAACCATTGGCTCGAAGCTCCTTTTGTGTTTCTTGAGCACAAACTCATCTTGTTTCTTATTTATTTTCTGCCCATCATTCCCTTATCTCTGACATGCTTATTGGCATTTGGCATCGTAGATTTTCAATACTTGTTTTATGCTATGATTATAAACGTTTTAATTGTAGGAATTTTCATAAAACAAATAAACAAACAACACAAAACAATTGCGGCAAACGGGCAAGTACTGAGCGAATACGAAAAAATGCTAAAGCATATCGAAAAAGAAACCTTTGCAACAAACCGATTGCAATGTATTAAAAACAAGTTGTTTGACGGCTCAAAATCGGCAAGCGAAAAAACAGGCGAATTAAAATCTATCATAAAGGCTTTTGACAACAGACTGAACATGATTTTTAATTTTCTCTCGAACGGATTTTTACTTTGGGATTTTCATTGTGTGATAAAGTTAGATAGATGGAGGAAAAAATACAAAAAAGAAATAAAACACTGGTTTGAAAGTTTGTCGGAATTTGACGCATTGATAAGCCTTGCAAATTTTTCTTACAACAATCCGCACTATTGTTTTCCTGAGCTTTTGCCGACTCCAAGCAGTCTTTCCCTGAAAGATGCCGAACACCCTTTGATTGCAAAAAAAGAGAGAGTTGCAAACAGTTTTACGCTAAATCCGGGAAATATAACAATCATCACAGGAGCGAACATGGCAGGGAAAAGTACATTCTTGAGAACCATAGGTGTAAATCTGGTTCTCGCCATGTGCGGCGCACCGGTTTGCGCCGCTGAAATGAAATTTTCGCCGCTCGAAATCTTCACGAGCATCAGGCAAAACGATTCGCTACAAAAAAACGAATCGTACTTTTATGCCGAATTGAAACGCTTGAAACGCTTGATTGAAGTGATAAAGCAGCATAAAAATACGTTTTTTATTGTCGATGAAATGCTCAGAGGAACCAATTCAAAAGATAAACACGCAGGCTCGGAGGCTTTCATAAAAAAAACCACAAAATACCAAGCATCAGGAATAATTGCAACGCATGATATTTTGTTGGGACAGCTTGAAAAAAACTATCCGAAAATGGTGAAAAATTATTGCTTTGAAGTCGAAATTGACAACAATAAGCTGAAATTTGATTACAAACTTAAAAAAGGAATCAGCCAAAACCTGAATGCAACTTTTTTGATGAAAAAAATAGAAATTATCGAATAAACTAACTTAAAAGCTTGCGGATTAACACTTTTTGCTCGGCATCGATGTTTTTAAAAATATCGTTTTCCAAACTGTCAAACTGTTCTTTTGTTCTGGAAAACTTTATTCGTTTGTTTTCGAGATAGTGAATCCTGTCGCACAAGTTTGTCAGGCTTTCCAGAATATGCGAAGTAATAATCACGGTTTTTCCTTGTTCCCGAAGCTGCGAAATAATCACATACAAAGCACGACTTGTTTCTAAATCAATGCCGTTAAAAGGTTCGTCGAAAATCATAATGGGCTTGTTCAGCTTCAAAATACCGAACAACGCGAGGCGTTTTTTCATTCCGCTCGAATAGTTTTCGATTAAAACATGAAGCGGCAGATTGAAAATTTTATTCCAATTGTCCAAATCAAAATTTTTATTCGGAAACAAATTCAGGTATTCCTTTCCTGTGATGTTTGAATAGAAAAAATTTTCAGATTCTAAATAAGCGATTTGTTTTCTGACAAGTTTCTTATTTTCAAACAAAATTTCGCCGGCATTTTTTGCTTTGAAGCCATAGATCGCATTCAAAAGTGTTGTTTTTCCTGCGCCGTTCAAACCAATCAAACCGTGAATCTGCCCGACGTGAAGTCTTAGGTTCAACTTGTCCAGCACTTGTTTTGATTTATGGTATTGAACAGATAAATTATTAATTGTAAGCATGTAGGTAGGTTTTCAGGTTTGTCTTTGATTTGAAATAAAAATAAACAGCCATAAATATCGTAACAGGGAAAAGGAAAGGAATAATTATGCTAAGTATTGCAATTGCCAAAAACACACTGTTTGAGTTAAGCCTGTCGTTCGGACGATAATAGGCATATTTCATCAGTATGGCAAACAAAAAAACACAATAGCACATTATTGCTTCAATCAAGGCAATATACCAATACGATGTGTGAAACAAAACAAACAACACATAAGGAAACAGAAAGAGTAATCCGAACAATTTGCTGTTTGAAATCATTTTATTCCGAAGAAATATCTTTGGTGAATTTTCATTGATTTCCAACAAATTGCGAGGTTCGCACTCCTGAAAAAAAGAAGAAAACATGACTGTCAGTATATAAAAAAGTACGGGAACTGCGCCAATGAAAAAGCTGCAAATGTTCAATAAAACATAAACAGAAAGCAGGAATATAAAATTCTTTCTTATGCCGGATTTCCACTCAAACATTGCAGCGGGAATCGAGCGGATAAGAATATTGTTTCGGTTTGTTTTCTTTACGGATATTCTGAGAAAAGGAATCAGGCATAAAAAGGCTAAAAAAACGGCAAGCAAGAGATACAAATTCTGTATAAGGCTCATTATCAAAAGAGGAAGTGCCAAAAAGAAATATTCACACAAAAAAAGAAGCACAGCTTGCTGCCCAAACGTAGCGACAAAACGTTTGTCTTTTCTGTACAAATGGATTGAAAAAATAAGACCTAAATAAGCAAAAGCGAGATAGAAACGTATTTTAGGGTTTGCCAATCCGTGCCACAACAAAAAATAGACGCAAAAAACCAATGCCAACAAAATCAGGGTGCGAAATATTCCAATCTTGCGAATTTCAAACCAAAGTTGAACAAGTCGGAGTTTTAGAAAGCCCATCATAAGTTTTAAGTAATTCCGGTAATGTTTTAACATTAATATCCAATATTTTACATATAGCCGGAATTTTCTTATACCATTTACACTTATAAATGTCGCATTGGATATGAAAAGTAAAACGAGACAGGTCGATACATAAAACACAGCTATAGATGCAGTTATAGCTAGGCTTTATAACGATGAGGTGGCTTATTTCACTCCATTCATATGCGATAATTTACGGTTCAAATGGTATTAAAAGTTTTATTGTCATTTCCTGCTTCAGTTTCCTCTGTAATAATAAAGATGTCTTCTTTTTCTCTTTTTTTGTTAAGTGCCAAAATTATCATTCTGGCATCGGCAGTCTCTAAAAAATCTTTTTTACGCTCTTCAAATTCAGCTTCATTTAGTTTTTTTGACAAAGGTGTTCTAAAATTGTCATTTAATAAGTTATAGAATTTCTTTGTGGAAGGAGGAAGTAAGTCTTTTGTTTTAAAAGGTATTTTATAATTTTTCTTAAAATCTTTGTTTTTTAAATAGTCTAACGTTTTTAGTATTATACCTTTTGAGGTGTATTCACATTCTTGATAAACAGCATCAATAATAATTATGTTGCCATTTTCAAATTCGTTTTTTATAAAATCAAATAGTTTTGTTTTATTGTCAAATGGTAAGTAATAACGAACCAAGGACAATAAGGAGCTTGTGTCAATTATTACTTTCATCAAATATATTTTCCTAATTTTTCGGGTTTTATGTTTAATTTTTTGCAAACTTCGTATTCGTTCAATACGCCTTCATAGTAAGCTGTTTGAATCGTTGATACAAATAATGGAGAAAAAATCGGTTTTGCTACCGAAGCTCTTTGTTTTATTCCTTGCTCTTTTAGTAATTGTTTTTCCTTTTCTTTTTCAGCTTGTTTTTGCCTAAATTTTTCTTCAAATCCTTCCCTAAGCAACGAATAATTGGCTTTAGTAATTTGACCTTTATAAAGAAGTCTGGTAAATATTGCTAACTGACTTAAATGTGTTTTGTTCGACACATTTTCTATAAAATCATGATGATAGTCATTTATTGGAGATGCTTTTTCTAATTTATCTAAGGAGTCGGCATATTGTCCGGCTAAAAAGGAAAAAGCAAAGTCGTTACACCAGCGTTCAATAGTAGATAAGTTTTGAGTATATGAAGCGTAATTTAATTCTTCTATTTCTTCTTCATCAAGTAAAAAATGCCCCAATTCGTGAGCAAGTGTGAAAATTTCCCTTGAAAATGCTTGATGTCTTTTTAAGACAATCATATTGGGTTTTAAATAAAAACCATCAATGTTTGCTTTTTCTTTTTTATTCCAAGTTTCAATAAATTCAAAAACCATAATATTTTCTGAAGCAAGTGTGGAAATTAATGCTTTCAAAAAATTACGTCTATTCTTTTCGAACTTTGGATATAATGCTTTTCTTACTTTTAAAGCTATGGCTCGTGGATTATCAGAAACAGAATACTTTTTTATTTGTCTTTTAAAGTCTAAATTTGATAATTTAGCAATTGCAGAAAGTGTGAGTTTTAGTTCCTCAAACTGATTTACAATTTTTATAGCACCAAGATTTAATTCATCGTTTTGAAAATTTTGTTTTCTAAAAAAAACACTAACTTCTTTTGACTTTTCAGGTACTTTTGGGTCTAAATAATAATGTAATCCTTTTTCAAATATTTTATCAATCCGTTTTAAGTATGAAACTTTTATTTCATCACCAAATACATCACTTTTAGTGATAGGTTTTTTAAGCCCAACACTAATTTTTTGCAAAAACTCCTGTACATTCATTCTATACATTTCGAGTAAATGCTTAATTCTTGATATATTATGTTCTACTTTCAATATTGTTGTTTCTAACTAATTTTCTACAAAGTTACAACTTTTATGTTTACTTTTAGCTTGCGTACAATGATAAATTGTATGAATAGTGGCACAGATTGCGTGGTAATTACCCGTCAAGCCACTAAAAAGTTTGTGCGGGTAGAAGTCTTGATATTTAAGACTTTATCCGCCATTACTTATACAAAATGTTAGGCAGTTGCCATTTTATTTTTCTAATTATTTTTATTGTCTAACAGCCAATCAACCGCATTTATTTGTTTCACTCCCTTATGATTTCCCGTTTCGTAATCCATTGTAATGAGTAATCTTTCATTAAAATCAGGAATCCTATTAAACGGAGCGAGTTCTCTCTCAAGTGTTTTTTGTTCTTTTACAGTA
>PDWI01004026.1_pt1 | contig 20154 bp, 13 predicted proteins | sample 1430891 | NCBI WGS metagenome assembly PDWI01 (sample SAMN01162508, study PRJNA174530) | Oral metagenome, whole genome shotgun sequencing project. | biome: Marine environment; feature: Marine mammal; material: Swab sample of the gingival sulcus; isolation source: swab sample of gingival sulcus...
TATTAGGTCATCCCTCCCCAGCCTTTGGCTGGGACTCCCTTCAAAGGGAGAATTAATATTGTCTTTGTAAATAAAAAACTCCCCGTGCAAAGCTCTACTCTGTAAGAAATTTATTTTATGTATCTTTGTTTAAGTTTGTTAACGAATGATTTGTCACAAACTAAAATAATGATGGTTTTATGATTATAAATTGCAATTTAATATTTTATGAGAAACATTCTTTTATTATTCCTATCGCTCTGTATAGGGATAAATCTTCAGGTAAAAGCTCAGAGGCTACAACAGTCGGAGTTTAGAACTGAAGCAACACAACTCCCAGAGGTTGTAAACAACGGGAAAGCTAAGTGGTTTCCACCTGTCTTTGGACAAGTGGGTGGCTCTTGTGGTGCCTCCTCTCGTATTGGTTATATGATGACCTATGAGTGGAATGCTGTGCATTTGACAGATGCCTCTCTTTTGGAGAATCAGTTACCGCCACACTTTCAGTATCCTTTTTCTTATTCAGGATTGAATAAGGAAGGTATGGCTATTCAAGTTGGCTATCCTGATGGTAAGCATTTTGGTGGTGGCAATGTGAGCTCTATCTATGGTTTCTCGGAGCATACGAGCGACTCTTTTGCTTGGATGCAAGGCTATGACAACTGGTACAATACAATGCTTCATCGCCTTAAAGGCACAGCGAACCTCAAAGAATCTTCACTAACGGAGTCTGGAGCAGAAGCTATCAAACGTTGGCTTTTTAATCATAATGGTTTGGAGGGCTATCCTACCGTTACCGATGAAAATGGCACTCATATCGTAGGCGGTGTTGCAGGTTTAGGTTGTGGTATTTCGTCTTCAGAGCTTGCAGAGATTCCTGCTACAGCGATTAATACAGAGGCAGGGGTTGTTGGTATGCATTATATCAAGCATTGGAACTTAGGAGGCTATGACCACGCTATTACGATGGTGGGTTACGACGATCGTATTGAGTTTGACCTTGATGCTGATGGAGTCTTTGGAGAAGCCTCAAATGAGTTTGGAATGAATGAGAAGGGAGCTTGGATTTGCGTCAACTCTTGGGGTAAAGGCTATGGCGATGGAGGATTTTTCTATGTGCCTTATCCTCTTGCAGGTGGTTTGAGCGAGGAAGTTAAATACACGCCAGCTGGTTCTACTGAGGAACTTACAGCCTATAGACCTAAGAATGGTAAGGGCTGGACTCCTGAAATCTATTACATCAATCCTTCGTATAAGCCAGAGCGTACCCTAAAGCTTGAGATGACTTATTCTAAGCGTTCTGAAATCAGTGTTCAAATTGGTGCAAGTCAAGATCTGACGGCTACCGAACCAATGTATCAGGAAGTCTTTCCATATATCCACTATAGAGGAGACGGCAACCCTGATGAAGATGATCAAGGTGTCAAGCAGTATATAGATGCAGAGACGCCTTTGCTTGGGCGTTGGGCTGATAATAAGATGCACCACGAGCCTATGGAACTGGGGATTGACCTTAGTCGAGTCGCTAAAAAGCTTGATACAAGTAAGCCGATTAAGTACTTCTTGATTATTGAGAGTAAAGAGACTGCCAACGGCGTTGGGGAAGTTAAGTCAGCCTCTGTCATTGATTATAAATTTAACTCATTTGGGGTAGAAACGCCGATCGCAGAGCAAAATGTTAGCATTAAAACGCAGGGAGCAAAGACAATCCTAACAGTCGTTGTAGGTGGCGAAGCTCTCAACTCGCCTGCGAACTTATCTTTGCAAAATAACGAATTAACTTGGTCTGCTCCTATGGGTACAGCCTATGAGCCTGTTAAATACTTCGTTTATAATAAGGATAATAAAATAGGAGAAACAACAGAGACAAGCTACAACCTTACAGACAATAGTGGGGTATATAGCGTTAAGGCGGTGTATCACTTAGGAGAGAATGACTTTGTTAGTAAGGCTTCTAATAAAGTTTCTTCTGTTTATCTGACTCAAGCAGAAGCTTTGGATAATGATGTAATGGACTTTAGCAATGGTGGTTTCCGTATTCCTAACGTAACGGAGCAATCGCACAAGCAATTCACAATGGAGTTTTGGCTCAAGCCAAAGTCTAAAAAGAACTGGAATCAGCAGATTGGTAAGGGTTGGAATCAGTTCCTTTTCCACTATAATGGAGACGGTAGCTTATCTCTTGGTTGGAATGGTGATAATCGTATCAATACCGCCCCTAATACCTTAGAGGTAGGGCAGTGGCAACATATTGCTGTTGTCATTGATGATAATAAGTTAATGCTCTATATCAATGGTGCTTTGATTAATTCTCTTGTTTCGCAGAATAGATCTGGTCTGCCTAAGATTTCCGATGGCTTTGAAGTGGGGTATGCTCAAGATGGAAACAATGCTATCAATGGTTTAATGGATGAATTCCGTTTTTGGTCTTCTGCTCGTAGTCAGGAGGAACTAATACAGAATATGAAGCGTCCTATTATTCAGCCTGCTAAACTTGATGATCTGCTTGCTTACTACAAGATGGATACTATTGAAGTCGATGGCGAAACATTACTAAAGGACTGGGCAAAGGGCAACAATGCTCCATTCATTGGTAATAGTAATACACGCACTCAAATCAATGATACTTCTCAAACCTTTGCTTGGGACAACTCAAGTGAAATCTCAGCCAGTATTAAGCTTGAGGATAAGATTTATGCAAATGTGCCAACAGCTCTTAGCTTTAAGAGTTCTTTAGATATTCGCTCTGTGCTTTGGTCATCTTCGGCAATTAATCCGAATAATGTAAGTGTACAAGAGCCTACGCTTCGCTTTACTCAGGTAGGCGAGCAAACGCTTACGCTCACACTGACGGATATTGCAGGTGTTGAAAAGACGATTACAAAGCAAGTAACAGTGCTTCCTGAACCTGTCGTAAGTGCTGACTTTAAGCTGACTAAGACAGCTATCAAGGGGGCTGATAGGATTAGTTTCCACGCTCTGAACAAAGCTCCTGCTTGTACTTACAAGTGGACAATCTTACCAGATGCTAATACTCAGCTAACGAATACACGCTCTGCTTCGGCAAACTTTAACACTATCGGAACGAAGACGATAACGCTGACTGTAACAAGTCCTGACGGAACAGAGTACAGCCAAACAAAGCAGATTGAGGTACAGCTTGCTAAACCAGAGGCAGACTTTAAGCTTGATCGCAATGTTATCTTAAAGGGAGAGAGTGTTCAGTTTACTGACCTAAGTAAATACCAACCAGATAGTTGGTATTGGACAGCAAGTAGTAAGACAGCTTACCTAAGAAGTCGTGAACAAAATCCATCGTTTACCTTTGACAAAGCTGGTGTATATAAAGTATTATTTATTCCATCTAATAGCGAGGGAGATGACCCTATCGAGCGTGAACGTGTTGTGATTGTTTGTGGAGCAGACTCTCAAAATGGTTTGAGCTTTGCTTCTCGCAATAGCACAGACTATCAAACGCTTACATCATCTGCTGTTGCTGGCATCAGCAATGACTTCACACTTGACTATTGGTTCAAACCTACAGCACTAAGGGCTAAAGCTAATGGTATCTACGGATCTAATGACAGCTTCACGATAACGTCTGATACCAATGGAGAGCTTACTCTGAAAGTTGATGATCATCTATATAGAAGTGGAGCAAACTATTACGTCCTAAATGAATGGCATCATTATGCTATCATCAAGAATGGTGCTAAGCTGAGCTTCTATCGTGATGCAGAGTTATTCAGTGAGATGGATATAACGGATACTAACCTTTCGGATAAATTGAATAGTATTCGTCTTGGAGGTTCTGCTCAAATGGACGGTGTCTTTGACGAGTTCCGTTTGTGGTCATCGTCTCTTGCTCAGAATGACTTGAAGAAGTATAGCGTTGAGCCTATCGAAGGTGTAGAGCTTCAAAAGGCTCGTGATGAGAAAGGCTTGAAGCTTTATTATCAGTTCAACCAAGGCAGTGGACTTGATGTGCTTGATAGCTCTGGTAATAACAATACTGGGACACGTGCTAATGCTGGTCCTGATGGCGATGCTTGGCGTCCTTCGAAGGGTGTTTTTGCTTTAGATTTCTCTACGGTAGAGGTTGAAGCTAAGCCTGTTGGCGATTTGTTGAGTAAGGAGACTTATGCTGTTAGTGATTACTCTGATGAAGAGATGAACACTGAAAAGTACCCTGTTGACTATGTCCTTGATGGTAAGGCTGAAGCTCAATATGGTTGGCACTCAAGGTGGTCGTCAAATAGTGCTAACTATCCACACTCTGTAACGATTGTTCGTGCTAATGTTGATGAAATTCTTGGGCTGAAGCTTGTTGCCACGAGAGCTAATAATTATAAAGCTGGTCTCGTAACGATTGAGCAGAGCGAAGATGCAGAGTATTGGTCACTTATTGATAAGGATTATCCTCTGAAGGCGGTAAATGAACAAATGCTTTATTTCTCAAAGCCTGTTCTTGCTCCTTATATTCGCTTGACTTTCACAAAAGGTCTTGAAGACTCAAAGTTCTTATTTATCAATGAGCTAAGTTTTTATGGTTCAGCTCAAGAAGCGACTAAGTATTTAGTGCCATTGAAGTTTGTCTCTTGTAGCTCTGAGACGGCTGATAAGGGCGAGAATGTTTGTGATGAGAACTCAGACTCTAAATGGATTAGTGAAAGTGGTATGCCTCAATCGCTTGTCTTGAAGAATGAGACGAAGTCCAAAATCAGTATGCTAAGCTTTGAGCAAAGCGATAACAGATCTGTTTCGGCTGGGCGTATCAATGTCTTGATTAGTAATGACGGAGAGAACTTTAGCGAGGCTATTGCGAACCTACACTTGCCTTATCACGAGGTGGGTACGGTTAAGCTTCCAAAAGTTATTTCGGCTCAATACATCAAGCTGGACTTTGTGATGAATCAAATGTTTGACGGAGAACATTTAGAGATCAATGAGATTCAAGCTTTCTCAAACGAGCGAGTGGACTATACGCCTACATCGGTAGCAAAACTTGAGGGACAAAGTCTAAAGTGTTATCCTAACCCTTCTACGGACTATGTCATCTTGGAGGGAGCAAGTGCTGGGCAGACTGTACGTTTGTATGATATGTCAGGTGTGCTGATTAAGGCTGTTGAGCTGAAGAGTAGTCGTCCGTTGAAGCTTGATCTATCTACCTTGCCAAAAGGTTGGTATCTCATTCGCTTAGCCAATAAGTCATTCAAACTAAGAGTGCGTTAATCGCTCTCTTTTCCTTCAATCATCAACCGAGGCTTGCCAAAGTGGCAAGCCTCGGTTTGTATAAGCCCATTTTTTTACGTCTGTTCAGTCTAAGAAATACCTTTTGTTGTTTCTTAGACTGAACAGACGTTTATTTAAGATACGAGTGTCTAAAGTGTGTCTTTTTAGCTTTTTTTTGAAAATTTCTTGAAAAACTTGTGACCAGCCTCTAAACTAATTATAAGTTGATGAAATGCAGGAATATATTCTCCTATTAAGTAAAAAAAGCGTAAGCCTATCTTAACAAGATTTGTGTGGTGTTGTTTTTTTTTTACATTTGTGAATCGTGGTATATCATTAAATATAATTTATTGTATATAAATAGTCTAACATATATGAAAATGGAAAGAAAATCTTATATCAAGCCAATCATACAGTTTTGGCAGTTTGATGCTCCTAATAGCCTCTTAGAGAGATTCTCAGGTAGGGGAAGTGTCTCTGATTATGAAGATGGAGGCGATGAGTGGTTGCTTGATGGTGACGGAGAGCCTTTTGACTGGTTTGAAGATTAAGTTGATAAATATTGATGACTATGTCCTTTGGGCTTGTAAGCGTATATTCTTAGAAAAATGATTATGAGTAAAATAAAGTATTTAATAATTGGACTGTTGAACCTGATGGTTCTATCGTCTTGTAGCAAAGATCGTGATATTAATCCGCAAACAATTCTGCCAGAGACTAAAGGGAAGGAATTGTTTGGTGGAGAAGTCGCTATGCAGAACTTTGACTTAGTGGATTCTAAGCTTCAGGAAGATGATAAATTACGTGCCTATATTCAGAGCAAAGGCTATACAGTGCCAGAGCTTGATGTCTCGAACGATGAGTTTCAGAAGAAGTCAAGCTCGGTCTATTGGGGCGTAATGGGAGCTGGTAAGTATGACGAAGGCTCTATTGAGGCTGGTAAGTCACAGACAGGCTTCTTTAAGGTAAAGGAAGAGACTGGAAAGAATAAGATAAAGTTTGCTTGCTTTGTTGATGATGGTATGGCTCCTTATTCGGAGAAGTTTGCTTATTTTGCTTTGGGGGGCAAAAGAGATGGTAGGTATCTTGAGTTTAGTTCTAATAAGGGTACTTCGCCAAACGCTAAGATACAGGGGCTAGTTACGGGAGAAAAGCAGATCAAACGTCAGATTCCTTTGATTACGGAGGTTCTGCCTTTTGATAAAGTGCTATCAAAGACAGAAGTAAAGCCTAAAGTCCTCTTCAATCCACAAGGATGTTTACTTGGTTTCTGCTTTATCAATAGGTTCAAAACTCCGATTACGCTTACGAAGATTGAGCTGTTGGAGGATAATCCTGTTTTCTTTGAAGGTAAGTTTGATATGCGTAGAGGAGAAAGCAATACCGATTTCGTTGCAGAGAAAAGTACAGGTGCTACAGGAGAGTCTGTTCCTTTTGAAGGTATTACCCAAAAGTTTATTTATCCTATCTATCAAGATGAAACAACTCAAGGCTATGCTCTGAATGCTTTTGCAGGGAATCTTGAGTCGGCTAAGGCTCAGTTGCCTCTTTTCCACCTGTGGGCTATGCCGAGAGGTATAAATAGAGGCTTTATTCGCTTCAGAGTACATTTCAAGAAAGGAGACTTTGATCATAGAAGTCGTATCTTTGAGATTGATCAACCAATGGGTGGCTTTGAGAAAGGGAAGGCTTATCGTCTGCCTATCCAATTGGATCACCGATGTGTTGAGAACCCTCTGATGTACGTCTCTAAATACGCTCTTAACAAAGGGGCTGGATACCTTGGGGGAGTCGGGACCGTTATGGTTGATGGGAAAGCTTATCCTTTGAGTCAGTTTCAGCCACATCCATTAGGTTTTGTTAGTGACTATAGTCTACTGACCAATTCTCCTCAAGGGACAGGCTTTATGCATCAGGTTGATACTGATGAAATGAAAAGCTACTTAGATGCTCAAGCTACCACTTCTGTAGGTTATTTTAATGGCAATGAGGCAATCGCACTCTTTAGTGAGGGGCGTAAGCCTGATTGGCTTACTAACTATGAGTTGCCAACAAGTGAGCAATGGGATGCTATAGTTCCATATACGGGTAATGTACATTTTAATAAGTCTTTCTCAAAATCTGATAGGGACTGGACTCGTCTTAGAGATGAAGGTATTCTTCAGACTGTTTTTGACGAAGCTGATTTTGCTTCAATGCTTGAAGATGGACATTATGTAACTTATGCTCATCGCTTTAAGAATACCAAATGGGAGTCTGCTTGGCGTTATGCCTTGACTTATACTGATGGGAAGATTGTAGATATGACTATAATGTGTGTCGGAGCTTTGGGGGGAAGTGAGCTTGATATTGATGATATTAAAAATGGGGGCAAAGACTTCTTCACAAGTCGAAAGGCAACGAAGCGTATCTTCCCTGCTTATGGTCGTTTTGCTAAGTATGATACAGGTATCTCAAATCAGATAGTGGGATCATACAATAATTTTGGGGGGTATCATTCTTCTACAATAGATGATGGTACTAATATGCTAATGTCTTACTTTTTCAAAGGAGCTTCTTCAAATACGGGTTTTGATAATCTTCATAATAGTTGGTTGCCTATTATTCCATTCTTGATTAAGCTATACTAAACGTCAGTTTGCTCTAAGAAGGACTTTGAATAGCTTATATTCGGTCATTGAGTTTATCGAAAGGTACCGCTATGTGTTAAATACAGTTATTATTGCTTCATTTTGACGCTTCGACAGCCCTTCGACAGGCTCAGGAACCGCAAGCTTAATGGTAGAATCCTCACAAAAAACTAATTATGCAAAACTCCCTTCAAAGGGAGAATTCCCTTAACCTACTCATAATCGGAAATAACAAAAGGTTTTTCTTAGACCGAACTCTCGTTATATTATGAAAAACTTAGAGCGGTTGTGCCAAAATTATTTGGCACAACCGCTCTAAGTTTAATATTGATTATGAGTCTTTATTAAGCTTCTAAAGCTTCTTTGATACGGCGAATCGCTTCTTGTAGCACTTTTCTGCTGGTTGCATAGCTCAAACGAATACATTTAGTATCGCCAAAAGCTTGCCCTGCTACCGTGGCAACTCTTGCTTGCTCAAGCAAATACATTGCCATATCAGAGGTGTCTTTAATCTCTACACCATTGAGCGTTTTGCCAAAGAAGGTACTAATGTCAGCAAAGATATAGAAAGCCCCCTCGGGACGAGTAAGCTTCACGCCCTCAATCTTTGATAAGCCCTCAAGTACCAAATCACGGCGTGCCTTAAACTCATCAACCATATATTGGATTTCCTCAAGAGGAGCATCAAGGGCTGCAATCGTTGCTCTTTGGGCAATGCTGTTTGTTCCACTTGTAAACTGCCCCTGTATCTTGGTGCAAGCTTTCGCTACCCAAAGAGGTGCTCCGATGTAACCAATACGCCAACCTGTCATCGCATAGCCTTTGGATACACCATTTACCGTAATTGTGCGGTCAAACATTCCATCTATACTGGCAATGCTTGCGTGCTTACCCTCAAAACGGATATGTTCGTAAATCTCATCAGCTACGACTAAGATATTAGGGTGCTTACGTAGCACTTCTGCAAGTGCTTCTAACTCTTCCTTGGAATATACCGAACCCGAAGGATTACAAGGCGAACTGAACCACAGCATTTTGGTGCGAGGTGTGATCGCTTCCTCGAGTTGCTTTGGCGTAATCTTAAAGTCTTGCTCTACACTTGTTGGCATTGTAATGGGCTTTCCTCCTGATAGCTTGATTAAGTCTGAGTAACTTACCCAATAAGGAGCAGGCAAAAGGACTTCATCGCCTTGGTCAATCAAAACCATTGCAAGGTTTGCCAAGCATTGTTTCGCTCCTGTTGAGACAACAATCTGTTCAGGCGTGTAAGATAGACCATTCTGTGAAGCGAACTTACGGCAGATAGCCTCTCTTAGCTCTTTGTAGCCATTGACAGGGCTATAGCTGTGGAAGTCTCCATCAAGAGCTTTGTGAGCAGCTTCAATAACAGATTTGGGTGGTCTAAAGTCTGGTTCTCCTAAGCTCAAGCTAATGACATCAATGCCTTGAGCTTTCATTTCATTAGCTTTGGCAGCCATTGCAAGGGTTGCTGATGGAGCTAATGCTTTAATGCGTTGAGATAGCAAATTTTCCATTGTTGTTATATGTATTATAAGTTATTGTTTTCCTGTATGACCGAAGCCTCCTGCCCCACGCTCGCTATCGTTTAGGCACTCAACTTCTTCCCACGTAACGCTTTCGTGCTTGGCAATAACCATTTGAGCGATACGCTCTCCATCTTTGATGATGAATGGCTCATCAGATAGATTAACCAAAAGAACACCGATCTCGCCTCTATAGTCTGCATCAATCGTCCCTGGGCTATTGACAATGCTTATGCCGTGCTTGAAGGCAAGCCCACTGCGAGGTCTTATCTGTGCTTCGTAACCTTGAGGCAACTCTATATGCAAGCCTGTCTTTACCAAGCAACGAGCTAATGGTTTGAGTGTGATATCTTCCTCTATAGAGGCTCGTAAATCCATTCCTGCAGAGAGTGGTGTCGCATATTGAGGAAGCTCGTGTTTGCCTTTGTTGATAATCTTTACTTTCATCTTCTATATTGTTTTAGGTTCTTCCCAGTCGCCTTCGGACTTAATCAGTTCAATAAGTTCATTGACGGCTTCTGCTTGTTTAATGCCTCTGCGGACACATTTTTGTCCCTTGTAGAGGTCAATCTTCTCTGGAGCAGAACCGACGTAGCCATAGTCCGCATCAGCCATTTCTCCCGGTCCATTGACGATACAACCCATTATCCCTATTTTAAGTCCTTTTAGGTGCTGTGTCGCTGACTTAACTCTTGCAATAGTATCTTGAAGGTTGTATAGAGTACGTCCGCAACCGGGGCAAGAGATAAATTCTGTTTTGCTCATTCTTAGCCTTGTCGCTTGAAGAATGCCAAATTGCGTTGCCAAGACCGCTTTTGTTTTAAGTTTAGGAGCAGTTAGGTACAAGCCATTAGCCCAGCCATCTAAGAGGATTGTTCCTGCATCGGCTGAAGCTTGAAGACGAAATAGCTCAATATCATCGGTGTCGTATTGATGACAAAGTATAATTGGATTCTTCAAGCCCAAGCGTCTTAGTAAGGTGAAGCCTAAACGCCATTCTATAACAGGGTTGTTATTCGGGCTATCAAGCAAAATAACCGTCTCCTCTTCCTTGCGAAGGAAAGCACAGTCAGTTTCATTAATGGAGCGATAGTCAAGCTTTATTGTCTTAACCTCAAGCTCTTCTTCTGATTGTGGACGGAATAGCTTGCCCTTGCTTTCTTGCAAATCTGCAAGCTCGGTCGTTTCGTTAGAGAAGACAAGAGGCATATTTCCCGAGAAAGGCATTGCTTTTGGTAAACGAATTGTTTTGCGTTCGTTTTTAGTCAAGGCCTTATATTCTTCCCAAGAAGGAAGGATTGCATTAAATTCTTCCTCAAGTGTACTGCGACTCTGCACATAATCTACCAAGGCTTTAGCTACAGGTACTTCAAACTCTGGTTCTTCGCTAAGCGAAACACGTATCGTATCTCCGATACCATCCATTAGAAGCGAACCAATCCCAACAGCACTTTTGATACGTCCATCTTCGCCTTCTCCTGCTTCGGTAACGCCTAAGTGTAGCGGATAAGCAGGGTAGCCACCCTTGTCAAGTTCTTCAACCAAGAGACGAACAGCATTCGTCATCACAATAGTATTGGAAGACTTCATCGAGATGACAACGTCGTGAAAGTCATTCTTTCGGCAAACATCAAGATACTCCAAGCAACTTGCTACCATTCCGTAAGGAGTATCTCCGTGAAGCATCAGCATTCTTTCGGAGAGTGAGCCGTGATTGACTCCAATACGAATGGCACGACCAAGGCGTTTAGCTTCTTGGACAAAAGCACCAAATCGCTCTATAACCTTATTATGAGCTTCTTGATATAGCTCTTCTGTCCATTCACGAGGTTTCGAGCTTTTGCTATCTACATAGTTCCCTGGGTTTACTCTTACTTTCTCAACGTGTAGCAGAGCCTCGTCTGCAGCTTTGGGGTTAAAGTGAATATCCGCAACAAGAGGAACGTTGTAGCTCTTTACTTCTTGGTGGATATTCGCTAAGTTTTTTGCTTCTCGTGGACCTTGTGCTGTAAAGCGTACATAGTCTGCTCCTGCTTCAATGATACGCTGACATTGAGCGACAGAGCCTTCGGTATCCATCGTTGAGGTGCTTGCCATTGATTGTAGGCGAATTGGGTTTGCTCCCCCAAGAGGTCTATTGCCTATTTGACAAACAGAGGTCTGACGACGCTGATAGAGACAGGGTTGTAATGTAAATCTTGATGTTTGAACTTTGTTCATTTATATAGTGTTGCCGTTTTTAGTAAAAACGGAGAGAAGTTTTGCTTTTGCTTACCTCTCTCCGATTTTGTAGCAATGTGATAACTTGCTTAGTTTGTTTTGTGCTTAAAAGATAGCTGACTTAGCTCAGCGTTTGCCTTCACTACTTTCTCTTTTAAGCTTTCTTTGTGAGCTTCAAGCTTAGCATATAACTCTGGATTGTCTGTTGCCATCATCTGAACAGCAAGGATTGCTGCATTCTCGGCAGCGTTGATCCCTACTGTGGCTACAGGAATCCCTGGAGGCATCTGTACGATAGCAAGCAAAGCATCAACACCCGAAAGGCTGGCACTAATCGGCACGCCTATAATAGGTATTGAAGTCATTGAGGCAATCACACCACAAAGATGAGCTGCCATACCTGCTGCTGCGATGATGACTTTGACGCCACGCTCCTTAGCTCCTTTGGCAAAAGCCTCCACCTCTGAAGGTGTACGATGAGCCGAGAGGGCTAATATCTCAAAAGGAATCTCAAGAGCGTCTAAACGTTTCGCTGCTTTCTCCATAATGGGCAAGTCACTTGTACTTCCCATTATGATGCTAACCATTGGTTGAGTCTTCATAAGACTATCCAGCGATTAGGGCTTGATACTCTTCTGCACTCAAAAGGCTCTCAAGGTCTTCTACATTTGCAGGCTTAACCTTAACGATCCAACCTTTAGTATAAGGTTCTTCGTTTACAAGCTCTGGAGCATCTTCAAGTTCGCCGTTGATCTCCAATACTTCTCCTTGGATAGGCAATAATAGATCTGAAACAGTCTTTACAGCTTCGATAGATCCAAATACATCTTCAGCGTTAAGTTCTTCGCCTTCAGTATCTACATCTACATAGACGATTTCGCCAAGTTCTTTTTGAGCATAATCAGTGATACCTACATATACGACATCACCGTCCAGTTTAGCCCATTCGTGATCTTTTGTGTACTTTAGTTCTTGTGGTGTATTCATATCCTACTTTTATTTATAGATTAAAATATATGCTACGAACAAAGATAAAAAACTTTTCGTTTCCCAAAGCGTTTTTATCTATTATTTTTCTAAATTACAATGAATAAATTGTATTCCATTGATGTTTGTCTTCAATTCTTCCAAACTGAATATCTTGCAGATGTTTGTAGAGCATTTGACTGATAGCTCCAGCCTTGCCATCTGGGCAATAGTGATACTCTGCTCCCGTCTCAATATCATCAATTTGTCCAATCGGACTAATCACAGCCCCAGTCCCGCAAGCTCCAACTTCCTCAAAGCTTGATAGCTCGCTAATATGCACGGGACGTTCTTCAAGCTTTAGACCTAAATCTATGGCTATTTGCATTAGGCTTTTGTTGGTGATTGAGGGTAGAATAGTATTGCTCTTCGGCGTAATATAGGTATTGTCCTTAATAGCAAAGAAATTTGCAGCTCCACATTCGTCAATGTATTGCTTCTCCTTAGCATCAAGATAGATGACCGATGAGTAGCCTTTTTCTTTGGCAAGATTATAGGCACAGAAGCTGGAAGCATAGTTTCCTCCTACCTTATATGCACCTGTCCCAAGGGGGGCAGCTCTATCGTAAGAGCGAACAATTGCCATTTTGCAGGGATTAATACCTGTCTTGAAATAAGGACCTACAGGCGAGGCAAAGAGGACGAACATAAACTCCGTGGCAGGAGCTACGACGACGTTGGGGGTTAGTCCAATGAGTAATGGGCGTAGGTATAGCGAAGCTCCAGTACCATAAGGAGGAATAAAGCGTTTGTTCAGTCGCACGACCTTTTCTACAGCTTCGAGGAATAGCTCTGTAGGAAGTTCAGGCATTTGGATACCACGACAGCTACTCTGTAGTCGCTTGGCATTCTCTTCAGGACGGAAGATACGCACCTGTCCATCTACACCCTCAAAAGCTTTCAAGCCTTCAAAAGCTTGCTGTCCATAATGCAGACAAGAAGCTCCCATCGGAATGCTGATGTTTTCGGATTCAGAGACCTCTAAGTCGCTCCACGCTCCATCACGATAGTAGCAACGTACGTTATAATCGGTAGGCATATAGCCAAAGGTTAAGGAAGACCAATCCACATTTGCCTTTTCTGCCATAATTTTCTTCTTCAATTTATAAATATGAGAGTGTGTCGCAATATAAATTTTGACACACTCTCATTTGATATTTAATGATTAGTTTTCTGATTGGAACATAGGATCCCAAGGTGGTAGCATTGTCGCTTTCTCTTTCAAGAGCGGACGAAGCTTGTCAATAAGGAAACGCTTCTCTACCACTACTCTGAAGGTATAAGCATCAAACCACTCGTCTGTCATAATAAGATGCCCCTTGTAGCCATTATCAGCACCCCAGCTGTTCTCTACCATCCATTTAAGCGACTTGCCATTCTCGTCCAAATCCACAGCCATTAGTGTCATTGCGTGTGTCGAACCGCTATCGCCTGTCTCAATACGCTCACGCTTAGTCATATCAAGCTTGATACCTAATACAGCTTCGTAGTCGTTGTTATCCAAACTAAGGATACCTCGTTTGCGGTCAAGTTCTTTGCCCACATCACAGCTGTAGTACATCATTCTGCCTCCTTTGATAGAGTTGATGGCACAAGCCTTCAAGTCCTCCATTGGTACGTTGATGTAAGTCCAGTTCTTCCCATCATAGAGATGTCTGTCAAACTCAATCTGATAGGTTTTGTAATAAGGTCGACTTGGGTCGTTCATAATCATCACATAGCTATCTCTAAGGTCTCGTCCAATAAACTCTTTGTAGAAAGATTGTGGCGTGTATTCCTTAGTACTGATTACTAGTCCTTTATCATCTCGGAGCGTATAGTTGAACTTTGTAGGTGGTTCGCCAAGGTTCAGCACAAGTAAGCGATAGATTGTTTGTAAAGCCTTGATTTTTTGCTTTTCAAGTTTCTTAAGCGAAGCCCCTTTTGCTGAAGCCTCACGAATGCGAATACCTGTTTGACGCAAAATCTTAGCAATCATCTTGGATAGACTGCGTGTATTGTTACTATTGATTGTCTCAGGCATTACGCTTGAAGGCACGACACCATATTTAACCAAGTTGTCAGAAACTCCTGTAAACTGTCCACCATCGCCAATAGGGTGAGCAAAAAGCCATTTCACGGTTCTGCTATCAATAGCTTCTTTTCTTGTGTCAATGATAGATTGCAAGAAGAGGTTAGACTTCTCTATCTGATCCCAAAAGAATGAATAATTTTGAGAGAAAAAGAACTTGCCCGACTTTGTCTTGCTCATAAACTCGGCACGTAAGACGTTAAGTCCCGTAAAGAGCCAACAACGTCCGCTACGCTCTTGATTGGCAATCCCTTTGCTCTCTACTTTGTGTGAAAATTCGCCATTAGGTCTATCTCTAAGTTCAGCATTTGCAAAGACCATTCCTTTAGCTTGAATGCTGTTACGCAAAGCTCGTTCTGCTGGCGTGTTTTGATAGCCTCTTTTGATTTCTTTTAGCTCTTTGGTAGAAAGTCCACCTTTCTGAGCAAAAGAAAGCGTAGGTACAGCCATCAAAGTTATTAGGGCAAGCCCTAAAATTCCTTTCTTCATCATATTATGTCGTTTTTTATTGTGATTGTTAATCATCTTATCTGTGAGACAAAGATAATAAAAACGGATTACTTTGTCTCCTCTACTCGCTGAGATATAGCTTGCTCAAGCTGAAAACTATTGACAAAGCTCGTTCATTGAGCGGAAAGAGAGTGGATAATGTCCCTTCTTTTTGATCTTAGGACTTCTAATAATCAGTTCAATTTCTTCATTTGGAAGCAAGTCAAAGAAGTTATTACTGATGTAAGCTCCTTGTATTGGTACATCTATATAGAGGTTCTTAACCAATGTCTTAGACTTTAGAGCAAGACGTATTTCACCATCGCTTGACGATAGGATACGGCTCTTGAGCTGTGCTTTGGGTAGCTTTAGCTCTTTTGTCTTTTTACCATAGTAGCAAATTCTGTCTTTTATTACGCCATCTTGTTGCAGTTCAAGGACAAGCATATTACTTGGGTTGAGCTTTCCTGCAATAGCGATGCTTAGAACCTGCTCACTGCTATTGGCTGTTGCCTTTAGCTGTAAGACCTTTTCTTCACGCACCTTGCCATAGAAATCCATATAATAGTACCGCAACTGCAGTCCCTCTTGTGCTTGCAAAAGGTCATTGTTGAGGTATATATCCAAGCATCCTTGCTTTTTGTCTGCAAGATAACTCAGGTTTAGTGGAGCAAAAGCCTCTCTGCTGGCATAATGCAAGCCTTTGTAGTTGCCGAAGTAATCAATGCCACTCCACGAAATAGCAGGCCAAGAGTCGTTGAGTTGCCAGTACAAAGCCCCCATACATACAGGGCGTTGGCGACGAAGCGTACGCATAACGTATTCCATACCCTCTTTTTGTAGCACGTTGTTGGCGTAAACAAAGTTATCAAAGCTCTCAGGTACAGGATAGCTTCGCTCCATATACTTTTTAATGAGGCTATTACCTGTGCTTGCTTTTTGGTGCGAACGCATTACTTCGCTCTCAAGATCGTAATCTTTCTCCCCAGCAAAAGCTTCAATCGTCTTCATCAGAGGGAAAGCTTGGAAGCCAAACTCCGAAACAAATCTTAGAGGCTTGTCGTCAAATGTGGAGAAGTCTTCTCTTCCGTACCACAAGCCCCAATAATGGCTGTCGCCAAAAGTGAAAGACTTTGGTCGCCCCCAGTTTGCCTCCATTGGCGAACCGTGGATATAGCTTTGCTTAGGAGCATATTGCCCAACGACATCAGCAAGCGTTTCCTCAAAAAGCGGACGATAGGAGTTTTTCATCGTTTCGTAGTCCTCTTTGTTGAACTTACGTTGCCAACCCCAATACTTAATCGCTTCTTTGATTTCATTGTTGCCACACCACAGAGCAAGGCAGGTATGATTACGTAGGCGTTTGACTTGATGAATAGCTTCTTGCTTGACGTTATTAAGGAAAGCTTCATCACTTGGATAGGGGGTGCAGGCAAACATAAAGTCTTGCCACACAAGTACGCCCTCTCTATCTGCTAAGTCGTAGAAGTATTCATCTTCATAAACGCCACCACCCCAAACACGTATCATATTAAGGTTGGCGAAGTCAATATCTCGGAAGAGTTGCTCAAAGTCTTCTTTCGTCCTTTGCGTAAGGATTTGTTCGCTGGGAACGTAGTTTGCTCCCTTAATGAATAAAGGTTCTTTGTTTAGCCTAAAGTAAAAGCTTCGTCCAAGCTCGTCGGCTTCATTGACGAATTGTAGCTCTCTAATGCCAAAGGTTTCGTTTTTCTTAGCTAATTGCTCTCCTTTTTCATTCCAAAGGCTAAGCTCTACCTCATAGAGATTTGGCTTGCCCCATTCCTTTACCCACCAAAGCTTTGGATCTTTGATTGAGAAAGAGATTTCATCGTTTTGCAAAGCTTGTCGAGGGAAAGTCTGTACCTTGCCCTTTGGGTCTCTAAGCTTTAAGCTGTAATAAAGCTTTGTGTCTGCAAAACGCTCAAGTTCTGGTTTGATACTAATGATGGCTTTTTCAGCTCTTTTGCCTTGCCAAGAGACTTCACTCTGTAGCTGTAGCGAGCGAATGGCAACTTGATTGTATTGAATCAAGCGGACAGGCTTATAAATGCCCATTGTCAGCAAACGCATACCCCAATCCCAACCATAGTGATAGGGGGCTTTGCGAGTAAAAGGACTTAAATGCTCTTTGGCGTGGTCGTTGTCAGCAGGGTAATTGAAGCCGTTAGAGAGGTATTGCGGATAGGCTTGCTTGATAGGGGAGTGGAAGTGAAGTACTAAGCGATTGCTCCCTATACGAACAGCCGAAGAGATGTTAAAGTCGTAGGAGCGAAACATATTGTTTGTTTGTCCCAAGAGTTCGCCATTGAGGTAGATGGAGCAGTAAGTATCTAAGCCCTCAAAGTTTAGAAATAAAGGCTGAGATGCTTGAGGCTTTTGCTGGACTTGAAACGTTGTTTGATAGAGCCAATCTTGATTGCTAACCCATTGAATTTTCTTTTCGTTGTCTGCTAAGTAGGGTTGGGGGAGTAAGCCTTCTTTGATGAGGTTCTCTTGTATCAAGCTTGGAGCTTGACAGCTTCGCCATAGGCTATCCTGAAGATTTTTATATTCCCAACTGCATAGTTCTATCTCTTGCGTTATTATTTCTGTCTTAACTTGCTTATTTTCTTGAGCGTTTAGCTTCAAGAAGATATGGCTCACGAGGAGCAAGAAAGCAATCATCTTATAATCTTTCATCTCAAAATAATTTTAATGTGTATGAGCAAAAATACATTATTTTGCACAAATCAGCTTTATCCCTTCTTTTATCTACCTAAAACTTAACTTCGGTCACACTTGTGTTCTAAATATTTTTTTTAGTTGTTAAATCAATTCCTCCCTTGGTAGGAGGTGGACACGAGCTGAAAGCGAGTGGACGGAGGGGGATTAGTCGTTAAGAATTATAAGTTATTTGACACAGATAATTATTTATTCTTAATGATTAACTCTTGATTTACTTTACCCCCTCCGTCTTGCTCCTAAGGTCTGCGACCTGGTTCGCAAGCCACCTCCCGCCAAGGGAGGAATTCCATTTATAACTTAAATTTTACCAGCTCAACGACTGAATAGCAGATCCTCTTTTATCCTTGAATAGTTGCCTTGGACACCAAAATGCGGGAGCATTTTGCCCCTCGCCGGTGTCAGTGCGACTGACAGCGAATCTGTGCAGGATAAGACAGGCTGTGCCTGTTCCGATTTGTGGTATTTGGGAAAGCTCGGAAAGTCTTCGGGGAAAGTCAAAAAAGTTTTTGGGAAAACTTTTAGAAATTACTGGGAAAACTCAGATGAGTTTTCCCAGTAATTTTTTTGTCTTAAAATGATGGATTGTATCTCCTTAATAGATAGTTTGTTACATAAATCTGTCTGCGGGTGTTCGGATTTGTGGTATTTGCTCTTTGACAGATTGCTGAAAAACGGCTGAAAAATGCCTTATACCATATTATATATAATAGAGTTTTTCTGTTGGTTGTTTGCTTTAAGGCTTATTTCCTTAAAAAAGAAGGAATTTGCTTAGATATTATGATGGATTAAAATAAATGTCTTAACTTTGTAAGGCTCATATAGACAAGCTTCGTCTATGGCGTTATGGATAAGGATATAATAAGAAATATAAAATAGATATGTCAAAACAAAATGAAAATCAGTTCGAGGAGTTCGAACAAGTTGATCAAGCCCTTGTAGAAGGCGAACGTTTCGTAGAGAAACACCTAAATAAGATTCTTATTGCTGTTGGTGCTGTAGTATTGTTAGTTCTTGCAGGTTATGCTTATGTAACGTTCTACAAGCAACCTCGTGCAGAGCAAGCGACAGCTTCTCTTTATGTTGCGGAGAATAATTTTATCTTAGGTAATGACAGTCTTGCTATCGCTGGCGAAGGTGTGGCAAGTAAAGGTCTTCGTGAGGTAGCTGAGGAGTATTCAGGTACAGATGCAGCTTCTGTTGCTCACGTTTATACAGGTATTGCTCTATATGAAGAGGGTAAGTATGCCGAAGCTATTGAAGAGCTTGAAGCTTTTGAAGGCGATGATGAGTATGTAGCTCCATCAGCTGTACGCCTTATTGGCGATTGCTACGTTCAGCTTGGCAAACTTGATGAGGCTCTTTCTGCTTACGAGCGTGCAGGATCTATGGCAGATAACCCTGCGATTACGCCAAGTTGCTTGCTTAAGGCTGGTCGTGTGTGCGAAAAGCTTGGTAAGAAAGATAAGGCTATCGCTCTATACGAAGAGATTAAAGATAAATATTATACATCTCCAGAAGCTAACACTGTAGAAGCTGATATTCTACGTGCTAAGGCTGGAAAGTAATTAACAAATTAAATAAAAAGCGAATATGTCAACAATAGATCATATCGCTGCTAAGAATAACGAAGCTCAAACCCTGAATGCAGAGGGTTTGAGCTTTGGCATTGTAGTGGCAGAGTGGAATAGTAATATCACGGAGGAATTGCTTCGTGGTGCAGTAAAGGTCTTAGAGGAAGCTCAGGCTAAGGAAATCCAAATAATGCGTGTCCCTGGGGCATTTGAGTTGGTAAATGGTGCGACACGTTTTAAGAATGAAATCGGTGTTGATGCCATTATCGTTATCGGTTGCGTGGTCAGAGGAGATACGCCTCACTTTGATTATATCTGTCAAGGTGTAACGCAAGGTATCGCCACTTTGAATACTGAAGCAAGTCCTGCAAGATTAATAAATAAATATTCTCCAGTAATTTTTGGTGTGCTTACAACAGAGGATATGGCTCAGGCAGAGGCACGTACGTGGGGAGAGCTTGGTAATAAGGGTGAGGAATTTGCAGAAACTGCAATAAAAATGTGCCAAATAATTTGCACAATTCAAAAATAGTTATTACCTTTGCAGTGCAAAAGAGAAAGGAAGGGCAGTTACCAGAGTGGCCAAATGGGGCTGACTGTAACTCAGCTGGCTTACGCCTACGGTGGTTCGAATCCATCACTGCCCA
>PDWI01004096.1_pt1 | contig 20143 bp, 17 predicted proteins | sample 1430891 | NCBI WGS metagenome assembly PDWI01 (sample SAMN01162508, study PRJNA174530) | Oral metagenome, whole genome shotgun sequencing project. | biome: Marine environment; feature: Marine mammal; material: Swab sample of the gingival sulcus; isolation source: swab sample of gingival sulcus...
AAAAAGGTTTTCAGCCTCCCCCAATCCCAAAGAGAAGTTTTCTTCGTTTTAGTAAAACAAAAAAGCGTGGAATTGTAACTTTCATTAAAAATATCCACTTTAGATAGGTTCTACCAAAACCTTATGACGCAGATACAAGTTATCAACCCACGCCGAAGCGTGAGCGATAGTCTTTGTATTCTGTGTCATTGATTAAATTTGGTAGATTTATCTAAAACAGAATAAAAGCTAACGCTTTCTTTTTCCGATATGTCTGGCTATTACACTTTAACTCTTAAAAAAGTGTAATAGAATTTAGGGCAAATATAATAAAAAATATTTAAAATCATTAGGTTTTTAATTTACCATAATAACCTGGGTTTGATTATTAACCGTCTGATAGCCAATAAAATAATTTGAAAATAGTTGCATCTTTATTTGGATAAATAAATAGATACGAGAATTAAAAAGGAAAAATACCTCTTCCAATAAACACAAAAGGAGAGCCTGATTATCAATTTATGTCTGAATATATGCAGTTTGTAGAGTGTAAAAGGTTCGAAAAATATTTTAGATATAAATCAAACTTTACGACATACGAGTTGTTGTAATGAAATTTATGAAAAAACTTTGTATGTATGTTTAATCAACCAGTTGGTTGTAGGATATGCTATACAGCAGCGGCAATGGTAAATACAGATATTTTGCTGTTTTCACAATTATCCAATATGGCATCGACACAGGCAATTATAGTAGAGCCAGTTGTGAGAACATCGTCTATCAGCAGAATGTGTTTGCCGGCAAAATTTTGTGGATTAGAAATTCCGAATATACCTTTTGTGTTCTGCCATCGTCCAAAAGTAGATTTTTTTGTCTGAGTAGGATTATCTATCAGACGCAGTAGGGTAGTGTTGTCAATGGGTCTGCCCATCACTTCTGCCAATCCATTGGCGATAGATAGGCTTTGGTTGTATCCTCTTTTCTGCAATTTTCTCCAATGGAGCGGTACAGGGACAATAAGGTCTATAGCATTAAAATCTTTACTATTAGACAGTTCGGCACCGGCATATTTACCTAATGCTATGCCGATATTTTGACCATTTTTGTATTTTAGTTTGTGTATGAGATGTTGAATCTCGCTATTCTTCTGGTAGTAGCAGAATGCAGTAGCCCTTTCTATATTTGCTTTTCCCCAAAATTTTTTTTCTAAGATATTGTCTTGTTGTAGATGTAGATTTGTCTTCGGCAAACAGCTAATGCAGCCCAGACATATTGTGTTTTCTCCATCTATTAAACTTTGACCACAACAAGTACATAGATTTGGAAACAATAGTGATACAAAATTGCTACAAAGTGTTATTGTCTTGGATATTAGCGACATTTATATTAGTCAATTATTTCACACCTGTATGACCAAAACCTCCTTCTCCTCTCTCTGTTGTGTTGAGTTGAGAAACGCTTTCCCATTGGGCTTGTTCGTGTTTGGCTATTACCATCTGGCAAATTCTTTCGCCATCTTCTATAACGAAATTGTCGGTTGAAAGATTTATCAAAATGACACCTATTTCGCCTCTATAATCAGCATCGATGGTGCCGGGAGAGTTTAGCACTGTTATGCCTTTTTTTAGAGCCAAACCGCTACGAGGTCGTATTTGTGCTTCATAACCTTTTGGTAGAGCAATAGATATACCGGTTGGCACTAATACTCTGTCCATAGGTTTTAGAGTGATGGGTTCTTTGATGAATGCTCTTAAATCGACTCCAGCAGATAGTTCGGTAGCATATTCTGGTAGTTGGTGGTGCGAAGTGTTTATTATCTCTATTTTCATATCTATTTTGTATTGATAGTGTTGTTTATTTCCATCGTTTAAGAATGTCGTCAAAAGCATCTATTCGTCTATCTCTGAAAAAGGGCCATATTCGTCTTATATCCTCTGTACGGTCAAGGTCTATCTCGGCAAATAGATTTTGTTCTTTTTCGTCTGCTCTTGCCAAAGTCTCACCTTGCGCCCCAAAGACAAAGGAATTGCCCCAGAAATCGATACCCATATCATATTCGGAGGATTTTTCGTAGCCACATCTGTTGCAGGTAATGACCGGTATGTTGTTTGCCACAGCGTGTCCTCTTTGTATGGCAACCCACGCTTCTAGTTGTCTTTGCTGTTCGGCGGTGGAGTCGTCTCTGTCCCACCCAATGGCGGTTGGGTATATTAATATGTCTGCACCATTAAGAGCCATTATTCTAGCCGCTTCTGGATACCATTGATCCCAACAGATTAGTAGTCCGATATTGCCAATAGAAGTTTTGATAGGATTAAAGCCCAAATCGCCCGGCGTAAAGTAGAATTTTTCGTAAAAAGCGGGGTCGTCAGGTATGTGCATTTTACGATATACCCCAGCAATAGAGCCATCTTTGTCTATGACGGCAGCCGTGTTGTGGTAAATGCCTTTGGCTCGTTTTTCGAAGAGCGAGATGACAAGCACAATGCCATTCTCTTTTGCGTGACTGCAAAATATTTTTGTCGATTCGCCATCTAACGACTCTGCTAAATTAAAATTATCTACATTTTCTGTTTGACAAAAGTATAGAGAGTTGTGTAGTTCGCTCAATACTACCAATTCAGCACCTTCGTTGGCACATTTAGAGATGTTGTCCAATAGTTTGTTTATGTTTTCTCTCTTTTGGTCTGTATATTGTTGTTGTATTAATGCTATTTTCATTGTTTTATGGTCTGTTAGTGTCTTTTTTGTCGCCTATATACATCGTGCATATTCCCATTGATAACGGCTGGTATATTGTGTTTTCAAAACCGTTTTTTTTCATAATATCAGTCATTTGGCTATTTTGTGGAAAAGCAGATATTGATTTTGGAAGATATTTGTATGCTTTTTGACTTTTTGAAAATATCTTGCCAATCATAGGTATGATTTTGGAGTATATTTTATAACCTTGCTTTGTGGGGAATTTTTCGGGTGTAGATAGTTCTAATATCATCAATCGTCCATTGGGCTTTAATACTCGTAGTATCTCTGATAGTCCTTTGTCGAGGCTTTCAAAGTTACGAACCCCGAACGCCACTATCGCTGCATCGAAACTGTTGGACGGCAGGTTGAGTTGGCAACAGTTTTGGCGTTGAAACTCAATAGTCTTTTCTATGCCAAGTTTTTTGACTTTTTCTTTGGCAATAGCCATCATTTTTTCAGAAATATCAATGCCTAGTATATGTTTTGGTTTTATTATTCTGTATGCTTCTATAGCCAAGTCACCAGTGCCGGTAGCTATGTCGAGTATGTTTTGAGGTTCAATTTCTCTAATTGCATTGATACCTTTTTTACGCCACTGTTTGTCCAAATTTAGCGATAGCGTATGATTAAGGCTGTCGTATTTGGGGGCAATCTCGTCGAACATCTCTTCTACTTGATTGCTTTTATTTTTTGTATCGTAGGCGTTGGGCAGTATATTTTCTACTTTATACATATATAGTTACATTTGAAGATGTATATTATTTGCAAAATTAATGATAAATTTTTGTTCTTACAATTTTGTGGTAATCTATTGTCGTTTAATAAGCCAAAACTTTACTAACTCTTTGACGAGAGTCAATCGATATGCGACCTTATCTTTTAATTTTAGTCGGCTTTTTTCACTCGAAGTAGATTGATTCTGTGTGTGCCTACGGTATAGAAGTAGGGGAGTGTGGCAAAAGATTACATTTGTGTTCCATTCGGCTATGAGTCCCAGCCATATATCGTGCGGTACATTGGACGGTATAGGGGTGCTTTGGTCTAAAAGTTCTTTTTTGAAAGCCATACAACAACCTAAATAGGAGCAATTTATGATGTTTTTGATAAAGCCTTTGCTACTTTGGTTTAGGTTGAAATATGATTTGTGTAAAATGTTTTTATGCTGGTCTATGACGGTGCAGTCGTGTATGACGAGTGTGGCTGTGGGGTTGTTGTCAAATAGTTGGCAAACCGTTTCTACTTTGTTGGGCAACCAAATATCATCTTGGTCAGCAAGAAAAATTATATCACCCTTTGCTATTGTTAGAGCGTTGGTGAAGTTGTTTGTTATCTTTGCAAAGGAGTACTTGTGTTTTGGTCCGATATTTGCTTTGTCATTGCTGATGATTTTCAACCTTTTATCTTTTATATTAGATAAAATATTTATTGTATTGTCTTTTGAACCATCATCTGACACTATAATCTCATCTTTTATATTTAGTTGTGAAAGAATAGATAGAACTTGTTCTTCGATAAACTTTTCACCATTAAAAGTTGTTATACATACCGAAATCATTTTATGTTGAGAAGTTTTTTTAGGGTTATTTTAGAATATTCAATATCTCTTACAGTAATCATTTGTTTGAGAAATCTTATAAGAAGTCTTATTTTGTACGATAAATAGTGTGTGAGTGTCAATTCCTCTTTTACAAATTGTTTTTCGGCATCTAAAAAAATACTATGTCTGACCTTTGATATGTTTTTCTTGTAGTCCAAAAGTGATAAATCGTGTGATATAACAACGGGCAATACTAAAACCTGTTTTTTATGTTTGTATATCTGACTATATAGCCAATGGTCTAACATATCAAGTGGATATTTATCATTGAATCCACCAATATATTCTAAGAAATCAATATTGATAAGCGATAGTGAGTTGAATGCAGATATCCGACAGTGTTGGTAAATACCGTATTCCTCTACCGGTTTTTGTATCCATATATTTCTATTCGTTATTTCGGGTGATAGCGTTTTGTTATTTTGTTTTAAAAAAGGTACAAGTGAGACGATGTCGTTGTTTGTGATAGATGATAGTTGTTTTGTTAATACAGAAAAATAATCTTGTGATACAATTGTGTCTTGATCAAAAAGCAATAACCATTTTTTGTTGCATTTTTTTGCCCTCTGAAAGGCAAAATTATATGCCTGAGCCAACATCCCATTGGAGGTAGCATTTACCACTATATAATTATTACTTGAAACGATATTTATAGACGGGTCATTGTTGTAAATTATTAATTCATAGTCAATATTTAGTCTCTCCAAGATAGGGGATAGACTTTTAAATGTATTGCTTTCTGCCAAAGTGCATCTATACAAAACAATTATAATTTCTATTGATGTTCTACTCATTTTTTGCTTTTTTTATATAAAATAATTTGTGTTTACTGACCACAAAAGGTAATATCAGTAGGAATAGTTGTTTTATATATCCCGCTATATTTGTAAACATTAATTCTCCTATAAACTGCATAACAAGTATGAATATCATCATTGAATATATTATTACAAATAATTCTGCTCCCTGCTGTGCCTTTTTGAAAATCCAACCAAATAGCAATCCATATACCAAGGCAAATATCCCAACGCCCCAATATCCAAAATCTTTGAAAAAAGGGTACATTCCTGTGTATGTGTTAGTTTCGATAGGTTTGTGTATGAATGGCAAGATTGGGTCTATTGGTTTTGTTTCAGACAGCCCTAATTTATTTGTTATGGCATAGTATATTCTAAATACATTTTCTCCAAAGTGATTAGAAGAAGATGGCTCTAATGTGCCAAATGCCGTTGGGTGTCCAAGTGTGTATAATACCATAAAGTCGTTTTTGTCGAAAGATTTTGAGGCGTTTTTTTCTCGTAAAGTCTGAATGGAGACAAAAAATACCATAATTAATCCTAACGCAAGAATCATATGTTTTACAGAAACCTTTTTTTTGAAAAATAGTATGCATATTGTCTTTAAGGCAATATCAAGACACACCACCTTAGACATAGTAAGCACTCCCAAAGATACTATTATCAGTGCTAAAGAGAGTACTCTATATCTGTTTTTTTTTGAAAAATAAAATAGTTCTATGATGTATGACACCTGCCAAACTATGATATGCCAACCGCCATAAACCTCTTTTGAGTTGTCGCTTCTACCCAATGCTGCCAATCGCAAATCCATAGCCCAATTGCCAGAGGTACCAGCATCTAACGACTGTTTGATAAATAATAGAAAAAAAGGGAATGATAGAAGAGATATTATGAAAAAAACATCTCTGATGAGTTGGCTTGGCTTATGATTTTCGACCTTGAAGTCAAAAGACTGTATAAGCAAAGAGGAAACGCATAATATAGAAACCCACAGAGACATTGCCCCCAAAAATTGCCAACTAAACACAGGTAGATTGTGTTTTAATATCCAAAATAGGGATAATATTATGAGCCATATCACTCCTGTAATCACACTGGGAGAAAATATATTATGTTTAGAGTTGATTAACCCCAAAAACAGAAAAAATATGCAAAGAACCACCGATATTATCATATTATTTGTTGTTCGTTTTGTTTTTGTATGTTACAAAAATGATGATTGCTACCAGCACTATCTCTAAAATTTCTGATGCTATATAAGCCCATATCGCACCGAAGATTCCTATTTGATGGATTAGAAAATAGTTGATAATAATACTAAATAGGCATACCGTAGCACCAATATATGGAGCATATTTTTGTAGTTGCAGTCCATACATTCCTTGTATGGTCAGCATACTTGCTATAAGCACCAACGGAGGTAGTAGGGCAAAAGTTTTCAATAATGGTACAACCTCTTGGAGTCCATTACCCAAAAGTATTTTTATCCAAAATGGTGCAAACAAAAATATTACTAAACCACACACAATTCCTAAAAGAGATACCCCTGCAAAAACTTTTTTGTAAAAACGCCACCCCACATCAAAAGAGGTTTGAAATCTTCGGCTCACTGTGGGGAATATAGCCGTAGATATAGGAAAACTGATAATCATCAGCACTGCCATTATGATTTTGTATGCACCAGAATATATACCTATCTGATAATCAGATACAAATTTCAGAAGCATAGTCAAGCCAATAGTGGAATAGATAGCCCCAAAAATATTATTTAGAAATATAGGAAAGCCTTTGGTAATAACTTTGCTGTATTTGGTGGCTGTTGTGTGTAAATTATATTTTTTGATGACATAATATAATGCTATCATGCTACTTAATATATATGATAACGATAAAATTAAAAGATATAAAGGATATTGTGTAGCATTTTGTATGATAAGCACTATTGCTAATGCTCCTACAAATTTAGCCGCAAAGTTGAATGTTGTTATTTTGGAAATATCTTCTACCCCCTGTAAGAACCATGATGGGAAAAGTACAAAACCAATGTTGATAAGCCAAGCATAAAAATATAAAATCTTGTCGCCATTAAATTTGTCAATGCTAAAAATAGATATTGTAAGTACAGCAAAAGAGAGCAAAAGTAGTATGCTTTTAAATCTAATGACAGACCAAAAAATAGATTGTAGTTTCTTTTTGTTGTCTCTATTGAGGGCTATCTCTTGTGTGGCTGAATATTCAAATCCAAAGTTTATTATCACTGTCAGGTATCCGATAATATTTTGTGCATAAGTTATTTTACCAAAATATCCAATGCCAACAATATCTATTATATATCGTATCAATAACAGAGGTATGAGGTAATTTGCTATTTGCATCACAACAAGCCACCCCATATTTTTGAAAATAAGTCTATTGGATTTGATAGACGATTTTATATTGGTTATAGTATTGTTGTTTGTTCTTTTGTCTGGATAATCCATCAAAATAGTATGGCAATTTGTTTGTTGTGATTTTGAGATATAGATATGTTACAATTTGCTAAGACAACGTTATATTGCAAATACAATATCTTCATCGTCTGTATCGCCATCTTCTTCGGCACTACACGAAAATACTATGGATTGCGAATGGGCATCAACTAATTGTATGCTAATTTCTTGTATATGATTTCCAGTAACCAACAATCTTTGGTTGCTTTGACCATAGTTTACTATTAATGTTTTGTCAAGTAGCTTTTGTTGTGGTTGGTGTATCCGAATAAGACCTTTCTTGAGAAGCACCTCGGTAATAAGTTCGCTTTGCCTATCTGTTTTTGTGATTGAATAGCTAAGTTTAAGTGCTTCTGATATCTGGTTGCTTGTTAGATGGTTATCTTGTGCTATATAGAAATAGGAGTATTCCTTTATTTTGCTGTATCTAACACTTTGAGTAGGGTGTAGTATGCTACAGTTCATAAATATTGTAGTTGATAATGCCACAATAGTAATGTAAATATTTCTATTCATAGTATATTACAATTATTTTGTAAAACAAAGATTAAAGTTTTAATTCTAAATTCAATGATGTCATCAGTTTTTTTATATTATTGTTTTTTTCGCACATCATATTTAATACATCTTCTGGCGATAGTTGTTTTTCTATCTCGATTTTATCTTTGTTTATCAATAGTTTGACTTTGTCGTTGTTGAGTTGAGAGCAGAGATATTTTTCTATATGAAAACGACTATCACTAAACTCTTTTAGTTGTTGCTTACTGATGACATTTATCACACAGTTGCTGCCATCTTTTTTTGGAGTAATATCAAGCACATATTTTGCAAAAAAAGTACGGTCGGCAACTTCTTGTGCATAGTCCTTCCACGCTTTTATCAAATCCTCTTGCGAGAAATCATTATTTGAAGTATCCTCTTGTGGCATTAGTGAGGTGTGGAGTGATGATGTTGAGGCTTTGGTTGTCTTATCCGCTGTTTGCAAGGCAATTACTTTTGATATGTTTAGTTGATTGTTGCTAACCACAATTTTGGGCTTATCGTTCTTCTTTACGATAGGCTCTACAATACTCTTTTGTTGTTTGTGTGACTCTGTTGTGATAGGTTTAGGTTTCGTCTCTGATTGTTTCTCTGGTGAGATTTTAATCTTTTGTATTACAGTGGTATTAGTGTTTTTTTTTTCACAATTATCTGTTAAAGGAGCGACTATCTGACAAATTTTTATCAGCATCAGTTCGACTGATAATCGTTTGTTTTTAGTTGTTTTATAGCCCAACTCACACGCTGTGGCAATATTCAATGCTTTAAACAAAAATGATGGTTCGCACTGTTTGGCTTGTTCTATATATTTATTTTTGACACTATCGCTGGTTTGTAAAAGATATACACTTCTTTCGTCTTTGGCAACCAATAGGTCTCGTAGATGACTCGATATGCCAGAAATAAAACTTTGTACATCAAATCCTTTGTTTATTATTTTGTCCAACATCAATAGAGCATCTATAATGCTACCCGATAGGAATATGTTAACTGCCTGAAAATAATACTCATAATCCAAAACATTTAGCACATCGGCTACATCTTTATATTTTATCTCTTTGCCACAGAATGAGACTATCTGGTCGAATATAGATAAAGCATCACGCATAGCCCCATCGGCTTTTTCGGCTATTATTCGCAAAGCCTCTTCTTCAGCCTCTATCTGTTCGTTGTTTGCAACATATTTTAGATACTCCACCGTGTCGGTTACCTGAATACGATTAAAGTCATAAACTTGGCAACGAGATATTATTGTGGGCAATATCTTGTGTTTTTCGGTTGTGGCAAGTATAAATATAGCATACGAAGGAGGCTCTTCGAGAGTCTTTAAGAATGCGTTGAATGCCGCTGTCGATAGCATATGTACCTCATCGATGATATAAACTCGATATTTACCTATTTGTGGTGGTATCATCACCTGTTTGACAAGTTCTCTTATGTCGTCGACAGAGTTGTTGGATGCGGCGTCCATCTCGAAGATGTTGAGCGAACGCTGTTGGTGGAAACTTACACAACTCTCACATTGATTACACGCCTCCCCGCTTTCTGATAGGCTTGTGCAATTGATGGTTTTTGCAAAGATACGAGCACAAGTTGTTTTGCCCACACCACGAGGTCCACAAAACAGATAAGCGTGTGCCAGTTGCTTTTTTGCAATAGCATTTTTTAGTGTTGTGGTAAGCGAACTCTGTCCTACCACAGAGTGAAAGGTCGAGGGACGGTATTTTCGTGCCGATACTATATATTGTTCCATCTTTTCTCTTTTTGGTTTTTGTTTTATTGAGAAAGTATCCAGTAGTCTTTTTTATTGGAAGAATGAATTGCAATAGATTCAGCCTCTTGCTCTGATGCGTAAGAGCCTATAATACAGCGATATAATTTCTTACCACTCTCCGATTCTAATATTTTTATGCTGTCAAATACTTGACTGTTTTCTTTACAAAATTGTTTTGCTTGATACTTTTTATAGAAACTTGCCACTACAATATGATATGATAGTCTCTCTATTTTTGTATTGATTTTTTTTGTGGAAAGAGTTTGGCTATTGAGTACAATATTGTGGTATGCTAATAAAATACTATCGCTTTTCCTTGTTTTATCCACCGTCATTGTGTTTTTGTGATATATGCCAAACCCAGCATATTGTCCCATTTGATTTGTGTTGGGGGCAAATAGTGTTATAATTGCCAGTATTGTTATCGCCGCAGCGTATCTTACAACTTTTTTGCCCAAATTGGCAATATTTATCTCTATGGTCTGACCGTTTAGTCTGATATTGCTACCTATTTGTAGAGTCTTTTGTTTCTCTACAATATTGATTGGCTTAAGTCCAAAGTTCTCTGGTAAATAATCAGCATCATTAGGGCTGAAAACTATACTGTTCTTCTCGAGTCTAAATACTCCGATGTTTCCAAATTCGACTATTTGCTTTTCGTTAAGACATTGTCGTAAGTTGTCGATATGTTTTGCCAAGATAGTTGATGCAGAACGGTAGTTTACGCTACTCTCATCGGCTATCAGTGCAGACAATAATCCATCATCGTGATTCAACATTGCATTGAACGAAATCTCTGTCTTTGGAGGAGTGATGATACCATTGGATAGATTTGCACTTTTGCGATTTTTTATAAACCCTCCAAACGACTCTATTATCACACAGTCGTTGGTTATGAGTAGTTTTTCTATTTTGTCGGCAAGAAAGTTCATCGTTTATATATCAAAAAGTAATTTTTATAAAATAAATATTATACCAAAGATAATGCCACTTCCATCATATTGGTAAATGCTGTCTGTCTCTCTGCCGAAGTAGTGGCTATATTTTTAAACGGACAGTCTGAGATGGTGCATATACATAAAGATTTTTTACCTGCTCTGGCGGCATTCATATACAGGGCGGGGGCTTCCATTTCTACGGCTAACACACCCATTTTTTGCCATTTTTTTAACGATGTTTGGTCGTCATCGTAGAAGGTATCAGACGAATATAAATTGCCTACTTTGTATGCAATCCCAAGCCTTTCAGCCTCTGCCACAGCCTTTTGTAGTAGTCCAAAATCGGCTATCGGAGCATAAGTGCCATTAAGATTATATTGTGCGGCATAGTTAGAATTTGTACAAGCACCCATTCCCATTACAATATCGCCAATGTTTAGGCTGTTGTCTATAGCTCCTGCCGAGCCAACTCTGATAATGGTATCAACATCGTAAAAGTTGAAGAGTTCGTAGGTATATATCCCAATCGAAGGAATGCCCATTCCGTGACCTTGTATGGATACTTTTTTGCCTTTGTATTGTCCGGTAAAGCCAAGCATTCCACGAACATTGTTGTAAACAACAACGTCTTGCAAATATGTCTCTGCCATAAATTTTGCTCTCAATGGGTCTCCTGCCATAATGACTGTTTTGGCTATTTCATCTCTCTGTGCTTCTATGTGTGGTGTTGGTATATTGTTCATATTCAAACAGTTTATGGGTTGTATGTACTTATTTGTTGCTTTCGCCACTGCCCAACTTAAATTAGTAGGCAATGGCGAAGTTACAATTTTTATTGTATAGTTACAAATTTATTTTTGCAAGTACTCTATATCAATAGTTTATTTAGTTGGATTGGCAACAAGCGGAGCATTGAGTTTGGTCAATACATATTTTGCTCTTTCGTTTGATGGGTCAATGAGTAAGATTTGCTGATTGACGGCTATAACGCTTTTCACATCACTATTGCTTATGTAGTACGTACTCAAATATTTGTATGCATCTACGATGAACGAAGTCAATTTGTTGTCGTTATTTTGAGGCAACATTTTTTCAATTGCTTTTTCGTATGATTCTTTGGCTATACCAGCTATTTTTTTTGTAGTAACTTTTTCGTAGTCATCTATTATACTTTGGGTATTTGCTTTGCCGTAGTATCCGAGATATAGATTGGTGTCGAGTGAAATAAGATTTTCGTTGGCTTTGATGCCTTTGTCTATGTATAACATAAAGTTTTCTCTATTTGTTACTTTTGCTTCATCGTCCATACTTTCGTGGTTGTCGCTAAATTGTTTTAACAGGATTTTCGCAGAGTTGCTACAAGCATCAGAGTAAGCATAGTAGTCCATACCAAGAGGAGTTTGATTTTTTTCAAAATATTTTTCATACCACTCTACTGCTTTGTCGTATTCAAAGAAAGAATAGTATGATTTAGCAAAATCTTTGTATGTCTGAACTATTTCTGGTTTTAGTTCGATTGCTTTTTCGTACGATTTGATGATTTCTTTTCGACCATTTACATGGCTTATTGTATCTTCGTGTGTGGCATTTTCTTTTAGAGTTTTTTGAGTTGTAGCCTCTAATGCTTCTGCATAAGCGGTATAGTCGTTATATATAAGTCTTTTTTCGCTAAACTTTTTCATCAACTGTGCTATTTGTGTTTTAGTCTCTTGGTATTTACCCAATTTAAGGCTACAATATGCTCTAATTCGTTGAGATGCAATGTTGTTTGGGTTTTGTTCTATACAATATTTTGTTTGGTCAAGGGCTTTTTGATATTGCTTATCGAAATATAGAGCTTGAGCATATCTTTCGTAAACATTTATAGGTGCATTTCCTACTGCTATTACTTTTTCAAAGGCTGCAATCGCCTCTTTAAACTTGTTTTCAGAGTTTTTTATTTCACCAAAAACGATAGTAGCAGGAATGTTGTTAGGCTCTGATGAGAAAATAGAGTTTAGTTGGTCGTAAGCAAGGTCTTTACGGTTCATTTTCACATACATACGAGCCAATTTTAATGTTGCCAGTTTGTCTTTTGTATTGAAATACTGTGCCTGTTCGTATTTGCCCATAGCATCGCCCACTTTGTTGCTTTCCATTAGAAAGTCGCCTTCGGCAAGATAAATGCCAGAGTATTCATTGTCTCTTTTTCGTGCTAGTTCAATATATTCATTTGCTTTGTCTTTTTTGCCGTTTACAAAATATGCTTCTGCTATCGCTACTATGGCAGCAGGTCGCTTTTTGCTATATTTATATGCTTTTTTTAAATATGCTTCCGCCACCTCTTCATTGTTGTCTTTGAGAGCGATATATCCTTTCCCAATATATCCCCAAGGTGATTTTTTTGCAATTGTAGTTGCCATCTCAAAATAGAGTTGTGCTGAATCGTTTTTTTCTTCGATAGAGATTAGCCCTAGATAATAGTATTTCTCGGCTTTAAGTTCGGTTTTATTGCTATTTTGTTGTTCAAAAAAAGTCTTTGCAAAGTCGTATAATTCAGCTTTGTAATACTCAATGCCTTTGGCGTTATCTTGTGCAAAGATAGGTAACGATAGGAGTAAAATCCCTAAAACTAAAAATTTCTTTTTCATCGTGTGTTTTTTATGTTGTTTTTAATGTTTGTTATTATCTGCTTTTTGTTGAAACGAACTGCAAATATAGTGAAAATTCTATAAACAGACAGTTCGTTTTCTGTTTTTAACTATTGTTTTGTTTTGAAAGCAAAGTGTTTTTGTGTAAAAAAACTAAATACTGTGGTTATTATTGTGTTGATTATCTGCGATGGAGTAGGGTATATATGCATTATTTCTACAAAAAATTTGAGCCCCCAATAATTTATTATGATACAGACCAGTACAATAGTCAGATAGCGTGATGCCTGAACTCGTTTGCGAAGAGATGACTCCGAAAAACTAACATATCTGTTGAGCCAAAAGCCACTTATAAATGTTATAGGAAACTGTATGACAAACGCTCCTATATGTGGCGTAAATGCAATAAATCCTAAATCAAGAATCTGTTTTGCTAGGACAAAATTATATATGATACAATACAAAACCCACCCAAAGAGGGTGTTTGAAGCACCGCTGACCCCATAACGGAAAAATTGTATGGAACACACTTTTCTGAATGGCGGATAGAAAAGGGCAATTATATGTCGTATTTTCTCGCCGATCTGGTAGTTTATAGAGTTGTCGGTCATAAAGATACAGCTTGTGGTATTTAAAAATTAGACTTGCATAAAATATTTATTTGTGGCAGTTGGGGTGCTATTAAATACACTTATAGTCTTAATAATAAGTCTTATGTTAGTTTTCGTTTTTTTCTACATAGTTGTCAGTCGTAATGTATTTGTTTTTCCTTTTTCTTTGACTGGTGTAGCATTTAAGTTTATAACGAAATTGCCCTCTTTAACAAATCCTAACTCTTTGGTCATTTTATTTACTTCAATAATAGTTCGGTCTGTCGATTCATTTCCGTCATAGAAGTAAGCATGCACTCCCCAAAGTAGATTCAACATAGTGGTTACTCTCCTATTGGAACTAAACACCACAATATGAGCATTAGGGCGGTGTGAAGATATCTGGAATGCGGTGTAGCCGGTGTGTGTCAAAGTAACTATCGCTTCTACCAAAGCATCTCTGGCTATATTTACTGCCGTCAGACATATTTTATTTGTTGGGAATCGAGGGTCTTGGTGGGATAACTCTTTATCTATTGGAGTATTTTTCTGTTTATAGATGTTTGTTTCTTCTATCTTTTTGGCTATTTTTGTCATAGTTTTTACCACGTCTATTGGGTTTTTGCCCACAGATGTTTCTCCAGAAAGCATCACAGCATCTGCTCCATCAAGTACCGAATTGGCTACATCATTCACTTCTGCACGAGATGGCGTTAGGCTGTTCATCATACTCTCCATCATTTGTGTGGCTATGATGACAGGTTTGGTGGCTTTACGAGCCTTTTTTACTATCATCTTCTGAATGCCTGGCACCTCCTCCATAGGTACTTCTACTCCTAAATCGCCACGAGCTACCATCACACCATCACACTCCTCTATGATAGATTTTATGTTCTTGATTGCCTCAGGCTTTTCTATTTTTGCTATGATTGGGGTGTGGTTTTTCGATGGGTGGTTGGCGATGAGGCGTTTTAGGTCTTTGATGTCTGCTACATTTCGCACAAACGATAAGGCTATCCAGTCCAATCCAATATCCAAAATAAAGTTTGCATCGGCTATATCTTTATCTGTCAGAGCGGGTAGTGATACTTTTGTATTTGGCAAATTGACCCCTTTTTTTGAACTTAATACGCCTCCTTGTATCGTTTTTGCTCTCACCATATCTTTTTTGTTGGTCTCAATCACTTCAAGCACCAGTTTGCCATCGTCTATGAGGATATGTTCGCCAACTTGTACGTCATTAGGGAATTGCTGATAGGTCATATAGACTTTTTTTGCATCGCCCTCTATTGGCTCGTTTGTGAATGTTAGAATATCCCCTTCGTTGAGATACGAACCCTCTTTGACCATTCCGACACGCAGTTTAGGCCCTTGTAGGTCGCCCAATATAGCCACAGAAGTGGATAATTCGTCATTCAATTCTCTTATAGAATTGACATTTTGTTTTACAATATCGTATTCGGCGTGAGAAAAGTTGATGCGAAATACATCTACTCCTGCAAGTATCATCTGACGCATAATATTTTTGTCGTAAGATGAAGGTCCGAGTGTAGCTATTATTTTTGTTTTTTTAAGTTGTTGATTCATAGTTATTGGTGTATGTGTGTTGTTGGTTTATACTCTTTGCAAAGTTAATAAAAAAAATGTTGTTGTCAATAAATGTTTTTTTGAAATAATAGAATTTTTGTTTGTTTTCTAAAAGTAAATATAAAAAACTGTTGCTATGATATATTTTTAATAAAATTTATTATCTTTGCAAAAACAAAAAACGGAAAAATAAAAAGTTAAATATATTATTTGATGAATAAAGGAACTAATTCGAGTACAACTCCACAAAAAACGTTTAAACCCAAGTTTAATCCCTACTGGATATATCTTTTGATAGCCATCTTTTTCTTGGCATCATACCTTCTCACCGACAATCAGACAGCAAGAGAAGTGCCTATATCTAAGTTTGAGACGGTGCTTAAAAACGACTGTTTGAAGACTATTACGATAGATAAGAATAATGGAATAATTTTGGCGGAGGTCGATACCGCTTGTTCACAGGCGTTGTTTGATAAGCCTGTTAACTATAAAGGACAAAAGTCGGTTAAAATTACATCTCGTTTTGGCTCGATAGCAGAAATGGAAAAAAAATTGACCGAACTGAAAGCGACTAAACGATATACAGGCGATGTTGTTTATGAGGAGGGGAAAGACTATATTAGTTTAATCTTGTGGAATATAGTTCCATTTGCTCTTATGATAGCACTCTTTGTGTTTCTCAATCGCCGTATGGGTGGCGGTGCTGGTGGCGGTATCTTTTCTGTTGGGAAAAGTAAGGCACAACTGTTTGATAAGAAAAATGGCACAAAAGTAACATTTAAAGATGTGGCAGGGCTTGAAGGGGCAAAAGATGAGGTGCAAGAGATTGTCTCTTTCTTAAAAGATACAAAAAAATATACTGACTTGGGGGCTAAAATACCCAAAGGAGCACTGCTTGTAGGACCTCCGGGCACAGGTAAGACGCTTTTGGCAAAGGCTGTGGCAGGAGAGGCAGAAGTGCCATTTTTCTCATTGGCGGGTAGTGATTTTGTTGAGATGTTTGTGGGCGTAGGAGCAAGTCGTGTTAGAGATTTGTTTCAAAAGGCAAAGGCAAGTGCTCCTTGTATAATCTTTATAGACGAGATAGACGCAGTAGGACGGGCAAGAGGTCGTAATCCGAATATGGGAGCAAACGATGAGAGGGAGAATACTCTTAATCAGTTGCTTACAGAAATGGACGGGTTCGGTTCTAATTCAGGTATTATTATTCTTGCAGCAACTAATAGAGCAGATATACTGGATAAGGCATTGCTCCGGGCAGGACGTTTCGACCGTCAAATAAATGTCGATTTGCCAGACCTACATGAGCGAAAAGAGATATTTGAGGTTCATCTTCGTCCGTTGAAGATATCAGATAATTTGGATAAGGACTTTTTGGCACGACAAACACCTGGCTTTTCAGGGGCAGATATTGCTAATGTATGCAACGAAGCAGCATTGATAGCCGCTCGAAATGATAGGAAATCGGTAGAAAAACAAGATTTCCTTGATGCGGTAGATAGAATAGTCGGAGGTCTTGAAAAGAAAAATAAGATAATGACGGTTGAAGAAAAACGAGCCATAGCATATCACGAAGCAGGACATGCTACCATCAGTTGGCTTGTCGAACACGGCAATCCGTTGGTGAAAGTTACTATCGTACCTCGAGGAATGGCACTTGGTGCAGCGTGGTATTTGCCTGAGGAACGTCAATTGACCACACGAGAACATCTTTTAGATGAGGTGTGTTCACTACTTGGCGGTCGTGCGGCGGAGAATTTATTTTTCGACACTGCATCGACAGGAGCACTGAATGACCTTGAAAGGGTAACGAAGAAAGTTTACGCAATGGTAGCCTTTTATGGTATGAGTGAAAAATTGCCAAATCTCAGTTATTACGACTCGACAGGTCAGTCGGATTATAGTTTTACAAAACCATATTCGGACACAACGGGCGAAAATATAGATAAAGAGGTCAAAGAATTGGTTTCAACGCAATTTGAACGAGCAAAAAATATATTACAAACACACTCTGAACAGGTAAAACAGATAGCAGAAATACTGATAGAGAGAGAAGTTCTATTTGCAGATGATGTCAAAGGGATACTTGGCGAACGCCCTTGGAAAAGTCGCACCGAGGAGTTGTTTGCAATAAATGATAAAATAGACTCTACAATAGAAATTAATAACGATAAAACAGAAAACAAAGCGGAAAAAAATGAAATAGAAAATTAATTAAATATTTTAATAACCAATAATCTATATCTTATGAAAATCTATCAAACATCTGAAATTAGAAATGTAGCACTTCTCGGTAGTTCGGGAGCAGGTAAAACTACTTTTGGCGAAGCACTGCTTTTTGAGAGTGGTGTCATCAAGCGCCGTGGTTCGATAGCGTCTCAAAATACTGTTAGCGACTACTTTGCTGTGGAAAAAGAGTATGGCTATTCAGTTTTTTCTACTCTATTGTCTTTTGAGTGGAAAGATAAAATGATGAACTTTATCGATTGTCCGGGTGCGGACGATTTTGTCGGTGGGGTTTATTCATCGCTCAATGTGGCTGATATGGCACTGATGCTTGTAGATGCTGTCAGTGGCGTTGAGGTAGGCACAATGAACCAGTTTCGTGTAGTCGAGAAATTGGGCAAACCTTTAATGTTTCTTATTAATCAGATAGACCATGAAAAAGCAGATTTTGAAAATGCGTTGTCTAATCTCAAAGAGACTTATGGCAATAAAATAATACAAGTTCAATATCCTATCGGTAGCGGACAAGGTTTTGAGGCTATAGTAGATGTTCTCAAGCAAAAGATGTATCGTTTTAAGGAAGGTGTAGCAGTACCAGAGATATTAGATATTCCAGCCGAGGAGAAAGAGAAAGCCACTGCCATTTATCAAGTATTGCTTGAGGCGGCTGCCGAAAATGATGAAGGTTTGATGGAGAAGTTTTTTGAGCAAGGTTCTCTTACAGAAGAGGAAATGCGTGATGGTATCCATAAGGGAATGTTGGCACAAAGTATTTTCCCCGTGTTCTGTTGTTCTGCTGAAAAAAATATTGCAGTACATCGTGTCATGAACTTTTTGGCTATGGTAGCACCAACTCCTTTGGAGATGCCAACACCCGTCAATACAGAAGGAGATGAAGTCCTTGCAGATGCCAATGCTCCAGCAAGTCTATTCTTTTTTAAAACAACGGTAGAACCACATATCGGTGAGGTATCTTACTTCAAAGTTATGTCTGGTAAGGTTAAGCAGGGAGATGATTTGACAAATGCCAATAGAGGTTCAAAAGAACGCTTGGCTCAAATATATAGTGTCGCAGGACAACATCGTACCGTAGTAGATGAGATTGTGGCTGGAAATATAGGCGTGGCTGTCAAACTGAAAGATGTATATACAGGTAATACGCTTAATGCTAAAGGTATAGATAATAAATTTGACTTCATCAAATATCCTGCACCTCGTTATCGTAGAGCGATTAAGCCTCTCAATGAGGCTAATGCCGAAAAGTTGAGTGAGGTTTTGACTCGTATGAAAGAGGAAGACCCAACTTGGGTTGTAGAGGTCTCTAAAGAACTAAAACAGACAATTGTTTCTGGTCAAGGAGAATTTCATCTCAAAACTCTTAAATGGCGTATCGAAAATAATGATAAGATAGAAATAGAGTTTATAGAACCTAAAATTCCTTATCGTGAGACTATTACAAAAATGGCACGAGCCGATTATCGACACAAAAAGCAGTCGGGAGGAGCAGGGCAATTTGGAGAAGTTCACCTTATTGTAGAGCCTTATCATGAAGGTCTTCCAGTGCAAGAGATTTATAAATTTAATGGGCAAGAGTATAAAATATCTGTGCGTGATACACAAGAGATAGCACTTGACTGGGGTGGAAAACTTGTCTTTATCAACTCGATAGTTGGGGGAGCAATAGATGCTCGTTTTATGCCTGCTATACTAAAAGGAGTGATGGATAGAATAGAGCAAGGTCCACTTACAGGGTCTTATGCACGAGATGTTAGAGTGATAGTCTATGATGGTAAGATGCACCCTGTCGATAGCAATGAGATATCCTTCCGTTTGGCTGGTCGAAATGCTTTTGCGGAAGCCTTTAAAAATGCTGGACCAAAACTTTTAGAACCAATATATGACCTTCAAGTAACTGTGCCTTCAGAAAAGATGGGCGATGTGATGAGCGACCTTCAAAGTCGTAGGGGTATGGTAATGGGTATGGAGTCGCAAAAAGGTTTTGAGTGTTTGAATGCTCGAGTACCACTCAAAGAGATTGCTTCGTATTCAACATCATTGAGTTCTATATCGGGAGGAAGAGCATCTTTTACTATGCAATTCAACTCTTATGAACTATGTCCAACAGATGTCCAAGATAAACTAATCAAAGAGTATGAAGTAACAAGGCAAGATGAAGAGTAGGCTTGTAATTAATCGTATTAAATAGATAAAAATAGAGCCTTCATATATCACAAATGGAGGCTCTATT
>PDWI01004027.1_pt1 | contig 20142 bp, 17 predicted proteins | sample 1430891 | NCBI WGS metagenome assembly PDWI01 (sample SAMN01162508, study PRJNA174530) | Oral metagenome, whole genome shotgun sequencing project. | biome: Marine environment; feature: Marine mammal; material: Swab sample of the gingival sulcus; isolation source: swab sample of gingival sulcus...
ATAGAAAATTTTTGTGATAGCTCTTTAATATCTATTGAAGCGAACCATGACGAACGGCTTGTTGCTATAGGCAAGTATGCCTATGGCCTTAAACGACGAATTCTTGGAGATGGTGGTCATATATCAAATATAACAGCAGGAGAACTCTTATCTAAAGTGTGCCAAAAGAACAAGGAGTTAAGACAAATAGTGCTAACACATTTAAGTAAAGAAAACAATTCGCCCGAGCTAGCTAAGCAGACTGTTGAGAGTATTTTAATTAGAAATGGAATAAGAAAAGACGTTGATGTTAAAGTCGATGTTGCGCTGAGAGATGAAATAAGTTCCATATATACGTTGTAATGAAAGACTGAGAAAACTCAGTCTTTTTTTATATTTCTATATTTTTAATAATCATTATCAATATATTTTCATAATATTTTTAAATAAATATTGATATTTACTTAACAGATTTATGTCGAAATACTATAATTATAGTGATAAGGAGGGAAAAATTGGCAACTAAAAGATTTAACATGGATATTCTAGAAAAAGATTTAATGAAAGAAATCGATTCATATATTGACAGTCTAGAAGATAAACAGGGTAGTATTATACATATTCTCCATAAAGCACAAGAGGTGTTTGGGTATTTACCAAAAGAACTCCAGTTATATATTGCGAGGAAGGTTGATTTACCCGCATCTAAGGTTAATGGTATAGTTAGCTTTTATTCATTCTTTTCTCAAGAACCAAGTGGAAAGTATTCAATCAGTGTTTGTATGGGTACGGCTTGCTTTGTAAAAGGAAGTGACTTAGTGTTAAGTGCTTTTAAGAACAAGCTTCAGTTAAATGATAAGACCGTTACTGATGATATGAAGTTTTCAATTAGAGATGTAAGATGCATTGGGGCATGTGGCCTCGCTCCAGTGGTAGTGGTAAATGAAAAAATATATGGCCACGTAACAGAAAAAGAAGTTGATAAAATTATAAAGGAATATAAGGATTTGGAGGCATAGATGAGAATTAATACGCTAGATGAATTATATAAAGCTAAAGAAAAATTTAGCAGTCTTGTAGTGCTTCGTACGGACGAAAAGCCGAAAGAAAAGCAAGCGATTAAAAGACAACTTCTTGTCTGTGGTGGAACAGGTTGTTTAGCATCTAAAAGTAAAGAAATCATGGATGGGCTAAATGCTGAACTACAAAACAAAGGAATTACCGATGTTGAAGTTGTTAAAACGGGATGCTTTGGCTTTTGTGGTCAAGGACCAATTGTAAAAGTTCAACCGGATGATGTGTTTTACGTTAAGGTATCACCAGATGATGTGGCTGAGCTTGTGCAAACGCATATCATAGATAATAAACATGTTGATAGACTTTTATATGTTGATCCAAAAACGGACAATGTAATACATAAACACCATGACATGGATTTCTATGGAAAACAAAAGAGGATAGCGCTTAGAAAGTGTGGCCTTATCAATCCAGAAGATATCCGAGAATCTATTGCTCTTAGAGGGTTTGAAGCACTTGGAAAAGTGTTGACTGAAATGACGCCTCTAGAAGTAATTGATGAAGTCAAGAAAAGTGGCCTTCGTGGTAGAGGCGGTGGTGGATTCCCAACAGGATTAAAATGGGGATTTACCAACAAGAGTGTTAGTGATAAAAAATATATATTCTGTAATGCGGATGAGGGTGACCCAGGCGCATTTATGGATAGAAGTATACTAGAAGGTGATGCTTTTTCCATCGTTGAAGCAATGGCTATCGCTGGATATGCTTGTGGTGCTGATCACGGTATTGTGTATATAAGGGCAGAGTATCCTTTAGCTATCAGTAGGCTTGAGATAGCGATTGAACAAAGTAGAGAATATGGTTTCTTAGGAGAACATATTTTTGGTACTGATTTCAACTTTGATATTGAAATTAGGTTAGGTGCTGGAGCCTTTGTTTGTGGCGAGGAAACAGCGCTGATTCATTCGGTAGAAGGTGGAAGAGGAGAACCTACTAGAAAACCACCATTCCCTGCTGAAAGCGGATACCTTGGAAAGCCTACAAACGTTAATAACGTTGAGACATACGCTAATATACCAGATATTATTTTAAATGGTGCCGAGTGGTTTAGTTCTATAGGTACTGAAAAGAGTAAAGGCACGAAAGTGTTTGCACTAGCAGGTAAAGTTAAGAATATTGGTCTTGTTGAAGTGCCAATGGGTACTACTTTAAGAGAAATTATATTTGACATTGGTGGGGGAATACCAAATAACAAAAAATTTAAAGCGGTTCAAACAGGTGGACCTTCAGGCGGTGTAATAACAGAAGCAGACTTAGATACTCCTATAGACTATGATAGTTTAAAAGCAATCGGCTCTATGATGGGTTCTGGTGGAATGATTGTTATGGATGAAGATAACGATATGGTTGAAATATCAAAATTCTACTTAGATTTCACTCAAGATGAGTCGTGCGGTAAGTGTACACCATGTCGAGTAGGGACCAAGCGAATTTACGAAATGCTTGAAAGACTTCTTAGTGGAGAAGGCGATATGCAAACGCTTGACCAACTAGATATTTTATGTAGAACGATAAAGGATACTGCATTATGTGGTCTTGGTCAAACAGCGCCGAACCCAGTGCTAAGTACGATGAAGTATTTTAGAGAAGAATACGAAAAATATGCGCTTGGAACCGTTAGTAAGAAGTACACTATTGATAAGAATAAATGTGTTGGATGTACGAAATGTGCTAAAGTTTGTCCTGTTAAATGTATAAGTGGTGAGCCAAGAGGAAAACATGAGATTAATGAGGATATTTGTGTGGCGTGTGGTGCTTGCTTTAATGCGTGTCCAGTAAAAGCTATTATGAAGCCAGGACTAAGGGAGGCAATATGAAAATGGTAAATTTGACGATAAACGGTATACCTGTTAGCGTTAGTGAAGGGACATCTATTCTATATGCTGCGAAAAAGGTAGGAGTTCATATTCCAACATTATGTTATATGAATCTTCATGGATTTGAGATAAATAATGAAGTGTCTTCTTGTAGAGTTTGTGTTGTTGAGGTCGAAGGCAGACCAAATTTGGCGACAGCTTGTAGTGAAAAAGTAAGCGAAGGAATGGTTGTTAAAACCAATTCCGTAAGAGCTCTAATGGGAAGAAAAACAGCGGTTGAATTACTATTATCTAACCATCCTAAAGACTGCTTAACTTGTGCTAAAAACTTAAACTGTACACTTCAGAGTTTAGCTAATGAGTTAGGAATAAGACACATCTCTTTTAGTGGAGAGATGATGAAACATGATATTGATTTTTCTAATAAAGCGCTTATTAAAGATCCCAATAAATGTGTAATGTGTAGGCGATGTGAAACCATGTGTAATGATGTTCAGACTGTTGGTGTTCTCTCTGCGCTGGATAGAGGTTTTGACGCAGTAGTTGGACCAGCATTCCATCTTCCAATGGGAGAAACATCATGTACGTATTGTGGACAATGCGTTGCGGTATGTCCTACCGGGGCTTTAACGGAGTTAAATGAATCTCAAAAAGTGTGGAGTTATTTACATGATCCGACAAAACATGTTGTTGTCCAGGTTGCACCGGCTATAAGGGTAGCAGTTGGTGAGATGTTTGGTATGCCAGCAGGTTCGATTTCAACTGGTAAGCTTTGTACAGCGCTTAGGAGAATGGGATTTGATGCCGTATTTGATACAGACTGGGCGGCAGACCTTACAATCATGGAGGAAGCTAGCGAACTTGTTCATAGGATACAAAATAATGGGAAGTTACCTATCCTTACAAGTTGTTGTCCTGCTTGGGTTCAGTTCTTTGAACACCAATTCCCTGATATGTTAGATATTCCATCAAGTTGTGAGTCACCTCAAGTTATGTTTGGTGCCATGGCGAAAAGTTATTATGCGGAACAGAGGGGCTTAGATCCTAAAGATATTATCGTGGTATCTCTGATGCCGTGTATTGCTAAAAAGGCAGAGGCAGCAAGAGAGGAACTGACCATTAACGGATACCGAAATGTTGATGTTGTTATTTCTAATAGGGAATTTGGTGCAATGCTTAAACAACAAGGGATTGATTTTAAAAATCTTCCTGAGTCTGATTTTGACGATATTTTAGGTGAGTCAACTGGTGCTGGTGTTATATTTGGAACAACTGGTGGTGTTATAGAAGCAGCAACGAGAACAGCTTATGAATGGATAACAGGTGAAGAATTAAAAGATGTTAACTTTACCCAGCTAAGAGGTTTTGAAGGAATAAGAAGTGCTTCTGTAATGATTGGAGACTTAGAACTAAATATTGGTATAGCGCATGGCCTTGGTAATGCTAGAAAATTACTGGAAGGTATTAGAGATGGAAAATATAATTTCCACGCTATAGAAATCATGGCGTGCCCAGGAGGATGTATTGGTGGTGGTGGCCAGCCATATCATCATGGTAATATGAATATCATTAGGAAGAGACAAGAAGCAATTTATAGAGAAGATAGTAACAAAGTGATAAGGAAGTCTCATGAAAATCCAATGATTAAGAAAATTTATGAAGAGTACCTAGGCAAACCATATGGTGATAAGGCGCATAAAATGCTACATACTCATTATGTACCAAAAGAAAAAATATAATATTACAAAAAAGCAATGAATTTCATTGCTTTTTTAGTTTTAAAATAGTTTATTATTATGATATAATTATTCTATAAGTTTTTGGGAGGTTAGAGTGAAAAATTATTTTAGGAAAGAACTTGATGATTTAAAACTTTATGTACCAGGTAAGCCGATAGAAGATGTTATGAGGGAATATAATTTAAAAGAAATTATAAAGCTAGCATCTAATGAGAATCCATTAGGACCTTCTCAAAAGGCTATAGACGCAATAAAAGACTATGCGAATAAGGTTAACATTTACCCAGATCCTGCTGCTAGAAACATAAGGATGGCTTTGGCTGAAGAAAATGGAGTAGCATTTGAGAACGTGTTAGTTGGAAATGGTGGGGAAGAGTTAATAACTCTCATTGTTAATGCTACCGTTGGTGTGGGTGATGAAGTTGTTATGGCTTCACCAAGTTTTGCGTTATATGAAATTGCGACAAGTAGACAGGGTGGCATTCCAATAAAAATACCAATGAAAGAGGGATTTGTGTATGATTTGGATGCTATGCTAGAAGCGGTAAATGAAAAAACAAAGCTGGTTTGTATATGCAATCCCAATAACCCTACAGGAACTATGATATCAAAAGAAGAACTGGATCGTTTTGTTGAAAGCTGTCCAACAGATGTTTTGATATTAATTGATGAAGCATATTTTGAATACGCAAAAGAATTTGACTATTATCCTAATGGTATAGATTATTTAAAAGATAGGAGCAATATTGTCGTTCTCAGAACGTTTTCTAAAGTTAGTGGTCTAGCAGGAATAAGATGTGGTTATATATTTTCAGATAAAGAAAATATAGAATATATATCGAAATGTAAAGGCGTTTTTAATGCAAATATGATTTCTCAAGTGGCTGCACTTGGCGCGTTGGAAGACAAAGAACATATAAAAAATACAGTTGCGTTAAATTCTGCAATGCTTGATCGATTGATGAGATATTTTGATAAAAAAGGCTTTGAATATGTAAGAAGTGGAACTAATTTTATATTTGTTAATATAAAAAGTGATTCTAGAAAAGTTTTCGTTGAGTTACAAAAACGTGGCGTTATCATTAGACCAGGTTTTTTATGGGGCTATGATCATTGGATAAGAGTTAGTACCGGCACAACAAGACAAATAGAAATTTTTATAGAGGCATTAGACGATATACTATAGGTGGAGTTATATGTATGTAGAAAAAATAAATCAGGCTAAACAGTTGTTTGCTAAAGCTATTGTTGAGAGAAATGTTTCAGCACTTAGACACGTTTATGACGTGAATGGAGAGATTCTATGCGATGGTGGGACTATCATTAAGGGTGTTGATGAAATAATAGCGAAAATTAAAAGGTTTATTGAACTGGTAGGAACGTATATTATTCAATTAGAAGAGATTGACTATTGGGAACATGGTGATGTTGTTTATGAAAAAGGCAATTTTTCATTGACCAACAAAAAAACGGGGAAAGTATTCCACGCAGGTTATTATGTTATCATATGGAAATTGCAGAGAGATGGTTCCTATAAAGTTTACAGAGAAATCCAAATAGATGGAACGGTTGCAATGTGATAAAGCGAAATTTATATATTGATTCCAATCAATTTCATATTGAGAGTAAACGAAAAGCAGTAGCGCTTGTCATCAGTCCGAATGAAGGTAGTTTAATAATGAATTGTTTTGTTATTAATGGAGCGTTTATTATTGGCTTCATACATGATGAGATTTTTTTAGGCGAAGACTCAAAGCATGCGGCACTTAGGTTGCTTTCAAATAGGAACTTTAAACCACAATCCATTAAGTATCTAGGCAATATATTTATTCATGATGGTGTATTTGATGAGATACACGTATATTATTGTGTTGTGGATGCTTATAACATAGAGGCTAATACTGTAAATATTAGCTATGAGGATGTTTCTCGTTTAATACATAGTGGTTTAATAGATGATAGCTTAACGAAGGTCGTGTTTTATAGGTATATAAATTATATAGGCATATAGGAGGAATAATTGAAGAAAAAAACTGAGACAAGTTGGATGTTGTATGATGTTGCAAACTCAGCATATTCTATGGCTATTATGACGGCGTTATTTCCTGTTTATTTTAATATGATAAGCCAAGGAAAAGGAATGGACTTAGGGTATTTTAACTCTCTAGCAAGTATCTTCGTAGCGCTTATGAGTCCTATATTAGGGACGATAGCTGATTATAAGGATAAGAAAAAGAGATTCTTTTTATTCTTTTTCCTTCTAGGTGTTTGTTTTACTGCTCTTCTAGGAATTATGCCTTCTAGTAATTATATGTTATTGGCTTTCGTTTATATCATCACTTTAATTGGTTTTCAAGGATCCAATATATTTTATGATGCCTTTCTAGTGGATGTTACAGAAAATGAACGAATGGACAAAGTATCTACTAAAGCGTATGCCTATGGTTATATCTTTAGTATCATCCCATTTGGTATATCGTTAGCTGTAGTATATTTACTAGGGATGAATAACCTATTGGGTTATCAGATCGGTTTTATCATAACAGCTCTTTGGTGGGGATTATTTACCATTCCTATGATAAGAAATGTTCATCAAATTCATTATATTGAGAGTGAGCCTCATGTTGTAAAGAATTCCTTTGCTCGACTCTTTACGACGATAAAGAAAGTTAGAGATTATCCGAAAGCGTTTACATTCTTAATAGCTTATTTTTTGTATATTGATGGTGTTAGTACAATAATAAAAATGGTCGTGCCATACGCTGAAAGTGTTCTTAGCGGCACACTTGATACTATGCTACTTCTTGGGTATTTGCTTGTCATTCAAATTCTGGCGTTCCCATTTGCTATATTATATGGCCATCTATCTACCAAATATGGGACCTTAAAACTGATAAAATTTGGTATTTTTACTTACTTAGTTTCTACCATTTTTGCCTATTTTATGACTAGTATTGTTCATATTTTTATTCTTGGTTTTCTTATTGCCTCTGCGCAAGGAGGAATTCAGGCGCTTAGCAGAAGTTATTATGCTAAAATCATTCCAAAGAAAGCGTCTAATGAGTTTTTTGGAATATACAATGTGTTTGGTAAGTTTGCAGCAATACTAGGACCATTTGTTATGTCAGTGATTAATACGGTAACAGGGTCGGCTAGATTATCAATTCTTGGTCTTATACCATTATTTTTACTAGGCTTTATTATTATCCTTAGAGTGGAAAAAGTAAGCTAGTGAATGGAAAACAAAAAAATAATTATCATTAAGCATTTGCATGATTGCAGATGTTTTTTAAAAAGGAGTAATTGTGGATAAATCATTTTTACCAAAAGATTATCATTCAAAATTGGATTTGTTACAAACGGAAATTGCCATAAAAAAAATAAAAGATTTTTTTCAAGATAAGCTAGCAGAGGTGTTATCGCTTACGAGAGTGAGCGCTCCTTTGTTTGTGAGACCAGAGACTGGTCTTAATGACAATTTAAATGGAGTGGAAAGACCAGTTACGTTTGATTTATTACATACTGAGGGCGATCTTGAAATTGTTCATTCGCTTGCTAAATGGAAACGGCTAGCCTTATATCGATATGGAATTGAAAATGGACATGGCATTTATACTGATATGAATGCCATTCGAAGAGATGAAGAAATCGATAATATACACTCGATATATGTGGACCAATGGGATTGGGAAAAAGTGATCAGTGATGAGGAGCGAACAATAGATAACCTTATTCATGTTGTTAAGACAATTTATAGAGTGTTTCAAGCATTGGATGCGTATATTGTTGCATTGTATCCAAGTCTAACGAAAAAACTACCAGAAGAAATATTTTTTCTAACGTCACAAGAACTCGAAGACATGTATCCATCGTTAACGCCTAAAGAACGAGAGTACCGAATTGCAAAGAAGCATAAAGCGGTCTTTATCATGAAGATTGGTGATTATCTACAATCAGGACAGAAGCATGATGGTAGAAGCGCCTGACTATGATGATTGGGCGTTAAATGGGGATATTGTATTTTATAATCCGGTGTTGGATATTGCTTTTGAGATGTCATCGATGGGGATCCGAGTAGATAGTCATTCGATTCTTCAACAATTAGAAAAAAGTGGTCAAGCGAGTAAAAAAGAGTGTTTATATCATCGTATGGTGATAAATAATGAGTTGCCACTGACAATAGGTGGTGGAATTGGTCAGTCAAGAATATGTATGTTCTTTTTAGAAAAGGCGCATATTGGCGAAGTGCAATCTTCTTTTTGGCCAAATGAAACGGTGAATGTGTTTAGGGAAAATAATATTGAGTTATTATAGGTTATAGGAGTTTTATGTTACTGAAGAAGAATTTTGAGGAACGAGAATTACATAAGAATGATGTGCTGCTCATTATGAGTGTTTTTCCATTTGTTTTTTTAATATTTGGCATCGTCATGTCCATTATCAATAACAGATTTATTAGTGATTATTATAATATTCTGCGTTCTCCAGCAATACTAATTACTGATTTTCTAGAGGTCGGAGGAATTGGTCCAGCGTTTATCAATGCTGCACTAATCGGATTTTTTAATATATATCTTCTTAGACGCTTTAAAATGAAAATAAATGGGCTGATTATAGCGGCGCTTATGACGGTGATGGGATTTTCATTTTTTGGTAAAAACATAATAAATATTATTCCAATCTATATTGGAGGATATTTATTTGCTAGAAATCAGAAGATACCGATGAAAGACGTTATCGTTATCATAATGTTTGCTACGGGGCTTGCACCAATTATCAGTCAGTTGATGTTTTCAGAGAATGTAGCATTTCCTCTAAATGTTATTGTAGGAATTGTGTTAGGTATATTAGTGGGTTTTACCATTACGCCTTTATCTACCAGTACACTAAAGTTTCATGATGGATATAGTCTTTATAATATAGGCTTTACTGCAGGTATCATTGGGACGGTTATTACTAGTTTTTTAAGAACTTTTGATATTGATGTTATGCCGGTTAGTATCATCTATCAACAATATGATGGGCACATCAAGATATTGATGATTTGTCTTTTTATCTATTTAGTCGTCATAGGCTTGTATATTAATAGAAACAGTTTAAAAGAATATAATGATTTTTTTGGCTATTCGGGAAGAACAGTAACTGATTTTACATTTTTAGTTGGTTATGGCAAAGCGTTTTTTAATATGGGCTTGCTCGGCCTGATGTTTACCACATTGGTTATTGTGGCAGGAGGGACGTTAAATGGGCCCATATTAGCGGGACTTCTTACGATAGTCGGCTTTGGTGCCTTTGGTAAACACATAAAGAATTCGTATCCAGTGGCCCTTGGTGTCGTGTTGATGGCACTTTTATTAAGACTTGATTTAGGTAGTACAGGTGTCTTACTTGCCATTTTATTTTCTACTACCATGGCGCCAATAGCTGGAAAGTTTGGGGCGTTGATGGGTATTGTAGCAGGTATTATACATTTGGTTTTAGTTATGAATATAGGAGTTGTTCACGGAGGAGTTAATTTATATCATAATGGCTTTTCGGGTGGGATTGTAGCAGGAGTACTTGTTCCAATTATAGATGCTTTTAAGAAGGAGAAAAAATGAAACACGAAATTAAGAAGGTTTGCAAAATAGTAGATGAGATGACCACTCTTTTACTAAGAGATGATACCGATATGGTTGATTTTAGGATTAATCGATTGCCAGATAAAACGATCATATCCATAACGGATTATAATACAAAATATACCCAAAAAGAGGTCCAAGATCTGTTAGACTGTTTTAACGTTCAAAGACAACATGAAGTGGAAGAATACTATTGGCAACTTGTTGGTGAGTGTGACAATGATTCTGAGATCACCATTATTGGTGTTATGATTGATGAAGCAAAAGCGGAACTAAAAGACAATAACATGTATATAGAACTCGTTAGGAAAAATGAAGAAGGATAGATACTTCCGAGAAGGAAGTATTTTTTTTTGTTGTAAAAATAAAAAAAGAGGGTATAATGATATTAGCACTCGATAAGCTAAAGTGCTAATAAAAAAATTTAGGAGGTAAATATGGATGCGAACAAAATGACAAAATCTGTAATAGAAGCTTTAAATAATGCCCATTTAATTGCTGGTGATTATGGTAACAACTTAATTGAGCCTGAACATATTTTACTTGGTTTATTAGAAGATGAAAGCTCGCTCATTAGAACGATAATTAGTAAGCTTAATATAGATTTACAAGAACTAGAAGATGATTTATTACATAAAGTGAATGCGATGCCAAAGGGATCAAAAGAAGCTTACTTATCTAATGGTAGTAATAGGGTATTATTGAATGCTGCTCGGATTGCTAAAAAGATGAATGATGAATACGTCAGCGTGGAGCATATTCTGATTAGTATGCTTGATACGAATGTTTTTGACAACTATTCTTCTCGAATTGATAAGGAGAAGATTATGGGTGTTTTAAAAGATATTAGGGGCTCGCAGCGTGTGGTATCCGATACGCCTGAGGCAACCTATAATGCCCTAAAGAAGTATGGTTCTAACCTAGTAGAGGAAGCAAAAAAAGGCAAACTTGATCCGGTTATTGGGCGAGATGATGAAATAAGAAGAGCGATTCGAATTCTTTCTAGAAAAACGAAAAACAATCCGGTCTTAATAGGGGAACCTGGTGTTGGTAAGACAGCCATTGCGGAAGGTCTTGCTCATCGAATCGTTAGAGAAGACGTGCCGGAGAGTCTGCTAGGAAAATCTATCTTCGCGCTGGATATGGGTGCCTTAATTGCCGGTGCTAAGTATCGGGGTGAGTTTGAAGAAAGACTAAAAGCAGTTCTTGAAGAAGTGAAGAAGAGTGAAGGAAATATTATCCTTTTTATTGATGAAATCCATACCATCGTGGGTGCCGGAAAAAGTGATGGTGCAATGGATGCGGGGAACATGTTAAAGCCACTACTTGCTAGAGGCGAACTTAACTGTATTGGTGCGACAACGATAAGTGAATATCGAAAGTATATAGAGAAAGATTCTGCCTTGGAAAGAAGATTTCAGCCGATCTTTGTTGAAGAACCAACTGTAATTGATTCCATCACGATTCTTAGAGGACTTAAGGAGAGATATGAAGTCTATCATGGTGTGAGTATAAGCGATTCTGCTATTGTTGCGGCTTGTGAGCTTAGTGATCGGTATATATCGGACAGATTTCTTCCAGATAAAGCCATCGATTTGATGGATGAAGCATGTGCACTTATCAAAACCGAGATAGAATCGATGCCTAGTGAAATTGATGAAGTGGCAAGGGAAATTTTGAAAAAAGAAATTGAACTTGAGGCACTGAAAAAAGAAAAAGATAACAAAGCGAAGAAACGAAGAGAGTCTTTAGAGAAAGAAGTAGCCGATTTAAAAGCTGATTATGATAGGTCTTTTGCCGTTTGGAAAAGGGAAAAAGACGAATTAGAAGAAGTAAAAAAAATAAAGAGCGAAATTGATAGTGTTCAAAATGAGATAGAGCGTGCAAAACGACAATATGAGTTGGAGAAAGTTGCTGAACTATCTTATGGTACGTTACCAGCGCTTGAGAACAAACTAAAAGAGATACAAGAAAAGAGCGAATCGAATAAATCAGTTATCCGAGAAGAGGTGACGGAAGAAGAAATTTCTAACATTGTTTCTAGGTGGACGGGTATACCGGTCGATAAGTTGGCTGAAAGTGAGAAAGATAAGCTACTCTCCTTAGAATCGGATTTGAAGGAGATGGTAATTAGTCAGGAAGATGCAATAGTAAAAGTCAGCGATGCCATCCTTAGGTCAAGAGCTGGTATTAAAGATGCGTCAAGACCCATAGGTTCATTCTTATTTTTAGGACCAACTGGCGTTGGTAAAACAGAACTTGCTAAAAGTGTTGCGTATAAACTATTTGATTCTAAAGAAAATATTATACGAATTGATATGAGTGAGTATATGGAAAAACACTCCGTTTCTAGGTTGATTGGAGCGCCTCCAGGATATGTTGGGTACGAAGAAGGTGGACAATTAAGTGAAGCGGTTAGACGAAAACCATATAGCGTAATCCTTTTTGATGAGATAGAAAAGGCGCATAGAGATGTATTTAATGTGTTATTACAGGTATTAGATGATGGTAGAATTACGGATTCGAAAGGAAAAACGGTAGATTTTAAAAATACCATCATTATTATGACTAGTAATATTGGCTCAGAAGATTTAATGCGCTCAGCAAGTGAAGATGGAACAATAGCTGAAGATGTTAAGGAAAATGTTAAAAATCAATTAAAGCAGTACTTTAAACCGGAATTTTTAAATAGACTTGATGATATTGTGGTCTTTAGTCCGTTGACTAAAAAAGACATGATGCAAATTTTAGATCTGCAACTAAAGGAGTTCTCACAAACACTTGACAATTTAGAATTAAAGGTAACAGTAAGCGAAGAAGCGAAACAATTTATAGTAGATCATTCTTATGATATTCATTATGGTGCAAGGCCACTTAGAAGATACTTACAAAAAGAAATAGAGACGTTATTTGCTAAGAGAATAATAGCTGGTGATATTGTTAAAGGTGATTGTGTAGAAGTCATTGTTAATAATGGAAGGTTGGAGTTAGCTTAAATCATGGAACTGGGAAACCAGTTCTTTTTTTTGTTTTGGAAATTTCTAACAAATGACTTGACAGTTAGATGAATATATAATAATATTTAGTTGTTAGATAGATGTATAACAAATGCTATTCATATCTCAAAGTTGATAAAGAGATTGATATTAAGCGAATGGGAAAAAGGATTAATTATGAAAAAGGTAAAAAGAAAAATAACGGTATTTAGTTTTTTAGGTGTTATTTCCATTGTATTAAATGTTTGGGCTAGTGGAAATGATTTAAGTATTACCGTTTATTTGGGGTTAATGGTATTATCTATTGTTGCTATTTTGAAATTATTATACGTAAGGTTTACATCAATATATCCACAAAACACCATGTTTAATTATTGGTTCATAGTAGAAATATTTTTAATCGTATTGTCTGTATCGGATATTGTCACAAAACGATGTTGATATATGGGAGACTGTTTGTGAATGATTGTTTGTAATGAGGAGGGATTATGGTTAATGAAATCAAATCGATAGTACGTTATGATAAAAGGGTTGTTCTATATTTTTTTATTCAGTTCATAGCGTATATATTTTTACCAATTTTAACGGCGTATGCTGTTGCTAGCTTAATTAATATGGAATCCATTCGTGATTTTTTAATTAAGATCGGTTTTATTTTGTTGGGAATCGTTGTTATTAAATATGCGGATGCACTGTCTAGAAATAGAATTGAAGCGTTTAGTTCTAACTATAGAGTGGATAAATTATATACGATAAATAAACAGTATTTAAGTGTAGATTATAGTTTGCTAGAGAATCCGGATTTTATACGTAAAATGAGTGCTGCTTATCAATGTGTTTATGGTTCTGACAAAGCGTTTGGTAGTATTACAAAAGACCTCATTACATTGTTTTCTCAGGCGAGTTCTGTTCTTTTGATATTATATTATTTTTTCATGCTCGATACCTTATTTTTAGCTCTTATCATATCAAAACTAATTTTATTGGCTGTTCTATCAAAATACAAAAGAAGAAATTGGGATAAAAACTATGAGAAAGAATCTGACGTTCAAAAAAGACTGCGTTATATTAGTGATACGATGAATGTGCCAAGTAATGGTAAAGACATAAGACTCTTTGGTATGGAGGATGTTTTTCGCACCAAGTTTAATTCAAACATAAAAGAATTAAGAAAAATTAGGGCCGATAAAAGAAAGTTTTTACATATAGAAACGGTTATTGAACTTATTTTTTCCGTTGCCCTATACGTTCTTTTTCTTAGCGTTTTACTTCATAACCCAAATGTTGACGCCACATCAGCTATTGTTTTATTCAGTATACTAAATCTCGTTAACCTTAGTTCTAGCAAAATTATTACTACAACTTATGAGGTGCGTAAGGATTTAAGTGATATACAAAACTATTATGATTATATAGAAATTCAAAATGTGGATGAACTGACGGGAGATACAACGATTTGTACTGATGAAATAAAAATATCGTTTGATCATGTAAGCTATAGTTATGATGGCGAAAAAAATGTGCTTAATAATGTCAGTTTTGACATTAATACGGGGGACAATGTAGCGGTTGTAGGAGATAATGGGGCCGGCAAAAGTACGATTATTAAACTAATGACTGGTCTCTATAAACCGACTAGTGGAAAAATACTTTTTAATGGTAGAGATATCAGTGACTTCAATTTAAAAGCGTATCATAAACTGTTTTCTGTTATATTTCAAGAACAGCATCAATTTTATGAGAGCTTTAAGGAGTCGATAATAGAAGGGGAACAGTGGAATCAAGAGAAATTTGATGAAGTCATTGATAAATCAAAATTAAAGGGGCTTGTAGACAAGCTACCTAGTGGGATTGATACGAACTTAGTTTCAGGTATTGATAGCGATGGTGTTCGGTTATCTGGTGGAGAGCTTCAGCGATTGAAGTTTGCAAGAGCGATATATAAAGATGCGCCTATATTTATTCTGGATGAACCGACAAGTGCTCTTGACCCATTTGTAGAACAGGAATTATTTAATATGTATGGCGATATTATGAATGGAAAAACATCGCTTTATATATCTCATCGATTATCATCTACAAAGTTTTGTAATAAAATTATTGTCCTACGACATGGTGAAATAGTGGATGAGGGAACTCATGATGAACTCATAGAAAAAGAAGGTTATTATCAAAAGGTTTATACCATACAAAAGGAGGCTTACCATGCTTAAAATGTTAAAGATGGTTTATAAGGATAATATCATGTTTTTTGGTTTATCTATTATTCAACATATTGCGAGATCCATGAGGCCTCTATTGAACATATTCCTAATATCATTTATCGTTGAGTTCTTTGTCAGCGGGAAAGAATTTACCAATATATTTTCTTATTGGTTGTTAGCGTATGCCCTTATTTATGTGCTATCGAATATGTTTTCTCCATATATTGAGGATTCATATTCTGAGTTAAACGATAAGATGTTATACAATCTGTCGGATACGCTAACAAAGGTTCCCTATGACGTGGCTGAAGATAGTGCTATAAATGAACTTAGAACCAAGATTGCTATGAATATAAATACAACAGGAGCAACTATCAGTTCGATGTATCAATCGTTTCTAGAGGTGTTTGAAAAAGTTCTAGCTGTCGTATTATCGATACTATTTATTGGACACCAATTAAAAATGCTTAGAGGAGAAGCGAGTTTTTATTACTTTATTGCTACTATTATAATAACCCTTGTTGTACTAGTGATTATCAATGCATACTTAGGGAAGAATAATGCCAGTAAAAAAGATGACATACTTGGGAAAATCGTAACAATAAATTATGTATTTAACTACGAAATGAGTGTTATAAGAAATCATAAAAGTGGGAAGGAAATAAGGCTATATGATAAAGCGAATAGAATTTTAGATCGACATTATAAAGCGTTATATTCGGCTAAAGATATTGTACTAAAATGGATTAGTGTAGATTTTTATAGAGAAGCGCTATCAATAGCTATTATATATTCGGTTCTTTTTGTTTCTTATTACGCTATAGGAATTCATGTGCTAAATGGAATGCTAATTTATCCTATTGCTGTAAGAGTTATCGGACTAGTATCTACCATGTTTCATTCATTTTTAGATTCGACGAAAAGCATTTCAACTTATGAAAATGCATATGAGAATGTAAGATTGTATCATGAGTATATGGCTTTTAAAAAGGAAGAGTCTTCTTTGTGTAACACAAGCTATGAAGGGGATGTGATTGAATTAAAGAATGTTAGATTTCAATATCACTTTGATAGCGACGACGTTCTAAAAGGCATTAATTATACATTTAAAAGAGGAAAAAAGTATGCTATCGTTGGAGAGAATGGTTCTGGGAAAAGCACCCTGATAAAAATAATTTCTGGTCTATATAAACCTACTAGTGGTGAGTATACATTTTTTGGTCGTAAGCCTAATTACGGTACGGATTTTTTTAAACACTTTGCGACTCTTTTCCAAGATTACTTAATACTCAGTTTTCGTATTGATGACAATGTTCTTATTGGAAGTGAGAGAGATGATAAGAAACTACGGTATTGTTATCAATCAGCTGGCTTATTAGAGGTTGTCAATCAATTAAAACACAAAGGGAACACGTATATTGGTAAAAACTATATGAAAGAAGGAATTGATTTATCTGGTGGACAAAGGCATAAACTTGCCGGCGCTAGGTTGCTCTATAAGAATTCAGATGTTGTTATACTTGATGAGCCCACCGCTGATTTAGATCCCATTGCTGAAGTGGAGAGTTATAAGAAATTATCGGAAGTCATTGGAGGGAGGACCTCGTTTTATATTTCTCATAGACTGCCTTCATGTAAATTTTGTGATGAGATAATTGTATTAAAAGATGGTATAATATATGAAAGTGGCTCGCATGATGAACTTCTAGAAAAGGGTGGATATTATTCACAAATGTGGAAAGTTCAATCTGAAGCATTTGGTTTATAGGAGATAGTGATGAAAAAATTTAAATTTAATAAAGAAGTCTCTAAGATAATAGACTTTTACAGACTTCCTGATTTTGCCCCTCTACCAGATTTTAATAAAGATGGTCTCTATAAAAAACTTAGAAAAAATAAGTATATATCTATGGTTAATGCATTTTATAAGTCACACAAAGAGTTTAAAGAAAGAAATTATGAGATGGTATATGGCGGGCTTAGACCATTTAGTATTTTCAATATTCTAACGTATGAAGAAATGATTAGCTTAACAACAATAGACGCTGTTAAAGAAAAATTCCTAGAAAAAAAGGAAGCGGATATCAAATTAGCTATTGTAAGGAGTTTAATTGAAGAAAATGATGACGCCAATAAATACGTCGATGACTATAATAAAATCTTTTCTTTAATTGATGAGAGGGTTGAGGATGATTTTATAAAGTGGAAATTTACCAAGGCTATTAATAAACCGATGGAAGCACTTAATGAATACTTAGATTACCTCTTTTTGTTTCAAAAAGATTTTGAAAAGCTTTATAAAAAAGAACAAAAGGCTCTTATGCAGAAGGCTATTGAATATGAAGAGCTATTAAATAAAGAGGGCATAACTGCACTTAACAAAATGTCAGGTGGAAGGTTTAACAGTGCGTTCAAACATTTAGAAGAGTACGACAATATACTATTTGCTGTATCTTTATTTGCGCCGTTAGGAATCGGCTTTGATACCGATTCAAGTATGCTTATTATTGGCATTCGTTTTGATATATTTATGGACCTACAATCTGAAATTGAACAGGAATATCAAAATAGTAAAGTGAGAATGTTTAAAAATCTTGGTGATCATACGAGATTTAACATTTTTTCTGCAATCGGTAGGGGAATAAATACAAACACCGCCCTCGCAAAGGAATGTGGCGTGTCGAAGCCTACGGTGACATATCATCTGAACAACATGATGTTTGATGAAATGGTTATTATTTCGGAGGATTTAAAGCATTATGAGGTGAATAAGCAAACGGTTATCGCTATGCTTGAGAGTTTTATAAAAGAAGTAGAGAAAATGAAATAGGACCCGTAGGTCCTATTTTTACTTTGAATTAAGTGCTGCCATTGTAATGTAATTATATGGCTTATTATAATGAGGCAAGAAGAATATGTCGAGCAGTTTTAGTTCATCTATTGTGACTTCTTTTTGTATTGCTAGGGAGAACATGTGTATTCCCATATGCATATCATATCTAGATGCCATTTGAGCACCTACTATTCTTCTTGAATCCTTTTCATAGACAATTCGAATGGTCACTTCAGGATTATTATGTTCCATAAATTCTGCTCTTTGTAAATCGTTAAAATCCGTATAGTCTACTTCAAGACCCATTTTCTTTGCTCGGTTGACCGTGATTCCTGTTGACACTAAGTGCAAGTCGTAAATGGAAATGCCATTTGAACCTTGTACACCAATTCCGTCTAATTCTTTTCCAACGATGTTATGTGCTGCTATTATTCCACTTCTAAGAGCGTTTGAAGCTAGAGCGATATAACTGGTATCTTTTATTGAATTGTCTCTTACGGTTGCGCAGTCGCCAATAGCGTATACATCTTTAATACTTGTCATTTGTCTTGCATCCACTTTGTAAGCACCATTTCTAAATGTTTCTAGTTTATCTTTACCTATGGATGTGTTTGGTCTAAATCCGATACAGAGTATCACCATATCGCTATCGTATTCTCCCTTAGTAGTAATAACTTTTTCTACCTTTTTATCGCCCTTAATTTCGGTTACTTGTTGTTCGAGCGCAAACTTTATGCCGTGTGATTTTAGATTGTCATCCATAAGGTCAGTAAATGGTTTATCATAATAAGAACTAAGAGTGCTACTTGCTATATCGATTAGTGTCACTTCTTTTCCATGTCTTTCAAAGGCTTCAACAAGTTCCACTCCAATATACCCTGCGCCAACTACTGTTACTTTTTTTATGTCTTTATCTTTGAGTTTTTCTATCACTTCGCTTGCGTCTTGAAATAGCTTCACCTGTTGTACATTTTCTAAATCTCTACCTGGAATAGGTGGGATAAATGGGATAGACCCGGTTGCTAATAGCAGTTTATCGTAACGTTCTTCGTATTTTTTTCCGTCTAAGCCTTTCGCGTACACGATCTTATTGTCAAAGTCTATATCCGTTACTTCTGTTTCTATATGAACTTTTGCGCCTGCATCTTCAAGCATCTCTTTATTAGCGTAAAAAAGTCCATCAGAACCGTTTATTTGTCCTCCTATCCAAAGGGCCATTCCACATCCTAGAAAACTGATGTTTGAATTTCTATCAAAAACTACCACTTCGTTGTTTTTATCTAACGATAGCATAGTGTTTATTGCTGCTGTTCCTGCGTGGTTTGAACCAACTACTACGATTTTACTCATAAAATCCTCCTTTGTTATCATTATAACATATTTTTTGTAGAATCATTTCTAGAACCTGTTGACAAATGAAAAGAAAGGGTGTATATTTTTAAATGCAAATGATTTGCAACAAGGAGGAAGTGATGAAAAAATATAGTAGTTTCTTATTAATCTTAGTGTTGCTTTTTATGGTTTCTTGTTCGCAAGCACCAAAGGAAAATGCAGAGAATAAAGAACCATTAGATAATAACAATAAAGTACAAGTTGTTACTACACTGTTTGCACAATATGATTTTGCAAAGCAAGTAGGTGGTGATAAAGTAGATGTCCATTTAATACTACCAGCAGGTGTTGAGCCACATTCATATGAGCCTACACCTAAAGACATTTTGAAAATGAAGGAAGCGGATTTTCTAATCTACACAGGAGATAATATGGAGCCTTGGGTTCCTAAGATAAGAGATTCCTTAGAAAAAGATGGTGTTATCATTATCGATGTTTCGAAAGGAATTGATCTTCTCAAGAGAGAGCATCATGATGAGCATGA
>PDWI01005574.1_pt1 | contig 20142 bp, 20 predicted proteins | sample 1430891 | NCBI WGS metagenome assembly PDWI01 (sample SAMN01162508, study PRJNA174530) | Oral metagenome, whole genome shotgun sequencing project. | biome: Marine environment; feature: Marine mammal; material: Swab sample of the gingival sulcus; isolation source: swab sample of gingival sulcus...
TTGACTGCCATTGGGAGTGACTTCTTGCATGTCGTCAACGCCGTCTAGATTACTGTCAACACTAAGTGGATTAAGACCATTTTTAAGTTCAAAGTAGTCGTTGAGACCATCGTTGTCACTGTCCGAATTGTCTAAATCTGTGTTGTAAATTTTTTCAACCCAGTCGTAAACGCCATCGCCGTCCATATCTTCGGTTTTATCCAATTCTTTAGCTTTGCTTTGCAGTGCCGAAAAATCTGAAATAACCGCCCCTAACTGGTAGGGCTGTTCTGGCGTATCGGCATAGAGCCGATAAAATGGGTCGATGTAATTCGTCGTAAATAGCGCGACTAGCAATAGTAGCGCCATCGCCTTTTTAAATCTCATTTTTAACATGATGTCCTCCTCGTACGCATTGAGCTGCATTTGTAATCTGTCATAATATATTATCGTAACTAACGATGACTACACACTATCGACAGAAATACAACAATCAATTTTAATCACTATAATAACAAACTATACAATCACTATAATAACTGCTAGAAAGACAAAAAAATATCCTACTTTTGAAAAAAAAAGTAGGATATTGGGAGGATTTACGGCGTTTCTAAAGACATCTGGCCAATTGTTCCCTTTCTAAACTCATCGAGCAACAAATTGGCGACGCGATGATAGTCGATTTGTTTACCCGGCAAAATGCAGCCCCGCCTGACGGCGATCGTCTCCATTATTTGCAGCGGTTCGACGTCCGACATATCGGATAGGCCAAAACGCGATTCAAATAGGGCCGCGTAGAGCGGGTAGACATCGCGGATAAAATAGAGTCCAATGTCTTCAATTGGCAAAATTTCATCTTTGATGGCGCCCGTATAGGCCAGGTTTAGACCGACGCGATCGCTGGCAATTTTAGGCCACAGTATGCCCGGCGTATCGAATAATTCCAAATCGTCTTTAATGCGAATCCACTGCTTGCCCTTGGTGACGCCGGGACGATTGCCAGTTTTAGCAACTTTTTTGCCGACCAGTTGATTGATTAACGTCGATTTGCCGACATTGGGTATGCCGATGATCATCATGCGCATAGAACGATTGATGCGCTTTTGCTTATTTAGCTTTTCGCGGCGCGCCACCCCAACGCGCTGGACCGTTTGCAACAACTGTGCAATGCCCTTCCCGGCGCGAGCGTCGATCGGCACTGCCGCAACGCCAGTTTCTGCATAGTGTCGAATCCAGGCTTGCAGTTTTGAAGGGTCAGCCAAATCGACCTTGTTGAGCGCCACGACGCACGGCTTATCGCCCAACAACTCATCAAAAATTGGATTTTTACTGGAATGCGGTATGCGCGCGTCGATCAGTTCGACGACGATGTCGACCAGCTTTAAATTTTGCTTAATCAAATCGTGCGTCTTTTTCATATGGCCGGGGAACCAGTTTATATGCATAATATCTCCTAACGTACAAAAGCGACTGCAGTGCGCAATCCGACACAAAGGCCAGACCACTAAACATTGCAATCGCTTTACAGTGGGCGCGTTGAAACGCGCTACTATCTGATTCTTTCTTTTACCTTAGCTGCCTTACCTACGCGATCGCGTAAATAGTACAACTTGGCACGACGCACTTTACCGCGGCGCGTCACTTCAATCTTTTCGATTTTCGGTGAATGCAACGGCAAAGTCTTTTCGACACCGACGCCATAAGAAAGCTTTCTAACCGTTAAAGTTTCGCTGATGCCGCCGCCTTGGCGCTTTAAAACGATACCTTCAAAAATCTGAATGCGCTCTCTTTTTCCCTCGGTGATTCTCAAGTGTAACTTGACCGTATCTCCTACGCGAAATGGTGTGATTTCTTGCTTCATTTGTTCGCGTTCTAATTGTTCGATAATATTCATTGGGCCAACCTCCCCTCTTTGTAGACATTCATTACCGCGTGGGCAGCGGAATGTCCGTAATGACTAACAGATTATATCACAAAGCGGTCTATAATACAACACCTTTCTTTGCTTTACTGGCGATTTTTTCGCCTGTTCAAACCGGATAATGTGACTAGTCTTTCCGGTACTAAATGCTGCAAATCAACTAAAGTCAAACAGCGAATCAAGCGCTTGGCACTCTTTTTATCTGCCCACTCGTCGTACTTTGCCAGATGACGCCTAAATAAATCGGGTCTGCGCCGATAAGTCAGTTCGAGCTGTTTGGCATAGCGCCAATCGTCTATTTTTTGATGATTGCCGCTGAGCAGTATTTCCGGCACTTTTAAGCCGCAATAGCATTCCGGCCTAGTGTACTGAGGATACTCTAATAAATCGTCTTCAAACGACTCTATCTCATGCGATTCATCTCGGTTCAAGACGCCCGGTTTTAGGCGCACTACGGCGTCGACGATGACCATTGCAGCGAGTTCTCCACCGGTTAAAATGTAGTCGCCAATCGATATTTCTTCGTCGACATAGGTGTCGATAATGCGCTGGTCAAAGCCTTCGTAGTGACCGCACAAAATCGTTAGGTGCTCTGATTCGGATAGTGCCTTAACGCGTTCTTGGGTGAGCTGTTTACCCTTTGGCGTGACGTATATAATATGCGATTGATGCGTCGGGTCAATCGAAAGCAGCGAGTTTTTAATCGGTTCAACCTGCATAATCAAGCCGGCGCCGCCGCCATATGGCGCGTCGTCGACGTCACGCCTCTTATTTACCGTAAAATCGCGAATGTTATAGATATTTAGTTTTAAACGTCCTTCGTCTATCGCCCGCTTGATAATTGATTCGGATAGCCCGCCGCGAACCATGTCGGGAAAGAGCGTTAGTATATTAATCTTCACTGCAGATGCCCTCTATTAACGTCACTTGAATAATGCCATCATCTAAATCGACTTGCTCAACAAAAGCGTCGACAAATGGCAAAAACCAAATATTGCCATTTTGTTCGATTTCCAACACGGTTTGTCGCGAGCTCTCCCGATAGGAAACCACTACACCGCGAGACGCACCCGATTGATCGACAATGGCCATGCCGATTAAATCTTCTATATAATACTCGCCTGCGTCGAGCTGTTCCGCCGCATCGACTTTATCTATATAAATGAAGTGATTTTTTAAGTGCTCGACGTCATCGATATGGTCGTAGCCCTCAAACTTGACGATTACCATGTTTTTGTGGTACTTAACTTTTGAAATAACCATTTTCTGCATCAATGTTTCGTCCATGTAAACACAGTCTAAGCGTTCAAAGTCCTGTGGACTATTCGTATAAGGGAATACTTTCACCATGCCGTTGAGACCGTGTGTATTTACAATTTTACCAACTTGCACATTTTAACTCCTCGCTATAAAATAAAACACGTCACGCGATAGTTTACTTCGCAATGACGTGTCAGCGTGCTGCGCATTAGTCATTTACTATTTCGACGTTTACGCGCTTTTCATTACCGGCAGACGCTGCCTTAACGACAGTTCTAATCGCCTTGGCAATGCGGCCTTGTTTGCCAATTACACGACCCATATCCTCATCGGCGACCTTTAACTCTACATTAATCGCATGTTCTGTTTCGGTTTCAGTCACGACAACTTGATCGGGATTGGCAACCAATTCAACGGCTATCGTCTTGACGAGTTCGCCCATCATTACCTCCCAATCTACTTAAGAATACCTTCTTTTTTAAGAATCGCTCTGACTGTATCCGTCGGTTGCGCGCCGTTCTTTAACCACTTTTCAGCTTTTTCGGCGTCAATTTTTAACTCGACCGGATCAGAAACCGGATTGTAGTAACCAATTTCTTCAATAAATCTACCGTCGCGCGGCGATCTTGAATCCGCTACTACAAATCTATAGAACGGTTTTTTCTTTGCGCCCATGCGCTTCATTCTAATTTTTACTGCCATTGTCATCCTCCTTATTACGTTGTTTATATGCAAAACGAGTTTATAGTTTTTCAAAACTTAAAAGGGTAATTTCATCCCGCCTCGTCTATTGCCTTTTTTAGTCATCCGCTTCATCATCTTTTTCATGTCGCCAAACTGCTTAATCAGCCGATTGACGTCAGTTACCGTGGTACCGCTGCCGGCGGCGATGCGCTTGCGCCTACTGGCATTGAGTATCGAGGGCTTGCGCCGCTCTTTTAGCGTCATACTCTGAATAATCGCCTCCGTTTTGACGAGCTGCTTTTCGTCGACATTGGCATCTTTCAGCATATTTTTATTGACGCCGGGAATCATTTTAATAATGTCGCCGAGCGGTCCCATCTTCTTCATCTGCTGCAGTTGATCGAGAAAGTCCTCTAAATCAAACTCTTGTTTTTTCAGCTTTTCAGCCAGTTTTTCGGCCTTTTCCTCATCGATCGCGTCTTGCGCCTTTTCGATTAAGCTGAGCACGTCGCCCATGCCGAGTATTCGGCTGGTCATGCGGTCGGGGTGAAAGACTTCAAAATCTGACAGTTTTTCACCGATGCTGGCGAACTTAATCGGCTTTTGCGTTACCGCTCTAATCGACAGCGCTGCACCACCGCGCGTATCGCCGTCTAACTTGGAAAGAATGACGCCGTCGACTTCGAGCATCTCATTAAAGTGCTCTGCTACGTTGACGGCATCTTGACCAGTCATCGCGTCGAGTACCAGTAAAATTTCCTGCGGCTTAACTTCCGATTTAATCGCCGACAGCTCTTCCATTAAGGCCTCGTCGATGTGCAGACGACCGGCGGTATCGATGATGACGACGTCTAAAAACTTGCGCCTGGCCTCTTCGACTGCCGCTTTGGCAATTTCGACCGGACTGACTTGATCGCCCATCGCAAAGACCGGCATGTCGAGGCTCTTGCCCAATACCTGTAACTGTTTTATGGCGGCCGGACGATAGATATCACAGGCGACCATCATCGGCTTTTTGCCCTGTTTGCGCAAAAATGACGACAATTTTCCGGCTGCCGTCGTCTTACCGGCACCCTGCAAACCAACCAACATGTAAACAGTTGGCGGCTGCGACGAAAAAGTCAACTTTTCAGCCTTTTCGCCCATCAAGGTCGTCAATTCCTGATTGACGATTTTGATAACTTGTTGACCGGGCGTAAGGCTCTTCATAACTTCGTCGCCAATCGCCTTTTCAGTAACTGTCTTGACGAAGTCTTTAACCAGCTTGAAGTTGACGTCGGCCTCGAGTAGTGCCAATTTGACTTCGCGCATGCCGGCCTTAACGTCTTTTTCAGACAGTTTGCCCTTGCCGGTTAAATTTTTGAATGCGCTTTGTAGTTTATCCGATAAATTTTCAAATGCCATATTAGTCCCATCTATACTTTTGCTATATCACTTATTTCATCGATAATTCTGCCCAAAAGCGGCTCTTGTAGCTGCCGATCAATTTTAATCAAGGCATTGCCTACGGCGGTAAGACGCGATTCGCGCTCTTTAAAGCGATTGAGTAAACCGAGTTTGTCCTCGTAACTGTATAGCGTCTTACTCGACTTAGCGATATTGTCGTGTACGGCTTGGCGACTGATCGACAAGTGTTCGGCAATTTCGACAATGCTGAAATCTTGCATTAAATAAAGCGACATCACCAGCTTTTGTTTGTCGGTCAAGAGCTCGCCGTAAAAATCGTAAAGCTGTGTCAGTTCAACAACTCTTTCTAACATATCTCCACCTTTTAGACCACGCATAGAGTATACTGGCAAAGCGCAACTTTGTCAAGCTTTTTTACTTGACGAAGTTGCCAATCACCTCTTGCAGACGACGGTGCTCAAGTGTTATACAATTGCGAAAATCGGGTATATATGAACTGATATAATGTAACCGCGAGGAGTGCGCTATGAAATTTATGAAAAAATTATTAAAAAAGGACACGCCAATTACTAAAATTGCCACCTTTGCAATGAAGACGATGCTAAAATCAACGCGCGATCCGCAAAAGATTTTTGCGCTGCTCAAAAAATGCGGCCTGAAATCTAATATGAAAATTCTCGATTACGGCGCCGGTATCGGCAGCTACGCCTTCGCGGCAGCTGAACTGGTTGGCGCAAATGGCAGAGTAATCGCCGCAGATATTTCAGACCTGATGATTAAAGAGATGAATCGTGAAATCGCGCGCCGCAATATCGACAACGTGCAAACGCTAAAAGTTGCCGGCTACAGCGATATTGCGGCGTCCAACTTTGATTTTATCTTACTAATGGACGTCATTCACATGATGGACGATCCAATAGCTGTCCTAGAGTTTTTGCTGAATAAATTGTCACCGCAGGGCAAAATCATAATCGAACCGAATCATATGAGCAAAGCAGAAATCGACGCATTATTTAGCCCGCTAGTTTGCAATAAACAAAAAATTGGCAGCAATTGCTGGTCGCTCGGCAAATAAAAAGAGCACTCTATCTAAAAGTGCTCTCAGACTGTAGACCTGCCAAACTTTGTCACTACACAAAATGTCGACAATTTAGCCCATAAACTTGCCGACGATTCCAAAGAACGCCGCATTGACTAATTTAAAGCCTAGTATGCAGGCCAATGTTATGATTAAATGGAAGATTTTCGTTCCCTCTAAAAAGGAGCGGTTCTCGTCTAATATATAAAACTTTTCGGTTGATTTTAACAGTAAATCGACGATGTTGAGTCCCAGCATTATGACGATTAGGAACCAAGAAATCTGGACGAATATATCGCTGGCGTCGTTAATGAAGGGCACCAACAGGCGATAGTCTACCAATATTGACATCGGATCCTCAGTGATTAAGGCCTTGACAATTTGAAAGCCGACACTGCCGATTAATGCCAAGATAAAGTAAAAAATAAAGCGCGTAAACACCGATGTGTCGAGGCGACTGCGCGTCATCGCGTACTTCATAAACGGGTAAATGCCATTGGCCTGTTGAGAATTGTAAGACTTGACTTCAACGCGTTCGATGTCATCAGGCAAGATGCGCCAAACCATTCTATTTGTTTCAATCAACATTTTTTCGCGCCCGCTGCGCGTATAGTTAATATAGGCGTCCTTTTCGCCTTTTTGTAAATGCTCCAGATGAACAACTTGTCCACTTTTTAAATGTATATTGACGGCGTACAGTTTTCCGTCCTTAACCGGTTCCAGTTGATCAAATAGGTTGTTTTTCATTCTCATTTATGCCTCCAGTACAGGGATTGTATCGCTAACAGATTCATTATATAACAACTTATAGTAAATTAGCAAAAGAAAATTTGAAAAACAATACTACGAATTGTGCATATCACAATAATAATCGACCAAACGCTTTTGCGCCGACTGTTCCGAATCCTCGTCAATCGCACTGACGTAGTGCCCATACGGCGTCATATAGCGCGCTTTCTTTTTGGCGTTTATATAAATGTTTAAAATATCCATTATCTCCACCTTTAAATCAGGCTGATTGACGGGTGTCATCAACTCGACGCGGCGAATCAAATTTCGCGGCATACAATCGGCACTGCTGATGAAAATTTCATTTTCAGCGTTATTGTGAAATAAAAAGATGCGACTATGCTCTAAAAAGTCGTCGACTACACTAATTACTTTGATATTTTCGCTCTGCCCTTCTACACCTGCCACCAAGCAGCAAATGCCCCTGATTATCAAAGTTATTTTTACGCCGGCCAGCGACGCGCGATATAAGGTGTCGATGACGTCTTTGTCGACGAGCGCGTTGCACTTTATGACAATCCGCGCCGGCATGCCGCGTTCGGCCCAGCTGATTTCGCGCTCGATCATGCGAATCAGTTCCATTTTTAAATAATCGGGCGCGGCGACTAAATCGACCAATTCAGACTGCTGCGTATAACCGGATAACATGTTAAAGAATTTGGAGGCATCAGTGGCGATTTGTTCATCGCAGGTCAGCATGCCGATATCGGTGTAGAGTTTGGCTGTCTTATCGTTGTAGTTGCCAGAGCTAACGTGCACATAGCGCTTGATCGAATCGCCTTCGCGACGAACGATTAAGGTTATCTTAGCATGCGTCTTCATGCCGGCCAGACCAAAGATGACGTGACAACCATTTTTTTCCAGTTCTTTTGCCCACAATATATTGTTGGCCTCGTCAAAGCGCGCCATCAACTCCAAGACGACTGTAACTTGTTTGCCGCTGAGCGCAGCTCCGGATAACGCCTTGACAATTGGCGAGTCGCCACTAACGCGATATAAAACTTGTTTTATGGCCAGTACATCGGGATCTTTCGCCGCTCGCTCGACCAGTTCGAGCACCGAATCAAAGCTATTAAAAGGGTGGTGCAATAAATAGTCGCGCGCTTTTATGCTGTCGAACAAATCGTCACACGACCAGTCGATCGGCGCTGCTTTTATGCGGTAGACGTCGTCGCCATCGCGGTACTGCGCCAAGTCGAATAGCACCGTTAAATCCAATAGCGTCTTGCTAAAATAAACCATTTGATTATCGCAATCAAAGACTTCTTTTAAGTAATTGATCAGTTCGATGGGCATATCTAAATCGACCTCTATGCGCACCACCTCACCGCGCTTGCGCTTTTGCAATGATTCTTCGATGACGCTGAGCAAGTCTTCGGCAACCTCTTCATTGAGCGCCAAATCGGCATTTCTGGTCGGCCGATAAAAGCCCTTGACCGCAATCTGCATGCCTTCAAAAAAGCTATTGGCAAAATACAAAATGACATCTTCCAGCGCGACAAAAGTCTGTCGCCCGACTTCGACCAAGCGCGACAGCACAGCGGGCACCTGCAAAGTGGCGTACTTTTCCTCTTCGCCTGCAAACTTAAATAATATATTTAAACTCTTATTTAAAACCAGCGGAAACGGCCGATTGAAGTCAATTGCCATCGGCGTCAATACCGGATATATCTTTTCCTCAAAATAGCGACTGACATAGTCCAATTGATCTGGGGTCAAATCGCTCATCTTTGTAATGACGACGCCATAATCCCTTAAATCTTCGTCTAATATGCGATTTGTGATATCGGCTTGTAGCGCAGTCAATTCGAGTACTTTTTGACGAATTAAAACAAGCTGCTCTGACGGCGTCAGATTGGCGATATCGCGCTTGTTGTAACCGGAGTGCAACTGATCGACCAAGCCGCCGACGCGCACCATGAAGAACTCATCTAGATTATTGCTAAAAATGGCACTGAATTGCAGGCGACTGATTGGGTCTTTAGCGGTGTCTAACACCTCGTGTAAGACGCGCTGGTTAAAGTCAAGCCAACTCATTTCACGATTAATATAGGTCATTTTTTCAATCATGACACATCTTCCTCCAATACGACATCGCGCGCTAAAATTTCCGAGAAGTGTCCATTTAAAGCGCGAATCGTCCACTTTTCAAAAAATGCCTTTGACTGTTTTTTGACGACGATTCTGAGGTGTTTTTTTTCTAACTTTACATTCTTTATTGTGATCAGTGCCATCTTTGACTTGTCCAGCGCATCGGCCAGTGCAATTAACAGACCGAGTTTAATATGCTTTGTATTGCTTGCAAAGGAGCGATTAATAATTTCACTGCCCTGCGCAAAATAAAAGAAGTAATTGGCAATCTGCGCCGTTTGGTCGAGCATGTCTTGACTGACGCCGAGTAACGAGGCGTTTAAAATGGCGTGGTAAGTAGACTGATGATAGTTTACCTGCTTGGAAAACTTACCGGTTTCGTGCAATATGGCGACGAGGCGCATCATAAGTAAGTCCTTCTCAGTCAGTTTTTCTTCCTTTTTAAAGGCGTCAAATATCTTGACGACAAATTTGTCGACCTGGTTGATATGACCGGCTGTAGAGTGATGGCGCTTGGCGATTTGCTTGGCGGCCTTTAAAATATCTTGTGTGAAGACGACCTTGCGATTGTAGTCAAAGGTGTTTTCGACCAGAGAACGCAATATGCCGTCGCGCAAATTGACGTCTGGCACAGAGATGAATTCGGCCTCGGTGTGCTTGAGGAACTGACTGTAAAGCGTCATTGACGACAAAATTTCATCGTAATTCAGCCCGTCGCGATCGAGCGCTTTTCTGAGGCCTTTATCGCGCCAATTGAGTTTCTGTACGACATCCTTAAAACAATCGGCCGAAAAGCCATTTGCCTCGTCGCCGAACAATTGGTGTAAGCGTTTGATATGCGTTCCCAGGATGACAAAATGACGCATTTTCTTTCTGATTAAGTAATTTTGCAAATTTTCCGTACTGGCGTAGATGTAGTTCTCCAGTATTTGCGGCACGTTTAAGGCATCGCGCCTGATGTTGTAAATTAAATCCTTCATCGACAATGTACCGATGTGAATCTCGTAGTTGCGCATCATTTTATTCTTATTATAGACGATGATTTCCGAACTGCTGGAGCCGACTTCGATTAACAACATGCCTTCGCTGCGCATCTTAAAGTAATCCGGTAAAATGTCTTTAAGTGAAATATACGTTAAAAATCGCTCGATTGACTCCTCGACAATTTCGACTTTTAAATTAATCTGTCGGAGAATTAACTCGATCACTATTTGGCCGTTTTGGGCATTCCTAAACACACCCGTCGCCAGAGCGCGATAGCGCTCTACGCCGTATTCAAGCATTATGCCTTGATAGTGTTTTAAGCACTTTATGAGCGCATCGCGATGCTTGGCATCGATTTTTTTAGCCTCGAAGACTGACTTGCCCAAGCTGAGCGGATAAATGATTTCTTCGACCGTTTTGTACTTTTCTTTTTTATATTCGACAATTTTTAATTTAGTCGCATGTGAACCAATATCAATTGCCCCTAAAATCATCTTTTACTCCTCAAATGCGCCAAAGGCGCAACGCTATTTATTAAACAAAGTGCCCCTAAGATATTCTTAGAAACAGCGATTGACGCACACTTTAACGCCGAGTCCTTCGCTTACACCGCGTTGGGACAGAAACGACGAACTCAACGCAATAGTTACTAAAATTTTATAATAAATTCGCAAAAAAGTCAATCATACCGACCTTGCCAAGTCAAGCACGCCTTAACGGTTGCCTAATACTCTGTAAAAGTAGACCGCCAGCTGAGTGCGATCGCGCAAATCCAACTTGTCGAGCATGGTCGAAATATAGTTGCGCACCGTGCCCTCACTCAAATGCAATTTTTGAGCGATTTCCTGGTTGTTAAGACCCTCGGCAATTAGCGACAATATGTCATTTTCGCGTTCAGTCAAGGCCGCACTACAGAAGTTTTCGCGATTTATTGCCGGCAATTTATCGATAATTTTCGGTCCAAATACCATTTGACCGCTCAATACCGCTTCGACTGCCGGGACAATGCCACCAATGTTTTCTTTTAGTATGTAGCCGACACATCCCAATTTAAGCGCTTTATCGATATAGGCGTCGTCTTGAAACGTCGTGATAAATAGAATTTTGGCGTCGTTAAAGCGACTTAAAATGGCCTTGGCCGCCTCTAAACCGGTCATGCCGGCCATTCGTATATCGAGTAAAATAATATCGGGCCGATGTCGCTCGTATAACGCTAGTGCCTGCTTGCCGCTTTCGCCAGTCCCGACGACACTGTAACCCTTGGCCTCTAAAATTTGCTTTAAGGCATTTCGGACGATGGCATCATCGTCGACGATAATTATTCTCTTCATTTTAGTCCTCTACATATAATGTCATGTGTATATAAAAACCAGCTTGATAACCATAACTAAAGTTGCCGGCATAACTTTCGGCAACTGCGCGCATATTATCCAATCCCATACCCGGTTTAATCTGTGTCTGCAAATTGCTTCCGTTGTCTTTGACGATCAAACTGTAAAAATTGCGCTGTTTGACTACGCTCAGTTTTAATCGAGTCGCATCGGAGTGCTTGGCGACATTGGCGAGCGCCTCCGAGATGACGCGAATCAATTTCGTCTTCATGTCGAAGGGCATTTGCTCACTCTTATATAGGTAAATCGACATTTCTAAGCCGGGATACTTTGCGCGCATCGCATCGAATTCTGCTTCTAAATCCAATGACCTATCGCGCAAGTGGTGCAAACTCGTCCTAATGTCTATCATACCATCTTTTAGCGTATTTATTATGCCCTCGACGGCCGCCAGACGGTTTTCAAGTGGCGATTGCCGATCGCTTTCCAAATAAATCGCCTTATAAGCCTCGGCCTGCACGATGGCACTGCTTATCGTATGACCAATGTGGTCGTGCAATTCGCCGGCAATGCGATTGCGCTCTGCCAAGACCGAAGCGTGCGCCTTGCTGTCGAGCAACTGTTCGAGTTGATTTTCCCTACTGCGGTAAGCATGGTCTATCTCAATTGCCGCATCGCGCTGGCTTTCATAGCGCTTGCGATAGTACAAATAGCGCCTTGTCAAATGGCTAAACGTAAAAGTCATGAGCGCTAAGAGCAGGCCGATAACTACAATAAAGCTAAACTGCGATAACGCCTGATAGCCAATCAACGCTAAAGTAAACCAAAAAGTCTGCTTGACGTGACGACTGTATATAAAGCCCAGAGCCAGCAGTGAAATGCAAAACGGCATAAAATAAGCTGCCACTACAAACAGTGCACTGTAAAAGATAAAGCGGTAAAATTTTATATCATAGGTCAAAAGGGCATATATTTGCCCCGTCAACAGCGCGACGATGACATCGTCGCTATTTACCCTGCCTATCACGACAATCAGCCAAGTGATTAAAACTAAAAAATTTAAAACCGCCTTGGTGAGCAAAAGCGTGTAATCGCGTTTTTCCGACAAAATATCCTCTCGTTTTTTATAAGTGCGAATTTTCAACAGTCCAATATGACAAATGTCATATCAATTGGTGATTCTATACACTAAAAATCTTTTCTAATCTATTCTATAATGATAGTAGATAATCGTCAATACGGGCTCAATCACAGATTAGGCCAATCAACATAACACAAAGGAGCTAATATGTTAATAGAAGTCAACGACTTAGTAAAACGCTACGATGAAACCCTTGCGCTGAACCACTTTGACTTTTTCGTTAAAAGTGGTGAAATCGTCGGTCTGCTCGGCCCCAACGGCAGCGGCAAAACGACGGCTATAAACTGTATGTTATCGCTAATCGACTATCAAAATGGCGACATTAAAATATTTGGCGAAACGCTTAAACCAAACAGTTACGATTTAAAGGCCAAAATAGGCATAGTACCGCAAGACTTAGCCATTTTAGAAAATTTAACAGTGCGCGAAAACATCGATTACTTTTGCGGGCTGTACATATCTGATAAGACAAAGCGTAAAAAGATGGTCGACGAGGCTATTGCCTTTGTCAATCTGGCAGACTACCAAAACATTCGCTTTACTAAACTGAGTGGCGGTTTAAAGCGCAGACTCAACATCGCCTGTGGCATCGCCCACCAACCGGAACTCATCTTTTTAGATGAACCGACTGTAGCAGTCGATGCGCAGAGCAGAAATTTTATTTTAGAGGGTATTAAGCAATTAAAAGATAAGGGCAAAACCATCGTCTATACGACGCACTATTTGGAAGAAGCCGAGATGCTCTGCGATCGCATCGTCATTATGGACAGCGGCAAAGCGCTTGCCAACGGATCAGTCGAAGAGCTGCAAAGTCAAATCAACAGTGGCGAAAAAATTGTCATTACATTTAGTCACATTACCTCAGAACAATTGAATGGGCTCAAAAAACTGGCGAATATCATCGATGCCAACGTAGACGGCAACCGGATTGAATTGACCTTTAGCAAAGGCACAAAACCATTTGCCGAAATCGTCGCGTTTATCGACCGCAACCAACTGAGCTACGAATCCATTAGCGCGGTTAAGCCTACGCTAAACGAAGTGTTCTTAACGCTAACCGGAAAGGAGCTACGCGAATGAATAGTTTGCCACTATTTAAACACATTATCAGAGACAAAAACTTTATCTTTTGGCAAGTGGCCTTCCCGATTATTTTATTATCGCTCTTTTACATGGCGTTTTCGGGTTTGATTCATCCCGATTCAATTGAAATTGATATCGCCGTTGCCAAAACTAATACTTATTTGCCAATTTACCGCAATATTTCCGTTCTAAACCTTGTAACTCTAAATGATGAAGATGCCAAACGGGCAATCGAAGAGCAGGAGATCAGCGCCTATATCGACGCCAACAACCATATTTTAGTCGGTCGAAACGGTACAGTAAGTACGATTGTAAGTTCTATTGTCGATCAAATTGAACAGATAAATGCATTAAAAATTGACTATCGAACAATCAATTTTTCCAGAGATTACATTAAAAATAACAAATCAACTGGAACGGCTAATGCGATGTTAATACCCTTTTATGCCGTAATAGCAATGAACGCCATCTACTCCGCCTATATTATGTTAGAAGTCGTTCTCTATTATACGGCGAATTTAAGCGCTGTCGGGCAGCGCGTTGAAACGGCGCCGCTTAAAAAACTAAAACTATTTAGCTTCGCCTGTTTAATGGCAATAGCGATTAACCTGGCGACCAATTTAGTGACATTAGCTTACCTAAAACTGGTATTGCGCCTCGAAATATTTAGTAATCTGCCTCTGAGTATTTTAATGATTGCTGTACTCAACGTCTTTGGCGTTGCACTCGGCTTAATTATTAGTACAGCGCGCTATAACTACGTCATAAAGAATTTCATGGTTACTATTACCACTTTGGCATTGGCATTTTTATCGGGAATGATGGTTCAATCTCTACGCACGCTAATTCTGCGAAAAGTTCCAATATTAGCTATCATTAATCCGGTTTCAAATGCGACGACAGCACTATTTAGACTCGATGCTTTCAGTGACAGCACTGGTTATTACCCGACTATAGGTATAATACTAATGCTATCTGCTCTGTTGTTTGCAATCGCCATTGTCATTTTAAGGAGGCGCAAATATGTCAACCTTTAATAGTGTATTAATCAATTTTCAAAGAAACCGCACTGTCACAGTCATCTACACCGCCGTCTTTATCATCATCAGTATTTTGACACTGAGTTCAATTAATCAACAAGTAGATTTAAATTTTAATAGAGTAAAACCCGACGTTATACTAATCGACGAATCAGAAAAAACAGAATTTAGCGACCACTTTATCAGCTATTTATCGACAATCGCAAGGGTCGACCAATCTTACGACGATATCGCGCTCGCCAACGATTTAGTTGAAAGTGAAGACTTTGCCATGTTAATTGTCTTAACGGCAAATAGCGAACAAAATCTGCGAACCGGCAAGAGCGTTATCGATACCTATTACCAAGCAAACAATTCGTTAGCCAACATTGTTAAAACACAACTCAATAGTTACCTGCGCTATTTAAACGCCACCAGACGCGCACTTGGCGACTACGACTATGCCACCGTCGAACAGGCAGTTAGTCAGCACGCGCCAGTTGAGCTGTTAAAGAAAACTAGCGAACTCAATAAAAAGGCCGTCTGGTTTTCTTATTATACTTCTTATTTGGCATATATTATTATCGCCATTTTTACGACATTGCTCATTCTAGTTCTAAAATCTTACAACGAACCAATTGTCAAGGCCCGTCGCAGTATTGCCAAGTTGTCTCCCTTTAAACAAACGATGATTATTTCTGCTGCTAGCGGTGTTAGCTTATACGGTTTATTGCTCCTCTTTTTCGCAATTGGTTTAGCAATGGTTAAGTTTGACGTGCCAATAAATCAAATTATACTGCATTTATTAAACGCCGCCGTCTTTGCCAGTACGGTGATAAGTTTTGCCTTACTGATTACCAACTTTAACTTTAAAATACATTTTGCACATGCCATTGCGAATGTCGTTTCATTGGGCACGGCCTTTTTAGCTGGCATCTTTGTACCAACTGAATTCTTGCCAAATGCAGTTGTGCAAATTGCCAAACTACTACCTGCCTATTACTATGTAAGGCTATCAAAAGGCATTGTTTTCGGCGATGCCGACATCGTGCAATTGCTGGCGATTCAATTATTATTTACGCTGTGCTATATCGCAATTAGTTGGTATTTAAGCCAGCAAAAAATGAAGGCCGTCGGTTAATCATTGCATGAAAAAATCAGAATTTGTCGACTACACTGCGTTTCACTCGACATGACAGCGTAGGTTGTCATGTCGACCAACGTGGAGACATCTCTCCTTTGACTTTGAATTTATACTTTGATTTGTCGCAGACAAATTTTATATCGCACTTTGCGCGATATCAGACTGTAGACAAATGCCCAATTTCTTTGTTGCTGCGTAAATCATCGACTCTTACGTATGTCTTTATACGCTGCGACCCGCTAATTTACTTGCGCCTACGGCGCATGCGCGCCAACACTCAGTTGCCGGTTTTGCAACTGAATTTCATTGAAAAACGCTTGTGTTTTTCTGTGCCTGGCACCGTACGCACACATATTCGTGCCTGGCACCGTACGCACACATATTCGTGCCTGGCACCGCACTGCAAACTATCAAAATAAAAACCCGGCACTGAGTAAATACTAGTATTTCTCGCTGCCGGGTTCAATTTACTATTTAACTACTGTAGCCATTCATTTAATTTGGCAATTAGCGTTTCCAATTCGACGCCGGAGCGCTCTGACATCATTTCCACCGTCGCTACCGGTACAATTACTTTGGCGAGTGGACTTTTTAACATCTTAAAGTTCGCATTGTATTCCATCAACTTTTCTTTTATACTGGGGTCGCGCTCGATAATGTCTTTTAATCGCGTATCTTTAGTTACAACCATATTTCCTCCTTCGACTTGTGCAGCTGAATCGTCATTTTCAGCTACTTCAGAATTTTCATTCGACCAATTAAGCAACGTCTGTGAACCCTCTAATGCTCTAATATGCGAGGCGTCTTGCATCATTTCCAACACGCCGCGATAATTACCTTCGGCATCGCGTACGGCGACGTACAATATGTAAATAAATACGCCATCTTTGTCAATCCAGAACTCTGCTCTATCTTGTTTACCGGCTTTAAACGCCTCAATGATTTCTTCGACGATGTGAACGCTCCTCTGCGGATGGCAGTTTTTGACATCGCGGCCAATCGCCGAGCGACTGCGCGGAAACACGCGGTGTTCTGTGTCGCTATAAAACCTCACCTTATTGTTTTCGTCGACATATGAAAAGTCAACCGGCAAGTGCTTATAAATTAAGTTAATTTGCTCAAGTGTCAGGAGTCCCTCTGCCACCTTAAGCGCCTCGTCGCTTTTACCATAGCCGTGTCTTTGCAAAAGTGCCGTCAATTCATCGGTAAAGCTATCGCTCGTATCTGCCTTTGGCAAGAACTCAGTCGGTTTTTCAATGTTGGCATAGCCGATTTCGTCATCGCCCAAGCGCATTTGTCTAAATTCATCTTCCGTTAGCATATCGAGACTAGTCGGGTACAAAATTTCTTCTTCTTTGCCGATTAAATCTAGCAAATCGGCATTTAAAGTCTTCTGATGCACCTTGAGCTGTTCAAATTTACCATCTTTTAACAATTCATACCCTTCGTTTATAGCATCCCTAATAAAGTCGTCTAATGTCCACATAATTTTAGATGGTCTGTCAAAGCCGCACCTTTCCAGTTCGCTGTACAGCTGATTTTGTTTTCTGGAAAAGTGAATTTTGTATGCCATCAGCTTGTCGTAAGCAGCTTGCCACTCGACTTTATTAAATTCCCTTTGCATTAAAGCCGCCAATTGCTGAATGGTTTGTCTGATAACGTCGTTTTCTAACAGATAACTTTTAACTGGATGGTCTTTTGCTAAATCAAATGCAACGGGTTGCCTAACTTTATCAAAAATCGCCACCATCTCTTGAATATCTTTTTTGAGGCAATCCTCGTCGTCTAGCACCTTGATTTCCTGCTCAATTACGGCGATTTCAGATGCCGTCACCCGCTTAACTTTTTCCAGTAGTTCGTCCTGCGCCTCTTCTAAACTAATCTTACCATCTTCAAATCGCGCTTTAATTTCCATAATTACTGCTAATTTTTGTTCATCTATATTCGCTACATACTGTTTCATAAATGCCTCCCCGACAACTATTATTGATTTTCAATATCATTATAGTTCAAAGTCGCCTAAAAAGCGGTATCCGATGTTACGATTTTAAAAAAAGTTAGTAAATTATAACTCAAAAAATAGATAAAAGCCCCCTGAAAAGAGAGCTTTGTAATTTTTTTATTTCACAGCTATAGAGCCTACAACCGAGGCGCCATTTAGCTTATTATTTATTGTACAACGGATACTTTTCACAAAGTGTCTTGACGCGGCCTTTAAGCGTTTCGGCTGTAGCCGTTTGATTAATGCACGATGCGATGATATCCGCTAGTTCTACCATGTCCTCTTCGACTAAGCCGCGCGTCGTCACTGCCGGCGTACCGATGCGAATGCCGCTAGTTACAAATGGCGAACGCGTTTCGTTTGGCACGGTGTTTTTGTTGACCGTAATTTCGATATCGCCGAGCATGGCCTCGACTTCTTTGCCGCTTAAGCCGTCGGCACCGAGATCGATCAGCATCATGTGGTTATCGGTACCACCCGACACCAGTTTAATGCCGCGCTTGACCAGTTCTTCCGCCAATTTATTGGCATTTTTAATGATTTGCTCTTGATAAGTTTTAAATTCGGGCTGCAATGCCTCGTGGAAGGCAACTGCTTTGGCGGCAATGATGTGCTCAAGCGGTCCACCTTGTAAGCCCGGGAAAATTGCCTTGTCCAATTTTTTAGCGTGTTCAGCCTTGCAGAGAATTGCGCCACCGCGCGGCCCGCGCAGTGTTTTATGAGTCGTCGTGGTGACATAATCGGCGTATTCGCAGGGATTCATATGCAATCCGGCGGCGACTAGGCCTGCGATATGCGCCATGTCGACCATTAAGAGCGCATCGACTTCGTCGGCAATTTCTCTAAATTTGGCAAAGTCAATTTTGCGCGGATAGGCCGACGCACCGGCGACGATTAGCTTTGGCTTATGCTGAAGTGCCAATTCGCGAATGTTGTCGTAATCGAGCATTTCGGTCTTAGGATTGAGTTTATAGGATACAAAGTTAAAGTACAAACCGGACATATTGACCGGCGAACCGTGCGTTAAGTGACCGCCATTTGAAAGGTCCATGCCGAGTACGGTGTCGCCCGGCTTTAAGCAGGCCAAGTAGACGCCAAAGTTGGCGTTGGCACCAGCGTGCGGCTGCACGTTGGCATGATCGGCATTAAATAACTTTTTAAGGCGATCGATTGCCAATTGCTCTGATTTGTCGACGATGTGACAACCGCCATAGTAGCGCTTGTCGGGATAGCCCTCGGCGTACTTGTTGGTCAAAACTGAACCGGCCGCTTCGATGACGGCTTCCGATACGAAGTTTTCTGAAGCGATTAGCTCCAATCCATCGCGCTGACGGGCTTCCTCACTTTTAATAATGTCATATATTTCAGGATCGACTGCTTGTAAATAAGTGTATTTCATTTAAGCCTCCTCTTCTTTTGCTGATGAACCACATACTGTAAATTCATCAATAATTCTGGTAATATTGGCCATATAACGGCGCTTTTGCTGCTCGTTATCATACTTTAGCCTAATTCTTATATACACCAAAACGACGGCTATAAAACCGATAACTGCACTAATTATCTCAGCATTTCCGGAAGCAAGCCAATTTTTTAATACAAATTGCGAAATGCCAACCGTTAAAACCAAGACGATTAACGGAATGATGTAGAGTTTAAAGGCCGCACCCAAGACATTGCCATCTGGTAAATCTATTTCGACGTAGTCGCCAGCTTTGGCGTCGACGTCGTTGATGACTTCAATTTGCGACTGCATGTTTTCCTCGCCCAACTGGCAAGCACCGCAGTCACCTCATGCGGCGTGTTTTTCAAATGAAACGACGGTCTTCGATTTCGTGACTGAAAGTACACGTGCCATTTTATTCATCTTGTTCTCCCGCTAAATCTAAACCAATTGACAACTCTTTTAATTGCGCGCTATCCGCCACTGACGGCGCGTCCGTCAACAAGCAAGACGCGTTTTGCGTCTTCGGAAATGCGATGACGTCTTTAATATTGTCCGTGCCGCTGAAAATCATCGACAGGCGGTCGATGCCAAAGGCGATGCCGCCGTGCGGCGGCGTGCCGTATTTAAAGGCGTCGATCAAGAAACCAAATTTATTCTCAATTTCTGCTGCACCCAAGCCGAGCGCGTTAAACATGCGCTCTTGCAGGGCGGCGTCGTGAATTCTAATGCTGCCGCCGCCGACTTCGTAGCCGTTGATGACGAGGTCGTAGGCCTTGGCGCGC
>PDWI01004028.1_pt1 | contig 20140 bp, 11 predicted proteins | sample 1430891 | NCBI WGS metagenome assembly PDWI01 (sample SAMN01162508, study PRJNA174530) | Oral metagenome, whole genome shotgun sequencing project. | biome: Marine environment; feature: Marine mammal; material: Swab sample of the gingival sulcus; isolation source: swab sample of gingival sulcus...
GGACATCCTATCAATGGAAAGGAAGCAGAACCTGTGATTGCTCAATTTGAATATACCAAAGCTTCAAAAGGGGATAGGATTTATCTGTCTATTCCTCAGAAAATTACACCAAAGACTTCTTGGGAAAGTACAAAGGCTTATCGCTGTAACTTCAAGATTAAGGCAGAGTTTGATTATAGTAATATATTTGCTGATGAGTTAAGAACAGAGCTTATTACTGGAGTTACTGCAGAACGCATAGAGCAAATGCCTGATGACGTATGGAAAGAGGTTGCAAAGAAATTACTTAGTAATACTTACACAGAAGCAGAGTTCCGTGTCGGTAATTATAAGGCTTATCCAAACCCTTGGGAAAGGGCTAATAGCAACAAGACTAATCCTTACTCTCTAATGGATAACCCAACAGGGATTGAAGTTAAGGCAGGAGATGTGCTTGAGTTAATGGTTGGCGACTTTAATACGGCAGACTTTGTAGTACTGCGTGTTCAGAATTTAGACAAACCAGATGGCGATGGTTTTAATGGTTCTCCAGAGTATAGGCTTGTCAAAGGCTTGAATAAGATTACGATGAAGTCTGATGGCTTGATCTATCTAAGATATCAAACGAGTGATTATGCGACAGCTCAGTCAAGGGCTAAGCTAAAGTTACATTTTGCCAATGGTGTCGTTAATGGATATTTTGACTCACAAAATCCAAAGCATACAGGTCGTGCAGATGAACTCTTAGCAGCAGCGAGTGGTAAGTACTTTGACCTTGTTGGGCAGTATGCACATTTGACAATGCCTACTCAGGACTTCCGAGATAAGACGCAGGACTTAAAGAAATTGATTGATGACTTTGACAGGCTTGTCAAGGGAGAGATGGAGCTTCTTGGCTTATTCAAATATGACAAAGTCTTTAATAATCGTATGTATTTCAACGTGATGTATGGTTCTTTTATGTATGCAACATATTATCATACGGCATATGCTGTAAATACCATAAATGATTTATTGAATAATGATCAATTTTCTTCGCCAACAGGTGGAGCGTGGGGACCTGCTCACGAAGTAGGGCATATGAACCAAACAAGTAAGGGTATGCGTTGGTGTGGACTTATGGAGGTTACCAATAACATTATGTCCGAGTACATTACGACAACTATCTTTGGTCAGAAGTCTCGTATACAAACAGAGGATATAGAATGGGGAAATAACCGTTATACTAAGGCGTGGAACTCTCTATTGGTTCATAAGATTCCGTTCTCTTATGGTAGTAATATCTATAAGAAAGACCACAGCTTTGCTGATGGTATGCCTGAGAATGTCAAAAAGTATACGACTGGCGATGTCTTCTGTCAGCTTGTTCCCTTCTGGCAAGTACAATTGTACTTTGGTAATGTCTTAGGGGAGACGCCTGACAAACGTGCTGACAAGGGTGGCTTCTATCCTGATGTTTATGAACACGTTAGGGTAAATGAGCCTGTAGGCTCAATACCTGGTGATGATAAGAAGAATGGTTTACATCAAACTGAATTACCTTATGTAATGTCTAAGGCTTCAGGCTATGACCTAACAGACTTCTTTGAGAAGTGGGGCTTTCTTAGTCCGATTAACACCATTGTTTATAGTTACGCTACCGAACCTCTGGTAGTAACACAAGATCGTATTGACGAAGTGAAGCAACGCATCAAAGCTCTTGGTTTGCCTAAGCCTCCTGTTCCTCTTGAATATATTACGGACAAAACGGTTGATTTATTTAAGTCAAATGCTGCGATAGTTCAAGGAGGAAATGCTTATTGGTCAGGAATAGACTTAAGAATACCCGATTGGCAGAATGTCGTGGTTTATGAGATTTGGGATAAGCCTTATGGCACAGCAGGAGCAAGACTGATGTATGTCTGTGATGGCTATGACGCTACTAACGAAAATAGTACAAATGCTAAGTGTGCTGTGGCAAGAAACTACTTAGATAGATTTATTTCAGCTTCTGACCCATATTATGTATATGCTGTGGGGGTAGATAATAGCCGTGTCTTAGTGCCATTCAACTAAGAGACTAAATAATTCAATGATAAAGGGCTGTTCTTTCGGGGGCAGCCCTTTTCCTCTATCACTATAAGTAGGTATTTTATGGAGATATTATCTAATTGTTGTTTCCTTGTTTTGCGAAGCTAAAGAACAAAGAGTATTTTTGCTTAGAAATATTAAACAATAAAAGACATGGTAAGAAGAGTATTAAATTCAGCAGTGGCAGTAATGCTTGCATTAGTAAGCTGTCATATAAGTGTCGCTCAAACGACTAGCGATAAACAAGACTTTTATCCTGACTGGGCAAGTTCTATTAAAATAAATGGATTTAGTGGAAATAATCCTAATACTACTGTTGTAGCAGATGATAAGGGGCATGTTTATCAATTTCTGAAAGTAGTAAATGCTGCTGATTTTGGTAATAATAATGATATAAGCTTTGGTGCCAAGTCTGTGGCAATGCTTATCAAATATGACAGCAAGGGCGAGATTCTTTGGCGTCGTACCATAGAAGGCGGAGAGACGGTAACGGCTGAAGCATTAACTATTGACGGTGATAAGCTTTATCTTTCAGGCTCATATTCTAATGTCGTACGAGACCCTAATCTGACCAATCAAGAGGGCTTAGAGTTAGTTGCAGAGCAGGGTGATAAAGGTATTGAAGGAAATATCATCCCAACAGATAAAAAAGAAGATCAAGACCTCTATGTTGCCGTCTATGACCTTGATGGGAATTTGCAAAGCTTTCGCTCGATCCAGAGTAATATAGAGGCAAAGGGACGTATTGAACTGCCAAAGCAGATTTTACGACACAAAGATAAAACTTACCTTGTTGGTTATTCTGAATCTTATTCCTCTTTCGGAGCTAACCCTTCATTTGATGGTATAGAGGTTAAAGTTGGAGCTACAAATAAGTTTGCCTTTGTCTTTGTCTTAGATAATAATTTTAAGGTAGAGAAGATATATCCGCTCGTAGCAACAGATGATTCTGAGGTTAACTTCTCCTCTATTTGTTCTTATGGCGATCGCATCCTCTTGGCAGGAGATACAAATGCTCGCAGACCTTTACGTTATAATGGAGATAAGGGATTTAAGGTTGAAAATCTCTCACTTATTTATGCAGAGCTTGACTTGACAAATGATCAGTTTAAGACTGTTCGTTCGCTTGGTAAGAGAGGTGTTTGGACTTATGCCTCTACTATATTTGCAGGTAAAGAGGGCGTTTATTTAGGAGGTAATATAGAAGGAGAGCAGTCCTTTGAGCTTTTAGGCGGTAAGCAGTCTGAAAAAATAAATGGAGCCTTCTTGACGAAGTGGGATATTAAAGATGATAAACCTGAAGTAATCTATCCTATCGGCTCTAATCATGGAGAGAATAAAGTTGCCTTAATGACGATGACAAAGGATGATAAACTAATCATAGCTGGTGATTTCTATGACCAATTTAATGCTATTGATCCACCAACGCTTAGCTTTGGCGAGTCGGATAGTTATATTGGTTTATTTGACGTGAAGAAGGGCGAGCTTGAGAAGTTATATTGCTATGGCTCTACAGGACTTGAGGAAGTACGCTCTTTGTTTTATAGTAAGCAATTGGATAAATTCTTCTTCTCAGGTTATTATCAAGGTAGTGCCTTTAGCCTTAATGGTCTAAGCGACGCCCCTGATGGAGATACTTACTATATAGCATCTAAGCAACTAAATTCTAAAGCTGTAACAGCTGTTGAAGAACTTGGGCAAGAGGAGGCTTATGTGTCTATAAGAGATAATAGTGTCGTTTGGCTACGAGATACAGGCTATGTTCTGTATAATATGGAGGGCTCAATGCTTCAGCGTGGGCAGGCTCGTCAGGGCGAAAGCCTTCGTCTAAGTGCTGGTCTGTACATCCTTCGCTTAGCTAATGGTCAAGTCGTCAAAGTTCTTATTCCATAAGTAAATGAGATACAGCATAAGGATCGCTTTATTTATCTTACTAATTCTAAGCGTTGGGAGTATTGCAGCTCAGACGCTTAGACTTAGTGGGCATATCGTCAATAAAGAAGGCGAAGCGATTGCTTATGCTCGTCTGAGCCTCTTAGAGCTGGATTTGAAGACGAAAACAAACAGTCAGGGGAACTTTAGCTTTGATAAACTGCAAGCAGGCGTCTATACGCTATCTGTTGAGTCTTCAGCTTACGAGAGTTATCTTCAGACAATAGAAGTAAAGGCTGACCGAGAACTTAAAATTATTCTTGACATTAAGAGCTTTCGCCTTAGAAACCTTGTCGTTATGGCAAAAGCTCCAAAGTATAAGAGTGGGACACGAACGATACATCGTGAGGCTTTGGAGCATATTCAACCGACTTCTTTGGGTGATATATTCCAACTACTTCCGGGTAAACTAACACGAGATGGTGGTCTGACGAATGTGCAGCAGATAAGTTCTCGTCAGGCTGGAGCAGATAAGAATACAGCTCTCGGCACTGCAATCTATACTAATGGAGTGCCTATAAGTAATGATGCTACACTGCATCGTGTAATGGGCGACCAAAAGCAACGTAATAGAAATACCGTTAATGGTGGTGCAGACTTACGTCTTATCTCTACCGATCATTTGGAACAAGTGGAGGTGGTACAGGGTATCCCTTCGGCAAAATATGGAAATCTAACTTCAGGATTAGTCATTACAAAGGCTAAGTCTGGAGCTTCGCCTATAAGTCTGCGTATCAAAGCTGATCCAAATACCAAACTTATTTATGCAGGTAAAGGTGTGCAGTTGCCAAAGCAATGGGGAAGCCTTTATCTTGGTGCAGACTATGCCTATTCTAAGCCGAGTGTAAGGGAAACGCTGTCGCAGTTTAGCCGTTATACTGGAATGCTCAACTATAGCAATCAGCAGAATCTATGGGGCTTAGACTTTTCTTATGGCTTACAGCTCTCTTATATAGGTACATTTGATGGGCAGAAGACAGACCAAGACTTAGGGGAGTTAATCAATGATTATAGAGATGAGTATAGCCGTATCTCAATTAGTCATAATGGGCAAATAAATAGTCATGCCAAGTGGCTCAAGAGCTTAGAGTGGAATATTGGCTATTCTTATACTAAAGAAAAGGCAATCCGTGATATGATTGTCAGTACAGGAGGGACAACGCCTCTACCATTGTCAAAGGTCTCTGGAGAGTTTGAAGGAGAGTATCTACCTGTAGAGTACAACACACAATATACATTGGAGGATAAACCAATAAACCTCTTTGCCTCGCTTACGGCAAAGAGTCTTTATGGTACAGATAAGCTTAAAGGCTTTGTGGACTGGGGTTTTGATTATTCCTATGATATTAACCTCGGAAACGGCTATCAATATGATATTCATCGTCCGCCGTTTCCAGAGAATCCAATGTCTTCTCGTCCGAGAGCCTTTAAGGTTTTACCTTCTTTCCAAAGGCTTTCTGCCTTTGTGGAAAATAACTTGAGCCTTAATCTTAACGAACATAAACTACGCTTGCAAACAGGCTTCCGTTTCTCTGGGATGCCTGCGGTAAACGAGGCTTATCATCATCTAAGAGGAAAAGCTTTCTTTGAGCCACGACTTAATCTATCTTACCAACTGCCAGCCTTTGATTTTTTAGGTGAAAAGAATAAAATAAGTTTTCGTTTGGGCTATGGTCGTGGCGTCAAATATCCGACCTTAGACCTTTTAGATCCAGCCCTCTTTTATCGTGATTACAAGTCATTTGATTACTTCGCCCTGAATCCCAAAGATCGTTATCTCTTAATTACAACGATGAAGCAGGAAGCAAAGAATTATGACCTAAAACCAAATATAAACGATAAGTATGAATTTGAGTTTGTCTATAAGCTTGGGCAATGGCGTTTGGAACTTTTAGGTTTCTACGAAGAAGATAGGGAAGGTTTTGTTTATCAGTCAAACTTTGATAAACTGACTTATAACAGATATAAATATAAAGGCTCTATAGGTCAGGCAGTAAATAAGAAACTTCTAAAGCCAAAGCCTTTTACTCGTCTCTATGAATATCTATTGCCAAATAATGGAGAACTGGTGCGAAAAGTCGGACTTGAGTATAGCCTAACTATTCCTAAAATTAAGCTGTTGCAGACTTCTGCCGAAATCAATGGTGCGTATTATAGAACTTATTATGATGTAAGTAAGCCTGTGCTTTATCGTCCTGATGTAAGACTTAATGGAAAGTCTTATCCTTATGTCGGCTATTACGGACACCATAGGGCAAACTATAAATCTATCTTCAACACGAACTTTTGGTTTAATACGCACATCCCTCAATATGGATTGATGTTCACGACGAAACTTCAGTTTGTGTGGTTCTATCAGTATCAAGACCGCTACTATGATGGTGTGCCAGAGCATTACTTTGGTATGGATATGCAGAAAATTCCTTTTGATGAAGAGGCTAAGAAGAATGCTGAACTTCAGCACCTTATCTTGACAAAGCCTGATATATTCTTTGCCCCAGATAGGACACCTCTAAGAGCCTCTTTAGACCTTAAAGTCTCTAAGGACTTTGGCAAACATATTCGCTTGGCTTTCTTCGTTAATCGCTTAGTCTTCCATAGCCCTTACTATTATGATAAGTTTGGTATCTATGACAAAATTCGTAGAGGTCCTTACTTTGGTTCGGAAATAAACATCAAAATATAATGACTATGTTGAAGCGTTTATTTAGCCTAAGTTTATTCTTACTTTGCTATGTTGGGGAGCAAATGAATTTATTGGCACAGGATAGTGTGCCAGCTCTCTTTGAAGAGTGCTATGCTCCCGTAGATTACTCAAAGTATGAGACACCGTTTTATCAGAACCTATTCAGTGAACTAAAATATAACCCTGTAAATCTAAGCTTACTACCTTATAGGAATAGGGCAGAATTGGGCTATCAAAACTTATTCACTCAAGACAATGAACAGGCTATTTACAATCCTTATGAAGGAGTGCAAACTCTGAACCATCGCCTTTATGCAGAGGGTTTAGTGAAGAATAATGATAAATCCTTCTCTTGGGGGAAGGCTATCTATGAGAGGCTCTATAATAAGCAGACTGCAGGGACGGATATGTTAGACTATGAACGCTTTTATCCTTACTTGGTTTCAGAGAAAAGCGGTGGGGATTATCATCAGGAGCGGTATAGTCTATCTGGAGCTTATACAAGAGCCTTTGGGAAGTTAGGATTTGGTATTAAAGGCTCTTATACAGGAGCTGTGGGCTATCGTTTGGCAGACCCTCGACCAGAGAATAGAATCTCGGACTTTAGCATAGCTATTGCCTCTGCTTATAATCTCGGTTCTCATAGCTTAGCCCTTGGATTTAATTACAATCATTATCAGCAGGAGTTTGATGTCTTAATCAGGCAGGCAGGTAAGCAAGAGCTTTTTTACTCTATGAGGGGCTTAGGCTTGTATGACTATATGTATTCGGAGCAGGGAGATAGCTATCAGCGTTACCTCTATGCAGATAAATACGAACTTAGTTTATCCTATTTGCCCTCTCGGGAGACTTTGATTCTTGGTGGCGGTTTTATGGGGCAGTTAAGGGTCGGCTTGGATAGACTTAGTGGCGTTCATTCGCACGAGCGTTTGGCAAATAGGATAGAGCGAGGCGAAATAAGCTCTTACTTAGCCTATATCTTCCCAGACGGAGTCAATCTAAAGTTAAGCAATAGCACCAGTTTCTCTTATGCGATTGGCATAGAGAATCAATATGAGCAATACCTTGTTCACCGTGAACCAGACATTGTAGGTTATCGTGAACTCGTAAGCAATAGAAATCATAGTCTGTCTAAATTCAGAAGTCAATCTAATGCTCATTATAGTCTTCCTATAAATCAGTTTAGACTTTTTGCTGATCTCAGCGGTACTTTTCAATGCCTCTCAGAGCATTACAGAAAGGACTACACTCATCTTTCGGTAATTTTAGGCAATGATTTAAGTATCGGCTCTCGTTTTATCCCTTATGCGATGTATGGACTTTACACATCTTTGTCCCTTGACTTAGGCTATCGTCAGTTTTTATTTACGTCCAGATCCCTGCCAACTGCTCGTAATAAGAGCGAAGTTTTCCCTATTGCCCTGTCTAATTCATACTTTGATTATTTGGATGCTGAATATAAGTATTTGGGAGCTTCGCTAAGTCTTATGAAGAAGTTTGGCGATTATAGAGTTCAGTTGCAGACTTCTTACCGCAAGTACTTTGGCAAGTTTGATAGGCATTATCTAAGCAGTGAACTAAAACTAATCTTCTAAGCTGATGAAACGTATTCTTTTCTTTTTCACTTTGCTTGTCTGCTTTAGCTCTTGCCGAGACTTAGGCAAAGACCTTAACGATGGCACAGCTAAGACTCAAGTCAGGCTTAGGGTAGATTATCCAAAGGATTATGCTTTAGATCCGAATGAGACTTTAACCTTGACAGTTGTGAATCGTCATACCAACGATACCTTGACTTATTACACCTATCAAGATGATTTGCTGAACATTGAGCTTGAGCAAGGTATTTATAACGTTGAACTAAGGAATGAGATAAACTCTAATGATAAGACCTACAATGCACGAAAAGATAATGTCGTCGTAGGGAAAGAAGACTTTAGTTTAAGACTAAAACTAATGAATGCATTCTTCTCTAAGGACTGGCTGATTAGTGAAATGCATTTCACAGCCAACCAAACACTTCACGGCTTGCCCTATTTCCAAGACGGCTATATAGAGTTGTATAATAACTCTACCGAAAGAGTTTATGCTGATGGGCTCTGCTTATCTCGTACTTATATGCTAACAAATGAGGATTATAACATTTGGTCTAAGTATAAAGATGTTTCAGTACCCTTCTTTATCGTTCAAGTTCCAGGTAAGGGGAGAGATTATCCTGTTGAAGCTGGTGGGAAGCTCCTATTAGCTGTCTCAGCAATCAATCATAATAGGGAGAATGAGGCCTCTATGTATGACCTTTCAGCTGCGGACTTTGAGATGTATTCTGATAATAGCTTGTCGGGTATTGACAATCCTTCGGTGGAGAATATGAATATCGTTTATATTGAGACGGAATATACGCCTATGCTCTTTAGTCCTTGTGAGGCATACTTTATTTTCAAGCCTACAGAGGGGAGAAGTTTAGAGGAGTATCTGAAGGGTAAAGAGGTGAAGGAACGAGAAAACAATGGAGAGTTTGTTCATTCCTATGGGATCCCAAATAGAGATATTATTGATGCCGTACATGTTGGCGAGCGTGAGGCAAAGATCAACCAAATGTTATTTCCTGCTTACCTTGATGCTGGCTTTACTTATTGTACTGTGGGTAAGTACAACTACGTCTCCAAGCGTAAAGTTGCTCGTAAAGAAGGTAAGCGTCTTGTCCTTCAGGATACAAACAATTCAACTGATGACTTCCTGCCCAATCAGGAAAGTAGTTATTTAATCAAATCAAAGAAATGAGTGCTGTAATAGAATGCAATAACCTGACCCATTATTATGGCAAAAGGTTAATATACGAGGATCTAAACTTTTCTGTAGAGAAAGGGAAAGTATTAGGTTTATTAGGAAAAAATGGAACTGGTAAGACGACGACAATCAACATCCTTAATGGCTATTTAGAGCCTCGTAAAGGGGAGTGTAAACTCTTCGGCGAAGACATTCGTCAGATAAAGCCTAAGACAAGGGAACGTATTGCCTTGTTAATTGAAGGACATCAGCAGTTTAGTTTTATGAATGTGCAGGAGATTGAGCGTTTCTATAGTTCTTTCTATCCCAAGTGGAATAGCACAGTCTATTATGAGCTAATCTCTAAGCTAAAGATTGGACATAGACAGAAGATTCAATCTATGTCTTGTGGTCAGCGTTCGCAGGTCGCTTTGGGACTAATCCTTGCACAGAATGCCGACTTGCTTATCCTTGACGACTTCTCAATGGGTTTAGACCCAGGTTATCGTAGGCTATTTATAGATTTCTTGAAGGATTATTGTAGCAGTGAGGAGAAAACAGTTTTTGTAACCTCTCATATCATTCAGGACTTGGAGCGTTTTATTGATGATTGTATCATCTTAGATTATGGAAAGATATTGGTTCAGCAGCCGATTGCAGAACTAATGCAAGGCTTTCATAAGTATTCCTTCACGATGCCAGAAGGCTGTCCTTTGACAAAAGAGAATAATGACTTCGTCTATGCTATTGAGGAACATAAAGCTGGGATTGAACTTTACAGCTACGAACCCAAAGCTTTAGTTGAACAGGAGCTGAAAAATATGGGACTAACATGTTCGGACTTCCGAGAGGAAGCTATGAACTTAGAAGATATATTTATCGGTCTAACAGGTAAATACTAAAAAAAACTATGATAAAATCAATTTTCTATAAGGAGTGGCTCAAGACTAAATATGCTCTCTTGCTTTGTTTGCTCCTATCATCGGGTATGATCACTTATATTGCCTTGGATATTATAAAAGCTTTTCAGACAAGCTCAGGCTCATCAATATGCTTGACTGTATTGAATGAAGAGCTTATTTATTTTGAATTGTTTGCTTACGTACCTGTTTTGCTTGGCTTACTTGTTGCCCTTGCTCAATACTTACCAGAGATATATCAGAAGCGTCTTAAGCTAACCTTCCATTTACCTATTAGCAGTAGAAAGATTGTAGCTTGTATGGCTGGCTATGGAATGCTTTCGCTCATAGTTATTTTTGCTATTAACCTCTTGTGTAGTTATTTTATTGTTCAGCACTTTTTCCCTTGGGAGATGCAAAGTAGAATTTTGCTTACGACTATGCCTTGGTATATTGCAGGCTTGATGACTTATGGTTTTACATCTTGGATTGCCGTTGAGCCTTCGTGGAAAATACGGATTTGGAATAGTTTTGTTGCTGGTCTATGTCTATTTCTTATGTATAGTAACCCCTTCCCAGAGGCATATAATAGTTCTTTATTTTTACTCTTTGTTGTATCACTTTTCATTGCTTCTTGGGTTTGGCTCTCTGTCCTACGTTTCAAAAGAGGAATCTATAACTAATACTTGCTATGAATAACAAATTATTGAAATACGCTTATTATAGCTTTGTTGCCTTGCTTATGGCTTGGCTCTTGCCTGCTACTTATGACTTTCTAACTAAGGAGGCTAATACGCCACAGTTTATCGTTTATAGTTCTATCAATAAGGATTTCTTACTTCAAGAAAGAGTAGGGGATAGTATCTATTATAAGGATAGAAAGGGAAATCACTTTAATCAATATCAAGGCGATAGCCTTCTGCCAACCCTTAGCTATCCTATGCTTATGATGGAGGGACGTATGCCTGATAGCATTCTTGGGCAAGAGGTCTCTGCAACAATTATTCAAGATGCTAATTTCTATTTTACGCTTGAGCCTCAGACAGAGAATCAGCACACTGTACCTCTCTATCCTTTGATGGAAAGCAAGCCAAAGCGTATGATGCTGAATTATCCAGATGATGTCTTTAGGCTAACGGATACGGGTATTGAGTTTATCAACATGGATGAAAATAGCCTTTTTGAGGAGAAGTCAGCTCAATACACTAAAGTCATGAAAGAGGCTGGCGTGAGCTTCCCTATAGAGACGATAGGCGGTAACCCAACGCCCAAGAAAGACTATGACGAGGGCTATGTCCTGAGTGATAAGGAGCATCATCTTTTCCATTTTAAGATGGTTGAGGGCGAGCCTTTTGTCAAAGAGATAAAGCATGAATTAAAAGAGCCAATTGATTACATCTATGTAACAGAATATCCAGATAGACGTTTCTTGGCATTCTTACTTGATAGGCAGGGGCAGTTTTATGCTTTAGAGCAAGGCTCGTTGAATATCCGTCCTATTGGCTTGCCTAAGTTTGATCCTCGTACAGACGACTTGATTGTTTTGGGTAACCTCTTTCACTGGAATGTGGAGATTGACCGAGATGGTCAAAGGCACTTTTATGCCATTGATAATAAGACTTTAACTTGTTTAGCTGAATATCATTTGCCGGTTGAAAAGAGTTTCGGCCAAAAGTTAGGCTCTTATATTTTCCCCATTCGTGTTGCCTTTGAGAGCGACTTAGACAAATACTTCAAGTTTCGACTTAATAATTAAGAACTAATAATGAGGGATCGCTGAATTACTGCGATCATTTCCCCTTTTGGAGGGGGGCCTCGTGAAGCGAGGTGGGGGAGGTCTTATCGAAGTAAGATCTAATAATAGCTGCGAAGATTATTTCCCTCTGTAGCAGATGTTTGTACGGCAAGTTTTTCGGTCATTGATCCTGTCGAAACGAACCGTTTTAGGACTATTTCCCACAAATTTCAACATTTCAACAGGCTCAATGACCAAAATTTGCATCTCCAAGGTAATTATACAAAGGTCTATCGTTCGCTGAAAGCAACGGAGTGAGGTGAGTTAGCCTATTTTTTTAGTTGTAGTATTCAATCTCTCGTTCAGTAAGTTCGACAGGCTTTTTATCCTTGTAGGTAATCTGTTTTATCCAGTTATCCTTCTCATCATATTCATACTTATAGGTAAACTTTGCAAAACATATCCCATCAGAATCATACATAAATGTTTGAATATTATTGCCTTTATCATCATTCACATAAGTTTCTCTAATTTGAAACGAAGTACTTGGTTTATATTTAACCTTCTCTATTCGCTTACCCTTATTATCGTATTTATATGTTATTTTATAAGAATAGTTGACCTCATCAACATAGAGATACTCTTCAGTATTAAATCCTTTATCATTATACTTATAGCTAAATTTATAATCAAAATCTCCGTCAGAGTTATAGTAAATCACATCAAGATTGTTGTTTTTATTATCATAATGATAAATAGCTTTGCTATCTAAGCTCCCAGAAGCATTGTAAATAAGGGATTCTATTCCCTTATTTTGCTCATCATAATGATGTATTACTTTTGCAGATAAAGAGACTCCTATATATATATCCTCCTCTGTAAGTTTTCCATTCGAATCAAAGTTTAGGGTCTTTCCTCTTCTTGCTTCATCTCCCTTCTCAACCTTGCCAAATCGTTCTACTGCATTATAAGAGCTTTCTCTTATAGTTTTGACTTCACCTTTTATATTGTAGTTATCCCAGCCATTTTTGTTCTTAGAGCAAGATGCAAGGATTAGGAATATGGGTAATACGATACTTAGTGCCTTTATTCGTTTCATTATCTTGGATATTTTATTCTATGCAACAAAGTTAGCAAATTCTGACCGATAAGCCTAAACTTCAAGAAAGGAGCTTTCTTTATTTGTCTTAAGTGCTTGATTTATTGCTTGTTGTGAATGCTGTGTTTTTGTAAAAAAAATAACGTATATCATTTGAAAAAGTTATATATGTTAGTTGAAAAAATGATATATGTTATTTCGAAAAGTAATATATGTTATTTTCTGAAGTAATCTACATCGTCTTTTTTAGTAGCTACAGACCGATTTTAAGCCTGTCGTAGATATAGTAGAACTGATAAAATCATAAATTGAATTGAAATACTTGCATATTTTAACTTAATTTCCTTACTGACGAATTCTTTCTTAGAGTTTTTAGGAAATGTGCGAGTTTCAGAGTAATTTATGAATTTTGCTTGTGTTTAGTTTGTGTTATTTCGATAAATAACTATTTTTGCCAAAGAGATGTAGCTCTCCTTATGTCTTAGTCCCTTTTGAGGACTTGCTCCGAAAGGGCTTTAGTAGGGGAGAAACATCTTATATAGTATAGAAGAAATTTAATTTATTGTATAACAAAAACAGTTTAATAAGCTTATGAGAAAGAGTTTACTATTCTTAGCTTGCCTATTTATGACAATAGGTATTGCTTTAGCTCAACAACGCGTTGTCAAGGGGATTGTTATCTCTCGGACAGATAAGCAGCCTGTTATAGGTGCGACAGTTGTTGTGAAAGGAAACACAAAGGTTGGGGCTGCTACTGACTATGATGGTCGTTTTGAGTTCAAAGTACCAGCAGACACCAAGAAATTAGTTGTTTCTTATGTTGGTTACCGTAAGAGGGAGGTTGCTATCAAGGATGGCGAACTTAAGATCTATCTTGAGCAAGATACTCAGATTCTTGATGAAGTTGTAGCTGTTGGTTACTCTAAGGCTACAAGACGTTCGTTTACAGGTTCTGCTGTAACAGTGAAAGCGGCTGAGTTAGCTAAGAAGTCTGTTTCTAACGTTACACAAGCTCTTGCTGGTGAAGTTCCTGGGGTAAATGTAATGAACTCATCAGGACAACCTGGTACTACTGCAGGAATCTTAGTGCGTGGTATCGGTTCGGTTAATGCTTCTACAGGTCCGCTTTATGTAGTAGATGGTATGCCATTTATGGGGGACATCTCTACTATTAACCCTGCAGATATTGAATCTACTACTTTGCTCAAGGATGCTGCTGCTACTTCTATCTATGGAGCAAGAGGAGCAAATGGTGTTATTGTGATTACAACAAAGAATGGAGCTTCAGGTAAGTTTACCGTTAATGCTTCATTTAAGCAAGGTTATAATACACATAAGTTTATTCCTCGTCATAATACTATTACTTGTCCAGAGGAATACATGGAACTTGGTTATTCTGGTTTGATGACAAGCTATCGTGATATTATTCTTCCTAAGGAGCCAGGTTACAAAGGAAAGAAATTTGAGGAGTATGATGAGTTGGCTCGTAATTTAGCAGCTCAATATATTGTTGGTGGAGATGGTATTGCCCCAAGGTATAATATGTGGAATATCCCTCAAGGTAAGACTATGATTGACCCTAAGACAGGAAAGTTTGCTGAAGGTGTTGAGCGTATTTATACTCCAGAGAGATGGGCTGATGAGGCTTTCCAGACATCACTACGTACAGAAGGAACTGTTCAGATTAGTGGTGGTACATCTAAGCTACGTGCTTTCATGTCCCTTGGTTACCTATCAGATAAGGGTATCATGAAGAACTCACAATTTGATCGCTTGACAGGTCGTGTCAATGTAAACTTTAATCCATTTAAGTGGTTGTCTACTTCGGCAAGTATTGCTTATGCTAATAGCCGTTCTATTAAGGCAGCTCAAAGTGAGTTTACTTCAACGAACTTATTCTCGTACATTGATAATATGCCATCTATCTACCCTGTTTATCTTCGTGAGGTGGTTATAGGAAAAGTTCAAGGACCTCAAGGACAGATGGTTGATGCGATTGTCGGTACTACAGGTAAGAAGATTAAAGATACTTTCTACGATTATAATGATTGGCAGTATGACTATGGTGATGGTCGTGGCTATGCTGGTGGTGGATCTAATGGTATTGCAGAAGCTGTATATGCCCCAGATTTCTTCAATAACCACAATATAGATTTTAGTACTAAGGCAACTATCCGTTTAATGAAAGGCTTGTCTTTCGAGAATACATTAAGTGGTTCGTTTGCTTATACTCAAGGTGAAGGTACAGCATCTCCATTCTATGGTTCTACTGCTCCAACAGGAGGAGAGCTATGGCAGAAAAATTCTAATGCCTTTTCTTATAACGTACTATCTCTTCTAAGATATGCAACGCAGATTGATGAGCATAATATTGAGGCATTCGTAGCACATGAAGCAACAGATTATGAGGATTATTTTGCTTTTGTTTCTAAAAAGAATCTTATGGATCCAGAGGTAGCAGATTTGAATAATGCTACTCAATCTAATGGTCTGCCATCAGGAGAACGTGTATCTTATGCCTTGGAAGGTTACTTTGGTCAGTTAAACTATAACTACGCTAATAAGTACTTTGCATCTGCGTCTATCCGTCGTGATGGTTCTTCTCGTTTCTTAAATAATAAGTGGGGTACATTTGGATCAGGTAGTTTGGCTTGGGTTGTATCTGCAGAAGACTTCTTGAAGGATAATAAGATCGTTAATTATTTGAAGCTTAAGGCAAGTTATGGTACACTTGGTCAGCAAGGAGGTATTGGTCTCTATACTGGATGGAATAATTATCAGGTTAATCCTATTGGAGATGGGTGGTCTATTGCTTTTAATAAAAAAGGTAGTCCTGATTTGACTTGGGAGCGTTCTACAATGGCTCAGGTTGGTTTTGAAACTACACTCTTCAATATGATTGACTTAAATGTGGAAGTATATCGTAAACTTACTTCAAGTCTATTGTACGACCGCAGAGTAGCTCCTTCTATGGGTTATGCTACTTATAAGGTTAATGACGGTTTGATGCAGAATGATGGTATTGACGTAGACCTAACACTACGTCTTGTGAAGACTAGAGATGCATTCTTCAACATCAGAATGAATGCTGGTTTCTGGGATAATAAGGTCTTAGAGATGCCTATTGACCCTGCAACAAGAGAGGAAATGTATTTTCAAGAAGAAGATGGTTTTGGTCGCCAAGGAGGTCGTAGCCTTTATGAACGTTATATGAAGACTTTCATCGGAGTTAACCCAGAGAATGGACGTTCTCTATGGCAAGGATATTTCTATGACCATGATGGTGATGGTAAATATACACATCCTGAAGATACAGTTACTGAGTTTGAAAAAGGCGACCGTATCGTTAGCTCTATGGAGGTTTTCAAGCATGATTATCCAAAGCTCGTATCTAAGCTTGTAGGTATTGAGACTGAGAACTATGATAGTGCGGTAATGGACTATGTTGGTAAGTCTGCTCTCCCTTGGGTTCGTGGTGGTTTCACCTTTAGTGGTGGCTACAAGAATTTTGACATCAGCATGCAGTTTGTATATAGCTTAGGAGGTTATGGATATGATAATATCTATGCGAATCTAATGCAAGACACTAAAGTGGGTAACAACAACTGGCATAAGGATATGCATAAGGCTTGGAAGAACCCTGGAGATATTACAGATGTACCTCGTCTTGCTAACGGAGCAGATGATACCGCAAGTTATAGTTCAACTCGTTTCTTAATCTCGAATAGTTTCCTTCAGTTAGGTAATGTTCGCTTAGGCTATAAGTTGCCAAGCTCTTGGCTTGATAACATAAATATTAAGGGAGCCGACATCTGGGTATCTGGAGATAACCTCTTACTTATCTCTGCACGTCGTGGTTATAATCCTACGGCTTCAATCCTTGGAGGCTCAAATCAATTACGTTACAATCCTCTTACTACAATTAGTGCTGGATTTAATCTAACATTCTAAAATAAAAGCATTATGAAGAAGTATATATATATAGCATTGCTATCAGTTGGACTTCTCTCTTCTACAACTTCTTGTAAGAAGTCTTTCTTGGAGAAAGAGCCAACAAGCTTGATGACAGATGCTCGCTTGAAGAAGCTAAATGAAAATCCTATCCTTGCAAAGAAGAATGCTGTAGGACAGGTTGCAGGTCTGTATAAATGGATGTATACACAACAAGCTGGTGGTACGAAAGGGCATTATGACTTTGGACAAAAGGGATATGATCTTATCTCGGACGTTGCTTCAGGAGATATGGTAACGATGTCTGATACTGGCTATAACTGGTATAAAGACCTTCAGAATTATCAGGTTATGAAGAGTTCAAATAATCTGATGAATTATTCTATTTGGAGATATTATTACCGAATTATCTTTGAAGCAAATAGCTTGTTGTCTTCTGCTCCAAAGATTGATGCTAATACTCCTAAAGAGGTGGTTCATGCTGTCGGTCAGGCTAAGACTATGCGTGCTTATGCATATTTCTATTTGACACAGTTCTTGGCAAAGAAGTATTTGCCAGAGGTAAAGCTTTTACCTCTATATACTGATCCTAATCAGGCAAACTTACCTAAGAACACTGAGAAGGAAATCTTTGATTTTATCATCAAAGATGCTTCTGATGCAGCAGAGTACCTTAAGGATTTCCCTCGTAAAGCTATTTATGAGGCAAGCTCAGATATCGCAAATGCAATCTTGGCTTATACTTATGGTTTCCTTCAAGATTGGGAAAAGATGGAGAAGTATTCAAAGCTTGTCATGGATAATAAGGCTTACAGCCCTATGACTGCTCAGGAAATCGTCTATGGCGAGGATGCACAGGGAAAGCAAATCTCAGGTACTGGGTTCATATCTACTTCTAAAGGCTGGATGTGGGGTACTGATATTAACGTTGATATGAATATTAACCTTCTCTCTTTCTGGGGGCAAGTAGACTTTTTCTTCTTCTCTTATGCTACTGTTCAAGGTGGTGCTAAGTGTATGGATGATGTCCTCTTTAATAAGATTCGTCAAGATGACGTTCGTAAGGCACAGTTCTTTACGGTAGATCCACAGTTCGCTGTTAACATTCCAGTTAATAAATTCTTCCAACAGAAACGTATAAAGGGAGGAACCAACAAGTTTGTTGGAACGCAACACTATATGCGTGTCGCTGAGATGTATCTCTTGCATGCAGAGGCTTTGGCTCGCCAAAATAAAGATGCTGACGCAAAGACTGAACTTAAGGCCTTCCTTACTGATCGTATCAAAGATCTGAAATATATCGACAAATTAGACCATGAGGGGCTTATTGAGGAAATTGAACTTCAGACACGTATTGAGTTCTTTGGAGAAGGTCGCTCTTATCTATTGATGAAACGTGGTCGTCGTACAATTGAAAGGGGAAATCTTGGTTTTGATAAGGTAAATCGTGGTGTTAAGATTGCTTATGATGACCCTCGTTTAACATTCCCTATCCCACAGATTGAAGAAATGATAAATGTAAACTTGAATAAGTAGTTTTACTATACTTTACTAAAAATGGAGAGAGAGGGTGTGTCAAAACGGCACACCCTCTCTGTATTATTTCCTTATGTCTTAAATAGATTTAGAACTTATACTGCAGACGGAAGGTTAGCGTGTTGTCGGCTCTGTCTTTACTATATCCTGCAAGCTGAGAGCTTATTTCATTTCTGTTGAGCTTGTAGTAAGCTTGCATGCGTAATGATTTGTTGATATGCCAAAGCAAGCCCATTCCGTAGGCACTTTGCATAACATCTGCCTTACTGAAGTTATTAGCAGTTGCAATCTTATCGCCAGAGACCTCTGTATTGGGATCATAGAAGTCATATTTCAAAACGGCAGAAATAGGGAGCTTGCCCAAGTCTTGCACGAAGATAAGATAGCCACCTCTACAATTACGGATATAGCTTGAGTCTTCTCTATTTGGAGCTGCAACAGGACTTTTGCTACTATGAGCTAAAGCTGGTTGCGTGCCGAAGATATACTCTCCTCGTACTTGTGTTGTACCCAGAAGAGTCTTTAACTTTATCTGAGCATCAAAACCTAAGTATTGACGACGACTATATTCATCTGTTGTCTTCTCTTCCTTGAAAGCTCCGTCATTTATCTTGTAGATAAGCTGATTGCCATTCAGACGATAGCCGTAATAGTGAGATATACCTAAGCCTAAATTAAACTCTTTACTTATCTGCCTATTTATCGATAGATGAGAGATAAAATCTTTTCGGGCATCTATCTCTGAGCCTATTGCATTCCCATTTATGATAGCTGTCTGAAGCTTAAGGAAGTGCCATGGAGAGGTCTTAGCGGCCTGTAGCGTTAGCATAAGTCCAACATCACTATACTTAGGAAATAGCATATTGATAACAGTAGAACGCTCTGGAGACTCTCTCAGTGATGAAGAGTAAGTTAGCTCATAACCAAAAGGGCGAAGAAATAACCCCATCTTCAGAGAACTTGCTGAAATACTCTTCCACGGAGAAGCAATCTGGAAATAAGTCTCAACAGGTCCAACACCTCGTTCTGTTATGTTTAGTAGAGCAACAGCCTTGGCGAGCTTATATTCATAGGCAAACTTAAAAAAGCCTCTACGTATACCAAATGCTTCCTTATATTTGCCCTTAACACTTCCTATTGTTAAGATGCTATGCTCTTGCCCAAAGTCTGCACTTGCCTGTATATATCCAGCAAACTTAAAACGGCTTTTCTTTTCTACTTTCTGCTCTAAATGATTAAGTCTTTCTTGTAGCGACTTTATATCTTTAGGATTAAAATCTTGTGCATTTATGGATAGAGAACTAACTGCAACAAGGCTTAGACTGAGTAATATCTTTTTCATCTATGTTTATTTACCTTATGTAAAACAATAAAAGGAGGGCTATCCCATAATTTGAGATAGTCCTCCTAATTCATTTAATTCTAATCTACTTTCTTAGATACCACGTCCGTGGCATTGCTTAAACTTCTTACCACTACCACATGGGCAA
>PDWI01004033.1_pt1 | contig 20128 bp, 16 predicted proteins | sample 1430891 | NCBI WGS metagenome assembly PDWI01 (sample SAMN01162508, study PRJNA174530) | Oral metagenome, whole genome shotgun sequencing project. | biome: Marine environment; feature: Marine mammal; material: Swab sample of the gingival sulcus; isolation source: swab sample of gingival sulcus...
CTATAACGCGCAGGGGCACCTCCGTGTTTACCCGGAATTAACGAAACCCCATTATTACCTTGCGCAATAACATTAGAAATTATATTAAGCTCTCCACCCGAATTTATAGCGCTAATAAGCCCATTTAAACGTGCACTAATAGTGGTTAAAACCCGATTTATTTCCTGCCGATTACCCGCAATAATTGATGTCCAGAGCAATGGATCAGATTGCGCAATTCGTGTCACGTCACGCAATCCCTGCCCGGCCAAATTTAAAGTATTGGCATTTTCAGCAGTTAGTGCCCCTGCCACCAGCGAGCTCATAATTTGTGGCATATGCGAAATCACCGCAACAGCATGGTCATGCTCCTGGGGATTCATAGTTACCACTGCCCCACCCATATCTATACCCAAATTATGTACAACACGTTGAGCTTGGGTAGTAGAAATAGCATTAGGTATAACCACCCAAGGGCGACCCCTAAACAAATCTGCATCTGCCGCAATCGCTCCCGAGCGTTCCTTACCTGCCATTGGATGTGCCCCAACCCAACGTTCTGCACCCGGGTAGTCAAGTAAATCTGCACTTATTAACGACTTAACTGAAGATACATCCGTAATCACCGCATTTGGAAAACGATCTAGTGCTGATTTCACTACCTGCGCGGTCACGTCCGGAGGAACTGCCACTACCACCAACTGTGGAGCTTCGGTTATCTCTAAACTTCCACCACCCAAATCCCGTGCCAGTTCTGCCGCTATCGGTGAAGCATCCTCCATATAAACTGGAACGTTTCCACGTCTTAAACGTAACGCAATAGAAGTACCTAAAAGCCCCGCACCAATTACCAGTACTGGACCCCGAGTTAAAAATAGCGAATCTACCATTAAAGTCCTACTGAATTCATTAACGCGCTAAGTTCTGACCCTGCAATAACACGAGTTTTACCAGGTTTAAGCCGACCAACGGTAATATTACCAAAACGCGTGCGTACTAATTCCATAACCGGATGCCCAACTTCTTCCATCATACGGCGCACAATTCTATTTTTTCCCGAATGTAAAGTAATTTCTACAATAGAATTTTTCGGTTGGGACTCCCGTAACACAAAAGAATCAACCTTAATAGGACCATCTTCAAGCATAATTCCCGTTTCTAAAACTTTACCTAAACCTCTATTCACCATTCCTTCCACCCGTGCAATATAGGTTTTAGGCACTTCATAAGAAGGGTGCGAAAGTCGATGCGTAAGCTCACCGTCATTAGAAAGTAAAATAATTCCTTCGGTATCAATATCTAAACGACCGACGTGGAATAGGCGTTCTGGGCGTTCCAATACATAGTCTTGTAACGTTTTGCGCCCCTGATCATCACTCATAGTAGAAACCACACCCGGCGGCTTATAAAGGGCAATGGTGAGTTTTGAATCATCTATCTGGATTCTATTTCCATCCACGTGAATAGCAGCAGTCAGCGGATCAACCCGAATACCCAGTTGCTTTACAGGCACTCCATTTACGGTAACTCGCCCCTGTACAATTAAGTCTTCACATGCACGCCGTGATCCAACCCCTGCGCGTGCTAACACCTTTTGCAAACGTTCACCCTGCGGATCGTGCAAATCTTGTATTATTCTACTCATTTAAGTTCCTTTTCTACTTCCTCAAGTTCATCATCATCTGGCAAATAGGGAGCTAAATTTGGTAATTCCGCCAAAGAATTCATTCCCATTCGCTCTAAGAAATAATCGGTTGTAGCATACAGTCCCGCACCGGTAGTAGCCGTAGTCCCAATTTGCATAATAAGGCCCCGTGTTTGTAAAGTACGTACAACCGAATCGACTTCCACTCCTCGAATAGCAGCAATTTGTGCCCGTGTTACCGGCTGTTTATAGGCAATTACGGCAAGGGTTTCTAATGCCTGCACCGAAAGTTTATTTTGCTGACCACCAACCACAAAATTACTTACAATATCGGCATAGCGAGGATGCGAATAAAATCGCCAACCCCCACCAGCTTCACGCAATTGGAAACCACGCGGATGAGTATCAGCTTCGTATTCCGTTGCCAGTTCACGTAATAAAGTATCGCATTCCGCTTCAGTTAATTCTAAAACTTTTGCTAATTCCTGCACGGAAACTGGCTTATCTACCACCATCAATACCGCTTCTAAAGCACCTTTATGAAAAGAAAAATCAGTATTCATTGCTATTCCTTTCCACGTTTAAGAGGTTCATTATCGTCTGGCTCTACCCGAAGCAAAATCAATGCGTCAGTTGGTGATGCCTGTTCTATTCTAATTTCTTTTAGCCGTAATAGCTCTAGTATTGCCAAAAAACGTGACACAATCATAGGTGGATGTTTAGTATCCGCACAAAGCTGCGTAAAAGAAACTCGATCTCCTAGCGTTAAACGTTCGCGTAAATAATCTACCTGCGAAGAAACGGGCACTAACGGACTATGCAAATGATCAAAACTGATTTCCGTCTTTTTTGGCGAAAGTGCTACGGCCGCAAAATGTGCTAATTCCTCAGGTGTAGTAGAAAAAATAAGTTCGGGTAGAATTTTACAAAATTGTGGTTCTAAAGCTACGCTACGCGCAGTTGCCAAACTTTGCGTAGCAAAACGTAATGAAATATCTGCTGCCACTTCTTTAAACGCACGATATTGCAATAATTTAGCGAATAGTAAATCACGGGCTTCTAAAATTTCAAAATCTTCTTCAGTGTTTTCATCATGCGGTAATAGGCGCGCAGCTTTAAGATCCAGCAAAGTCGCTGCCACCACTAAAAATTCAGAAGAATACGATAAATCTAAATCATCTTGACTGGCAATAAACGCCAAAAATTCATCGGTAACTTCTGCTAAAGAAACTTCGGTAATATCCAATTTGCGTTTAGAAATAAGCGATAAAAGAACCTCAAAAGGACCGGAAAATACATCCAGTTCTACGGCAAATTTCTTTTCACTACTGGTAAAAAGATTTTCTTCTACAATCATTTTCGTTGGCTTTTGCGTTCAATGTTCAGTTTTTAATATTAGGCGCAAGAACCACGTGCAATAAGTTCACGGGCTAAACGACGATACGATTTAGAACCAGTATGTTGCGGTGCATAAGATGTAATCGGTTCAGCAGCAATAGTTGCATCTGGGAATTTTATAGTACGTGCAATTTGCGTATCAAATACCTGATCCCCAAAACGTTTACGTACCAATTCAATAACCTCTTTAGCATGAATAGTACGATTATCAACCATGGTCAGTAAAACGCCATCAATAACTAGACGAGGATTTAAACGATCCTGCACTCGTTCAATTTGATCCACTAACAATGCCACCCCACGCATAGCAAAAAACTCTGCCCCGAGCGGAATAATAACTCCGTGTGCTGCACTAAGCGCATTTACGGTAAGCAAACCCAAAGAAGGTTGGCAATCCACAATAACCACATCATAATCATTGAGAATTGGACGCAAAGTACGTGCCAACACCTGTTCGCGTGCAACTTCATTGATAAGCTGAATTTCCGCAGCAGATAATTCAATATTAGCGGGCACAATATCTAAATTAGGTACGTTAGTATGATGAATTACCTCGTGAATATTCGGCTTGGCAGCAATAAGTTCATTATAAATAGTTCGTTCTAAAGCCAGTGCATTAATACCTAAGCCAGCAGAAGCTGCTCCCTGTGGATCAAAATCAACAATTAAAACTTTACGACCATACGAAGCTAGCGAAGCAGCTAAATTAATAGAAGTTGTGGTCTTACCAACCCCACCCTTCTGATTACACATTGCAATAATGCGCGCTGGACCATGCTCGGTCAGCTCCGAAGGTAGCGGAAAATCACCATCCGCAATTATTTCTGCGAAAATATCTAATTGCTTATCACTCACACTAATAATGTACCCGAAAATCGTTAATTACTCACGCATTCCGCGCTCTTGGATGCGAACTGGCATATACTTCACGTACTGTATCTACCGTTACCTTTGTATAAATTTGCGTAGTGGTTACTGAAGAATGGCCTAACATCTCCTGTACAATACGCACGTCTGCCCCACCCTGCAATAAATGTGTAGCAAAAGAATGACGAAAAGTGTGGGGAGAAATGTTTTCTATTCCAGCCGTTTTTGCAACTTCTTGAATTATTCCCCAGGCTGATTGCCGAGACAGTGGATTACCGCGTTTGTTGAGAAAAAGGTAAACACTACCTTTACCTTTCGTAGCTAAAACTGGACGAGAACGCGTCAAATAAGCCTCTAGTGCCTTAATTGCGTACGTTCCCAAAGGCAATATACGTTCTTTGCGCCCCTTACCAAAAAGCCGAATCGTAGCATTCTCAAAATCTAAATCGTCTGCCGTCAAGCGGACCGCCTCCGTAATGCGCGCTCCCGTGCCATAAAGTACTTCTAACAAGGCTTGATTACGTAAGGAAATTACATCATCACCAATTCCAGCAACCCTAATCAACTCTTGCATTTGCGCAACAGTAATAGCTTTCGGTAATTTTTTTGGAATTTTCGGGGGTTTAACTTCAATAGCCGGATCAGTATCAGTAATTGCTTCTAATGCTAAAAATTTATGAAAACCACGCACTGAAGCCACCATCCGTGAAATAGAAGAAACAGCTTTTACCTCAGTAGACAGCGATAGATAATCTACAAAGGCCGCCACGTCCGATTCCTGCACATCCTTAATATTAGAAATCTTCCGGTTAGCTAAATACTCTAAATATAATTGCAGATCCGCGTTATAGGCTTTAATGGTATGTTCTGATAAAGATCGTTCAATTTTTAAATGGGCAATATATTCACGCAAATTTTTCTGTAAACTGCCAGATATAGCGGTTTCGGCGGAGGGCGATTTTGCAGACATTCTTTTCTTTCGCGTAGGACTTACACATTTGCCATATATAAAGGATAATCTATAGAGAAAAATAAGTAATTATTATTCCAATCCTATTCCGAATGAAAGTGAGGAACGAATATAATGAGTAGTTTACAATGGAGTACTCTCGATCAAAAGGCAGTAGAAACCTGCCGTGGACTGGCGGCAGACGCCGTAGAAAATTGTGGTAACGGACATCCCGGAACCGCAATTTCCCTATCCCCTATGGCATATACTCTTTTCCAAAAAGTTATGCGGCATGACCCTAGTGACGATCAATGGTTAGGGCGTGATCGTTTTGTACTATCTATCGGTCATTCTTCACTTACTCTTTATAATCAGCTCTATTTCGCGGGTTATGGCTTAGAACTTGATGATTTGAAAGCACTGCGTTCCGAAAATTCCTTAACTCCCGGACACCCCGAATATAAACACACTAAAGGTGTGGAAATGACTACTGGCCCCTTGGGTCAAGGTCTAGCCTCTGCCGTAGGTATGGCAATGGCAGCGCGGCGTGAACGCGGTTTATTTGATCCGGATGCTCCTGCTGGTGAAAGTCCTTTTGATCACTTCATTTATGCCGTTACCGGCGAAGGGTGTCTGCAAGAAGGCGTTACTGCAGAAGCATGTTCCCTAGCTGGTACGCAAAAATTAGGTAATTTAATTTTAATTTTTGATGAAAATCGTATTTCTATTGAAGACGATACGAAAATTACTTTTGATGAAGACGTTTTAGGTCGTTATGCCGCTTATGGATGGCATACCCAAAGTGTTGATTGGCGTAAAGGCGAGGAATACGTTGAAGATGTCGCAGCTTTATATGAAGCAATTGAAAACGCTAAGAAAGTAACCGACAAGCCTTCTATTATTAAGCTCTCTACCATGATTGCTTGGCCCTGCCCAAATAAAAAGAACTCGGGTGGCGCACACGGAGCAGCTTTAGGAGCTGAAGAAATTCGAGGTATGAAAGAACTTATTGGCTTAGACCCAGATAAGACCTTTGCCGTAGATCCCGAAGTTTTGGAGCATACACGCACTCAAGCTAAAGCTAATGCACAAAATGCCCGTGAAGTTTGGGATAAGAAATTTGCTAAATGGCAAACAGAAAATCCAGAAAAAGCTGCCCTACTAGCTCGACTATCCGCTAAGGAATTACCAGCTGATTGGGAAAAAAGTCTGCCTACATTTACCGCAGATGCAAAGGTAGCAACCCGGGCCGCCTCGGGTAAAGTCATTAACGCACTGAAGGACGTTTTACCAGAACTTTGGGGCGGATCAGCCGACTTAGCAGGTTCTAATTTAACGCTAATGAATAATGAACCTTCGTTCTTGCCCGCAGAATGCTCTTCTACCACCTTTAAGGGCAATGAATACGGTCGGGTACTTCATTACGGTATTCGCGAACATGCCATGGGAGCTATTATAAACGGCATCGTATTACATGGCCCTACTCGCGCATTTGGTGGTACGTTCTTCGTATTTGCTGACTATATGCGCCCTGCAGTACGCCTAGCAGCCATTATGAAAGTTCCAGCAATTTACGTTTGGACACACGATTCAATTGGTGTAGGTGAAGATGGACCAACACATCAACCCATTGAGCATTTATGGGCATACCGACTAATTCCAGATTTTGATTTAGTTCGACCAGCCGATGCAAATGAAACCGTATATGCTTGGCGAGGTATTTTAGAAAATACGGATCGTCCTGCCGGCTTAGTACTATCACGCCAGAATTTACCAGTTATTGACCGTGATAAATACGCTTCAGCAGCAGGGGTGCTCCGTGGCGGATACGTATTGGCAGCTGGTGATGACGTATTACTACTAGCTACGGGCTCAGAAGTAACAACAGCACTAGAGGCACGAGAAATGCTAGCAACAGAGGGTATCTCTGCACGAGTTGTGTCCCTACCCTGCCTCGAGTGGTTTAAGGCGCAAGAACAAAGCTATCAAAAGGAAGTTATTCCTCCTACCATAAAGGCCCGCGTTTCCGTAGAAGCGGGAGCAACCTTAGGTTGGGAAGGCTTAGTTGGTGAAGCTGGACGTTGCGTTGGTATTAACCACTTTGGTGAATCAGCTCCCGGTGATCGCCTATTTGAAAAATATGGGGTTACCGCACAGGCAGTAGTAACCGCGGCTAAAGAATCGCTACAAGCCGTAAAGTAAACTGCATATAAAAATATCGGGGCTAGCGTGCTAGCCCCGATATTTTTATAAACGTAGTTACTGGAATTTAATTAGTAAACCAATAATAGTAATAACCACAAACCAAGTTATGGCCACACCTACCGTAATACGATTTAGATTACGTTCTGCAACTCCCGAAGAGCGCATAGATGTAGAAATCCCACCACCGAACATATCGGAAATACCGCCACCACGGCCCTTATGCAACAAAATTGTGGCAATAAGGAGCAAACTCGTAATAACGAGAAGAATCGAGGCAATAATCAATAAAATTTTCAAGGTAATTCCTTTGGTCGATCAGTAATATTTTACTAGTTAAAATTTTACTACTTAAAATTCTGGAAACTAACATACATAATATAAGAAGTTTGTGGGTTAGGAAAGTTTCCAACCCACAAACTTAAATTATGCTTGATAGGTTACAATCTTAGCAAACTCATCTGCCTGCAAAGAAGCACCGCCTACAAGTGCACCGTCTACGTCTGGTTGTGCCATAATTTCTTTTACGTTAGAAGATTTTACAGAACCACCGTATTGGATACGTACAGCTTCTGCAGTAGGCGCATCAAACATTTCGGCAACTTTTAGACGAATTGCTCCACATACTTCCTGTGCATTTTCTGGAGTAGCCACTTCACCGGTACCAATAGCCCAAATTGGCTCATAAGCAATAACGGATTTAGCAACTTCTTCAGCAGTTAAACCAGAAAGCATATCTTTAATTTGTTCGGTTACAAATGCAACGTGTGTACCGGCTTTACGTACTTCTAATGCTTCACCACAGCACATAATAGGCAACATACCTGCATCAAGTACCTTCTTAGCTTTTTGTCCAACTAATTGGCTGCTTTCACCATGGTATTCACGACGCTCCGAATGACCTACAACTACATACTTACAACCAAGTTTGGTCAACATAGTCGTAGAAATTTCCCCGGTATAAGCACCCGCATCGTGAATTGAAACATCTTGTGCACCATACGCAAGACTAAGTTCATCAGCTTCAACTAGGGTCTGTACGGAACGAATATCAGTAAATGGAACGATTACAGCCGCTTCAACTGCCGAAAAATCGTGCTTCAAATCCGATAGCGTCCAAGCTAGCTTTTGTACTAGTGCGGTAGCTTCCAGATGATCAAGATTCATCTTCCAGTTACCAGCCATAATTGGTGTGCGTGTCATTTAATCCTCCAACACTGCGATTCCTGGAAGCGTCTTACCCTCAAGATATTCAAGGGAAGCTCCACCACCAGTAGAAATATGGTTAAATTTAGCTTCATCAAAGCCAAGAGTTCTTACTGCTGCAGCAGAGTCGCCTCCACCAACAATAGTAAATCCGGAAGCATTTTGCATTGCTTCAGCTACTGCACGAGTACCGGCAGAGAATTTTGCAAATTCAAATACACCCATTGGTCCATTCCATACAATTGTACGTGATTGCGCAATAGCTTGAGCATATTTTTGCGCAGTTTCTGGACCAATATCCAACCCCATTTCAGAAGCTGGGAAATTACTTACCGTGTATACCGAAGCTGGAGCTTCAGCATTAAATTCAGGAGCCGTAATATTGTCGGTTGGTAAAAGAATCTTTACCCCATTTGCTTCAGCTTTTGCTAGGTATTCTTTTACAGTATCTACCTGATCTGCTTCTAGTAATGATGTACCTACCTCATAGCCTTGCGCTTTGAGGAAGGTATAAGCCATACCGCCACCGATAAGTAGCTGATCAGCCTTATCTAATAAATTAGCGATAACCCCTAATTTATCAGAAACTTTTGAACCACCTAGAATTACCGTATAGGGACGTTCTGGAGCGTTCGTAGCTTTAGATAGTGAATCGATTTCTTTGAAAACTAGTTCACCTGCCGCAGCGGGTAGTTCTTTGGCAATATCGTATACGGAAGCCTGTTTACGATGTACTACACCAAAACCATCAGAAACAAAAGCATCTGCTAAAGCTGCATATTCTTTTGCTAACTCTGCACGTTGTGCATCATCTTTAGAAGTTTCCCGTGCATCAAAACGCACGTTTTCTAGCAACACAACTTCGCCATTATTCATATCTGCGGTTAAAGCACGCGCACTTTCCCCAACGGTATCGGTTGCTAATTTTACGTCTTGACCAAGTAATTCACTAAGACGAGTTGCTACTGGAGCAAGCGAAAATTCTGGATTAACTTCACCTTTTGGTCGACCTAAATGCGCAGCCACAACAACTTTGGCATTACCTGCAAGTAGACGCTTTAGAGTTGGCAAAGCTGCCTGAATTCTACCATCATCGGTAATATTCTTATCTGCATCAAGGGGAACATTAAAATCTGAGCGAACAAAGACTTTTTTACCCGTGAGATCACCGAGCGTATCAATAGTTTTCATTTTTTCCTAACTTACTAAAATGTAAATGGGTACCCGAGCGATATTAACTGCACGAGTACCCATTAAACATTTGAATACGTTTCTTAGAGCTTAGAACCTACGAGTGAGGTTAGGTTTACGAGACGATTGGAGTAACCCCATTCGTTATCGTACCAAGAAACTACCTTCACCTGATTACCAATAACCTTGGTTAAACCAGCATCGAAGATGGAAGAGTGTGGATCGGTTTCAATATCTTTCGATACGATTGGATCTTCAGTATAAGCAAGAATGCCCTTTAGTGGACCTTCAGCAGCCTTCTTTACCGCTGCATTCACTTCTTCTACGCTTACTTCACGACCAGCTTCAAAAGTAAGGTCAGTAACGGAACCGGTTGGTGTAGGAACGCGAAGTGCATAACCATCAAACTTGCCCTTTAGCTCTGGTAGAACTAAAGCAACTGCAGCAGCAGCACCGGTCTTGGTAGGAACAATATTAAGTGCGGCTGCACGAGAACGACGTAGATCGCCGTGTGGGCCGTCCTGTAAATTCTGATCAGCGGTATATGCGTGAACCGTGGTCATAAGACCCTTAACGATACCGAATTCATCATTTAGCACCTTAGCCAATGGAGCCAAGCAGTTAGTGGTGCAAGAAGCATTGGAAATAATGTTATGGTTTGCTGGATCGTAATCCTTTTCATTTACACCCATAACAAAGGTTGCATCTTCGTTCTTAGCTGGAGCAGAAATAATAACTTTCTTTGCACCAGCTTCAATGTGTGCCTTAGCAGCATTTGCATCGGTGAAGAAACCAGTAGATTCTACTACGATGTCTACGCCAAGCTCACCCCAAGGAAGGTCTGCTGGATTACGCTCAGAAAGTGCTACGATCTTACGATCGCCAATCTTAATTGAGTCTTCAGTGTAAGAAACTTCTTCTGCAAGTTTGCCGAGAATTGAATCGTACTTTAGCAAGTGTGCAAGGGTTTTGTTATCAGTTAAATCATTAACTGCTACAATCTCAAAATCTGCGCCTGCAGCTAATGCAGCGCGGGTGAAGTTACGACCAATACGGCCAAATCCGTTGATGCCAACGCGAATAGTCACTCTTATCCTCCTTGTGCACATAAATGCACGTTGTTGAGTTTCGATTATGGTGAATCCATAATTTCACAAATCGGTAATTACCAAATTTGTTCCTTTTATATTTTATAAAATTTATTAGCCATAAGATAGGACATTAGACTGTAATGAGAGCACCTTAACTTTTCAATAAAAGTGTTTTTTCGCACGTTATTTATTATCTTGAAAACTTTGTTTTTCAGCTAGTTCAACCGCATCTAGCGTATTAGGAATACCCAATTCCCGCGCCCGCTTATCAGCCATGGTGTTTAATCTACGTAACCTACCAGCTACTGCATCTTTTGTAGCTGGCGGATTTAACCTATCTCCCAGTAAATTCAAAGAATCTTCTGGGAATTTAATACGAGTTTCTCCCGCTTCACGCAGATTGTCAGGTACATCATCACCCAAAATTTCAAAAGCTCGTTTCACACGAATAACTGCAACCACCGCCGCATCGGCACTTCTGCGCATATTGGCATCATCAAAGTTCGCTAAACGATTTGCTGCTCCATTAACTTCACGTTCTGTGCGCAACTGTTCCCAATGTAATACGGTATCATTTGCACCCATTTTAATAAGCATTGCAGAAATTGCATCACCTTCACGAATATCTACCCGATGTGCACCACGCGATTCACGAGCACGATACGGAATTTGCAGTCTACGAGCTAATCCCCCAATTGCATAAGCCGCCTCTAAAGAGGGGCAGGTAATTTCTAATGACGCATTCCGTCCTGGTTCTAACAAAGTTCCCCGTGCCAAAAACGCACCACGCCAAGCCGCAGCCGCATCAGCCTTAGTACCCCCTACAATTTGCGGAGGTAAACCGCGAATAAGCCGTCCTTTAGCGTCTAATAATCCCACTCTACGCGCAATACGTTCTCCATTAGAATTTATACTTAACAAATAATTATTCCCATTACGTGCAGAATTACGCACCACCGTTAAATCGGGTTCAATTTTATAAATTTTGTGTACGAGTTCCCAAAGATGACGTGCTGCGCCCGCATGAGAAAATTCTGCCTGCAAAGTTACAATTCCCGCATTTATTTGCAAACCACCCGCAAAACGAAACATTGTAGAAATTTCAGCAGACATTGAAGCGGCAAGTTGTGGATAAACGCCAGCAATCTCATCTTTAACAGACGAAGTTAATGCAGGCATTAGTTTTCCTTCCAGTCAACTATTTTAGGAACGAACAAATATTAACACTTTGACCCAAAGAACACAGTAAAAAAATATTTTTGCGACACAAAAATATTAAAACCGCACGCTAAAACTATAAAATAATTTACTATTCTCTCCCTAAATCACGGTGAAAAGTCCGAACCGCCATTCCCCGTGAACGTAACTGATGTGAAATTTCTTCACTAAGAGTAACTGAACGATGTTTTCCACCCGTACATCCAATCGCAATATTTACATAGGGCTTAAGTTCTCGTTCATACCCTTTGACCATTCCCGCAATAAGTTCTACATACTGATTTGCAAAATTTTGCACTCCATCAATTTCCAAAACGAAATCCCGTACCGGTTTATCTTTACCCGTTAAATGCCGCAATTCCGTTACCCAGTAAGGATTAGGGACAAAACGCACATCAGCAACGTGGTCGGCATCAAGTGGAATACCGTATTTAAAACCAAAAGACATAACGGTTAAATTAACAATAGAATCCGATTCATTACTTACTAGCTGACGTATTTTACGTGCCAAATCGTGCACAGATAAATTTGTAGTATCTATTAGCACATCAGCGCGTGTACGCAAATCATTTAATACAACTCGTTCTTCTTGAATTCCTGTAAGTAAATGCCCATCTCTTTGCAGTGGATGCGGTCTGCGTACCGATTCGTAACGACGTACTAATTCTTCATCAGACGCATCTAAAAATACGATTCGATAGGGCATATTGCTAGCTGTCAAATCACTTAAAACCATTACTAGCTCTTGAAAATATTGCCGCGAACGCACATCCACTACGCAGGCAAGCTTTTTTGCTCCCCCAATTGGCGTAATTAAACCCGCCATCGCAGTAAGTAAACGTGGAGGTAAATTATCAATAACGTACCAACCCAAATCTTCCAAAGTAGACCCTACATGGCTACGCCCTGCACCAGAAATACCCGTAATAATTATAATTTCTGGAACATTAGTTTCAGGCAAATCTTTCACTTCATCTAAATTTGCGACACCCAAAGGAATTTTGCCCGTATCATTTAATTCCGAATAATTATCCATAGTCTAATCGTTCCATAAATACATCTAGTTATCTAGTACATTAATTTTTGTGGGCACATTAAATTTTTACGATTAAAATATCGGCTTATTCTTTTGGCTCATGAAAAAAATTGTATATTTGCCCAGCTAACACTGCCCCAATACCCGGTACTGTTTGCAACTGCTCAATAGAAGCATCAGAAATTTTCTTAGCTGAACCAAATCTACGTAATAGTGCTTTTTGTTTCTGTTCCCCAAGACCTGAAATTTGCTCCAACTGGGAATTTAACATCGCATTTGCACGACGTTTACGATGATGGGTAATTGCAAAACGATGCGACTCGTCACGCAAATATTGTAATAGGTAAAGCGAAGGTGAAGTACGTGGCAAAATAATTGGAAAATCGGTGTACGGTAACCATACTTCTTCTAAACGTTTTGCAATACCAATAATTGGAATATCTAAATTAAGTGCATTAACGGCTTTATATGCTGCATTAACCTGTGGCAAGCCCCCGTCTACTACCAATAGGTCAGGAGGTGAAGTAAAACTTTCTCCCTGTATTTGCCCTTGTTTTAAATGATTTAAACGGCGCGTTAATACCTCATTCATTGCTGCCGTATCATCACGAGCACCCTGCCCCGCTTCTCCCCGCACAATAAAATGACGATAGTCGCTTTTCTTAGGCAGTCCATCATGAAATACCACCATTGATCCAACTTGATGGGTACCCTGAGTGTGGGAAATATCGTAACATTCAATTCGTAAAGGTGCGTTGGCTAATTGTAGACTTTTTCGTAATTCTTCTAAGGCTTGTGAACGCTTAGCTATATCTCCTTGCCGTTGTAGCTTATGTTGTTGTAATGCCTGTTGTGCATTTAAATGAACCGTCTTTAATAAATCTGCTTTAACTCCTCGCTGCGGTTGTTTAATATATACGTTTTGTCCTTTTAACTGCCCCAACCAAACCTGTAAATCTGCGGTATTTTCCGGTAATTCGGGAAGCCAAATTTCGTTTGGAATCATGGTGGTTGCCATATGTGGAATATCATCAACTGATTTTGCCTTTTCTCGTAATTTTTGCCCCGAATTATTTAACGAAAATTCCCCGTATACCTGTAATATTAGCTGTCCTAATAATTCCGAAACGCTTTGTCCGGTACGTTGCGAAACCCAACCCCGTTGACCACGAATACGCCCCGCTCGCACATAAAAAACTTGAATACTAGCTTCAAGTTCGTCAAAATCAATTCCAAAAATATCAGCATTTACCGTTTTGTCTAAAACTACGCTATTTTTAGCAACAATTACTTCCAATGCCTTGATTTGGTCACGTAATTTTGCAGCTAATTCAAAGTTTAATGCAGCTACTGCTATTTCCATTTCTTGTTTTTTCTCTGCAATAAGTTTCTCTCCAGAACTATCAAGAAAAGTAATTAAATTATTTATTGTATTACGATGTTCTAATTCAGAAACATTACCCACACACGGAGCAGAACATTTTTCAATATATCCGTTTAGGCACGGGCGCTGGGTACGTTTCGCTTCATTAAAAACTCCATTACTACAAGAACGTACCGCAAAAACCTGCTGTAATAAATCTACCGATTCACGTACCGCCTTTACATTCGTGTACGGACCATAATAGCGATTTCCACGTTTATGCGCATTTCGTGTAACCAGTATACGCGGGTATTTTTCCGCGGTGGTAACAGTTAAATAGGGATAAGATTTATCGTCACGATACATTATGTTGTAATGTGGAGCAAATTCCTTAATCCAAGCATATTCTAAGGTAAGCGCTTCTAATTCTGATTGCACTACCACCCATTTTACATCTACTGCGGTAAAGACCATTTGTCGCGTACGCGGGTGTAGCTTCTCTACATCACGAAAATAGGAGCTTAAACGTTTACGTAAAGATTTAGCTTTACCTACATAAATTACTCGTTCTTGCGCATCTAAAAAACGGTATACCCCTGCCGCGGTGGGAATATCACTAGCACGTGGACGATATGTATCTGGATGTGCCATTATTTACCTGCTAAAAGCGGTTTTAAAAACTTTCCGGTTTGTGATTTCTCTGATTTGGCAATGTCTTCTGGCGTACCTTGTGCAATTAATAAACCACCCGCATCGCCACCATCTGGACCTAGGTCAATTACCCAGTCCGCACTTTTTACAACATCGAGGTTATGTTCAATCACGATAACCGTATTACCTTTATCTGTTAAATTCTGTAATACCTGTAATAGTTTATCCACGTCTGCAAAATGCAGTCCGGTAGTAGGTTCATCAAGAATATATATAGTATTTCCAGTAGCCCGTTTATGTAGCTCTGAAGCTAGTTTTACCCGCTGTGCTTCTCCACCCGAAAGTGTAGTAGAAGATTGGCCTAAACGCACATAGCCTAAACCTACCGATTCTAAAATTTCTAAATATTTAGTAATTTTATTGATGGGTTTAAAGAATTCTTTAGCTTCTTCAATCGTCATATTTAATACTTCAGAAACATTTTTTCCCCGATATTTAACTTCTAAAGTTTCCCGATTATAACGCGCTCCATGGCACATTTCGCAAGGCACGTACACATCTGGTAAAAAATTCATTTCAATTTTTAAGGTGCCGTCTCCACTGCATGCTTCACAGCGTCCACCTTTCACATTAAAGGAAAAACGACCTGCACCATACCCACGTATTTTTGCTTCGGGGGTTTGTGCAAAAAGACTACGAATATGATCCCACATGCCCGTATAGGTAGCTGGATTAGAACGTGGCGTTTTCCCAATTGGAGACTGATCTACATGCACAATCTTATTTAAATTTTCTGTGCCCGTAATTGTTTTATGCTTACCGGGCACGTGTGTTGCCCGATTAAGCGTATTTGCTAAAGACTTGTAAAGAATCGAATTTACCAGTGTTGATTTACCACTACCCGAAACTCCAGTTACCGCAGTAAATACGCCTAAAGGAAAAGAAACGTCAATATTTTGTAAATTATTTTCCTGCGCTCCGCAAACTGTTATTTGTTTTTGTTTATCTATTGCACGTCGTTTACTGGGAATAATAATTTTCTGTTTTCCACTTAAATATGCACCGGTAATAGACTTTTCTGCTTTTAGTATTCCCCGGGGTGTACCGGAATACACGATTTCTCCCCCGTGTTCTCCAGCTTGCGGGCCAATATCTAAAATCCAATCTGCACTACAAATTGTTTCTTCATCATGTTCTACTACGATAAGCGTATTTCCTAAATCGCGTAACTGTAAAAGTGCGGTTAATAATTTTTGATTATCACGTTGGTGTAAACCAATTGAAGGTTCATCTAACACATATAGCACTCCAACCAATCCCGAACCAATCTGCGTTGCCAAACGAATACGCTGAGCTTCTCCGCCTGAAAGTGTGCTTGCTGCTCGGGAAAGAGTTAAATACCCTAAGCCAACTTTTAATAAAAATTCACAGCGTGCTAAAATTTCACGCAATACCTGTTCGGCAATTTTTTGTTGCCGTTGATTAAGTTCCACGTTGCTAAGGAAATCATACGCACTACTAATCGACATTTCTGTAAGTTGCGTAATATTTATTCCTCCAATACGCACCGCCAAAATTTCTGGTTTAAGTCGCGCCCCACCACACACGTCACAGGCAATGTCACGCATAAAGGTAGCAAATTTTTCTTTCGTAAATTTTGCTTCAGTTTCATTAAATTTACGTTGTACAAAATGTAATACGCCTTCAAAACCACTGGTATAAGTTTTTTCCCGTCCCCAACGATTACGGTATTTCATTTTTATTTTAAAATCATGCCCGTATAAGATTGCGTCCTGTGCGAATTGCGGTAAATCTTGCCACGGTGTATCTATATCAAAACCGAGTTCTTCACCTAAGGCGGCCAACTTTTTTAGATGAATATCGCGTTTTTTATTAGTGGTCATAATCTGCCAGGGTTTTACCGCTCCTGCACTTAGGGTTAGGGTCGGATCGGGTACCACTAAGTCCGGTACGACTTGCGAATTATAGCCTAAACCATCACATTGCGGGCAGGCACCGTAGGGAGCATTAAAAGAAAAGGAACGTGGTTCTATTTCTTCTAGTTCTAAAACGTGTTCATTTGGGCAAGAACGTTTTTCAGAAAATTTTTGTAAACGCGAAGGATCATCTTCAGGAAAATCTACAAAATCAACCATTAAGAACCCACCCGCATGCTTTAATGCGGTTTCTACTGAATCGGTAATACGTGAACGTATTTCTTTTTTTACTAGTAGCCGATCTACAACAATTTCAATATCGTGTTTTTTTGTTTTAGCAAGTTTTGGGGTTTCCGTTAAACGATAGTTTTCTCCGTCAATACGCACTTTAGAAAAACCAGCAGTGGTTAATTCTTTTAGAAGTTCTATATGTTCACCTTTGCGCCCACGCACTATTGGTGCCAAAATTTGACACCGTGTACCCTGCGGATACGACAGTAATTTATTAACTATTTGTTCCGCTGATTGGGCCGCAATAAGCGCTCCACATTCCGGGCAAAAAGGCTCACCAGCACGAGCAAATAGTAAACGTAAATAGTCATAAATTTCCGTAATTGTGCCCACGGTAGAACGCGGATTACGATTAGTGGCTTTTTGATCAATTGACACCGCTGGAGAAAGTCCAGAAATAAATTCTACATCGGGTTTATCCATTTGCCCTAAAAATTGGCGTGCATAAGAGCTTAATGATTCCACGTAACGGCGTTGCCCTTCAGCAAAAATAGTATCAAATGCCAATGAGGACTTGCCCGAACCGGATAGTCCGGTAAATACCACGAATTTATCACGTGGAATATCTACGGTAACATTCTTTAAATTATGCTCGCGAGCATTTTGAACATGGATAACATTATGCACCCTTCTATTCTACCTTGCAGAAAAAACTAATTGGCAGAAACATAGTTTTTGTATTCACAACCGTCTATTTAACAATTAGGATAGAGATATGAATATTGCAGCAGTTTTTTACACCTATGATTTATCACGTAGCGAAGAGTTGGCAGAAATTCGCCCCACTCACCGTGAATTTTTGAAAAGCCTATTTGTAGCCGATAAATTACTTGCTTCTGGTCCGTTAGACACAGATCAAGCACTTATTGTGGTACGTGCTGAGAGTCCTGAAGCTGCACTAGAATTACTTGCTCCTGACCCATTAAATGAAGCTGGCATTATTATTGGTAAACGAGCACAAATGTGGAATCCCGTAATCGGCCCTTTTAATTAAAATTGCAACTAATGTTTACTTAAAAAGTGGCTATTTATTTATCTAAAAAGTATCTATTCTAGTTTTTAGCTGGTCTGTCCTGTTTTTGTGGCGAACAGTAAGGACAATATTTCAGCGTTTTATCTATTGTTTTAGCTGTTACTTATCTAATTATTTAGGTGTATCTGTATTCTCGTATAGGCAATTACAAATTTCTAAAATACCGCGCTTTATTTTTTGCAACACAAAAGCACCTAGTATAGGCACCTAGACACTTTACCTTAATTTTTTTCATTTCCCCTTAAATAACCATTACTTTTAATGGATTTTTATTTTAATCGTATATATTTTGTAGCTCTTCCTACACCTTCTCTTTTAATTTCACCTTCATCTACCAATTTTCTTAATGAACCTTCAATTGAACTTACACTTAGTGAAGGGCAAAGTTCTCTAATGTCTTGTTTAGTAAACCTTTCCAGTTTCTGCAAAGTTGCCTTCCTTACAAGCTCTACAGCAGGGAGTTTTTCTTCTACTATAGAAAATCTATCTTCAAATGCTTTATATGCTGCAAGAATAATCCCTAATATATATTTCACAAATGGTAATACATTCTCATTTTCTTCATGCCAACTTACTCCTGCTTTTTCTAATGCATCATAATAAGCTGGCTTATTTTTTGCAATTAGAGCCTCTAACGATATATATTTACCCACATAAAATCCACTCCTGTATAATAAAAGCGTTGTAAGCAATCTGCTCATTCTACCGTTGCCATCATTAAAGGGATGAATACATAAGAAATCATGTATAAAAATTGCTATGGCAATAAGAGGCTCTACTTCTAAATTACCTATAACTTTATTATATTCATTACAGATATTATCCAAAAACTCAGGTGCTTCAAAAGGTGAAGCCGGAATAAACAAGATTTCTGAACGGCCATCTGGATAAGTTGTAGTGATATAATTTTGCACATTTTTAGTTTGCCCTGCGATGGGGTTATTCATATAACTAAACATAATTTTATGCATTTGTAAAATATAATTTTTTGAAATAGGAATAGCGTCGAAACTTTCATGGATAATATTAAGCACATCTCTATATCCTGCAATTTCTTGCTCATTTCTATTTTTTGGAGTTGTTTTTTCCTCTACTATTTTTTTTAGTCTTACACTCGTTGTTAAAATTCCTTCAATTTCATTTGAAGCTTCGGTACTTTGAATCTTTGCTATTTCTATAAGTTTATTTAATTCTTCGGGCCTTTGCTTCAAATAAAGTTCCTGTTTCCCTTGATACCTATAAATTGAAGCAACTAAACCCAGTACTTCTGAATCCCATTTTTTATCTTTAATTTTAGAATAATTAAAACTTCTCATTAAATTTGTCCCTTACCGTTTATTTTATCCCTTAAAATATGGCACAATTTAAGGGATAAATCAAGGTTTAAGGGAATGACTATGCTACATAAACTTTCTTTATATTTTAATAACTTATAAACCTAAAAATTAATTTTAACTTCTTTTTTTGCCATTATTTTTCCCTAAGAATACCAATTTAATAATATTACTGGAATTACAAATTATTACCTTACATATACTCAATTTATATATTTATAAATATAACTTTATATATCCGACGATTACGAAAATATCAATTAAAAACAAAACAAAATATTAAAAATAATTTTAAGTAAATAATTTTATATGCGGTTACACCTAGCAACTCACCGTAACCAATATTTATTATTCTAAATTTAAGATTTCTTGTACGGTTATTTCTTTATCGTTTTTTAAATCATAAAAACCTAGATGAATATTATCCTTATAAATAAAACATAAATCTGTACCATATGGAGCAGCAAATAACCCTAGTATCATTGGGTAAATATCATAAATACTGGTTGCCCCTAAAATTACAAAATTATCAGGATTTTCAATATATTCTTGATCGTCTATTTCCGAAAAAAGATTCCAGCCATTTAATTCAGGGATTGAACTTTCTTCTCTAAATAAATATTTAACTTTATGCCCGGCTAAAATATTTTTAGATACCATAAAACCACCGTACGCAGAAATTTCAATATCTTCTTTTTGTAAATTAAACGTGCAATTGAGCCCATTTATTATTTCTT
>PDWI01004416.1_pt1 | contig 20127 bp, 15 predicted proteins | sample 1430891 | NCBI WGS metagenome assembly PDWI01 (sample SAMN01162508, study PRJNA174530) | Oral metagenome, whole genome shotgun sequencing project. | biome: Marine environment; feature: Marine mammal; material: Swab sample of the gingival sulcus; isolation source: swab sample of gingival sulcus...
AAATGTTAAACGAAAAATGAAAATATTAAAACAAAAAGAGGTCTGGGTATCTCCACATATGCTAAAAATCATATATAATGAGCCTCATAAGAGAGGACCATTATGAAAAAACAGGTTTTAGTAACAGGTGGTGCTGGATATATAGGTTCACATACCCTTCTAGCTCTTGATAAGGCAGAATATGAAGTTGTTATCCTTGATGATTTTAGTAATTCTAATCCACGTATACTTCCTCGTCTCAGTAAGATAGCAGACAAGGAATTTAAACTTCTTGAAGGAGATCTTAAGGACAAGGATTGGGTTGATAGTATTTTTGCAGATAATACATTTGATGCTGTTCTTCATTTTGCGGGATATAAGGCTGTAGGAGAATCTGTAGCTAAACCTCTTATGTATTATGAAAACAATATAAGTGGAACTATTAACCTTTTGCAGGCAATGGAAACAAATGGAGTTAAGACTTTTGTCTTTAGTTCTTCTGCTACGGTATATGGAGATCCAGAAATTATACCTATACCAGAGACAGCTAAGACAGGAGGCGTTACGAATCCTTATGGAAGAACCAAGCTCATGATAGAAGAAATACTTCAGGATCTTTATGTTTCAGACAATACTTGGAACATCGTAGCTTTGAGATACTTCAATCCTCTTGGTGCTCATGAAAGTGGAACTATAGGAGAAGATCCTAATGGTATTCCTAATAACTTGGTACCTTATGTAGCTAAGGTTGCGGTAGGACAGCTCGACAAGGTGCACGTCTTTGGAGATGATTATGATACTCCAGATGGAACAGGAGTTCGTGATTATATCCATGTTGTAGATCTTGCAGAGGGTCACGTAAAAGCACTCGATAAACTCTTTGAAAAACATCTCGGATGGGAAGTATATAATCTTGGAACCGGCCGCGGATATTCCGTATTCGAAGTTATTGATAATTTCAAAGAAGCATCTCAGAGAGAAATTCCTTTTGTTATAGATCCAAGAAGACCTGGAGATATCGCAACTTCTATTGCCAACCCTGCTAAAGCAGAAAAGGAGCTTGGATGGAAGGCAGAAAAGCAAATGTCTGATATGTGTAAAGATACATGGAAGTGGCAATCTCAAAATCCAAAAGGATTTAAAGGATAAAAATAGCAAAACAGCTAAAAAGTATCAAAAAGTATCTTTAAATAAAAAGATAAATTTCATATAATAACAGCAATTACCTCATTGAAGTGATTTATAGCATCAAATTAGCATTGAATTACAACAATGAGGGCTGAATTACTTGACCCTTATCCCTGAGATTTGGTAAGGTTAGAGCGTTATAAACGGAGTGTTGCCTAGTGGCTAAGGCGCCTGCTTTGGGAGCAGGAGATCGGAGGTTCGAGTCCTCTCACTCCGAATACGCATCCTTAGCTCAGTCGGATGCTGCGTTCTATATACTCAGGAGGATATATGAGTAAAAGATCGCCACTTCATGAAGCACGACTTCTCTTTAAGCCAGAATTACCACGAGTTTTTGCAGCAAGTGCCGTAGAGGTATGTTTAGGCAAAGCTACCGTAGCTGAAAGCGATGGTAAAGAAATTGCAGCACGATTCCCTAATACCTATGGTGCTCCTACGGTTAGCTTTTCTCAGAAAGAGCGAAGCGAGCAGGATAAGGCCGTAAAGGTAGGAGTAATTCTTTCAGGTGGTCAGGCTCCAGGTGGTCACAACGTTATTAGTGGACTTTTTGATGCTCTTAAGGCTGGTAACAAAGATTCTCAGCTCTTTGGTTTTGTTGGTGGTCCATCAGGTATACTTGAAGATGATGCTATCGAAATTACTGACGAGCTCTTGAGTACGTATAGAAATACTGGTGGTTTTGATATTATTGGTTCTGGACGAACAAAGCTTGAAACTACCGAGCAATTTGATCGTTGTATCGAAGTATGTAAGGATCGTGGCATTAACGCTATTCTTATTATTGGTGGAGATGATTCTAATACCAACGCAGCACTTCTTGCTGAGTACTTTGCTGAGAAGAAGACCGGTATTTCAGTAATTGGTGCTCCTAAGACTATCGACGGTGATCTTAAAAATGAGTCCATTGAGACTTCATTCGGTTTTGATACCGCGACTAAGACCTATAGTGAGCTTATTAGTAATATCCAGAGAGATGCTAATTCTGCTAAGAAGTATTGGCACTTCATTAAGCTCATGGGTAGAAGTGCTTCTCATATTGCTCTTGAGTGTGCTCTTCAGACTCAGCCAAATGTTACTATTATTTCAGAAGAAGTACTTGCTAATAACATGACTCTTAATGAAGTAGTTGATTATATCGCTGATATTGTTATTGCTCGATCAAGGGTTGGGGAGAAGTTTGGTGTTGCTCTTATTCCAGAAGGTCTTATTGAGTTTATTCCTGAGATTAAGAAGCTTATTGCTGAGCTTAACGACCTCATTGCACATCATGCAGATGAGTTTGGTTCTCTTCAGACAGAAGAAGAGCAGATTTCTTGGATTTCACAAGAGCTTAGTGCTGATTCCCTCAATGCATTCAGTAGTCTTCCTTTGAGCATTAAGAATCAGATGCTTGCAGAGCGTGATCCTCATGGTAATGTTCAGGTTTCTCTTATTGAGACCGAAAAGCTTCTTTCTGAGCTCGTTGCAAAGCAGGTTAAGGGTGCAGGTATGAGCTTTAAGGTTCATCACCACTTCTTTGGATATGAGGGGCGTTGTGCCTTCCCATCCAACTTTGATGCAAACTACTGCTACGCTCTTGGTCAGACCGCTTACCAGCTTATTGCCGCAGGTCTTACTGGTTATCTTGCAGCTGTTAAGGGGCTTGCTAAGCCAGTGGCAGATTGGCAGCCAGCAGGTGTTCCTATCACTATGATGATGAACATGGAGCAGCGACATGGTGAGCAGAAGCCCGTTATTAAGAAGGCTCTGGTAGAGCTTGACGGTGCTCCATTTAAGACCTTTGTTGCTCATCGCGAAGAATGGGCAAAGCACACATCTTATCTCTTTACCGGTGCTATACAGTACTATGGTCCAAGTGAGGTAGCTGATATTACTACTCAGACCCTTGCTATAGAGAGTAAGAACTAAAGGTTATTTCTTAGTAAAAAGAATTATAAAAAAGAACGCAGATGGCTTAGCCCTGCGTTCTTTTATTTTACACTATATGTCTAGATTTTTTGTTTAGAACAAGAAGCTTGTTCCTATAAACAATCCCCAGCCAAAGCCTATACCAGAAGCTTCGGGTACATCTTTATAAGAATTATATTTCATACCCAAATCAAGACCACCTTCAATTTCTACGGTGTCAAGCGATTTGCCGTTTACTGGAATCTGGTATGCAATACGACCTAAAACGGTAGCGGTAGAATAGAGATTACCCTTAAAGTTGGTACTCAAGGAAACATGTGGTCCTACACTAAAGATAAGAGGACTCTTATCGGCACCAATGTCTACATACCAGTTAAAGAGGTTATAAGAAAGAGCTACACCCAAAGAATCAAAATGGGAAGCGGCACCTATGTATAAGTTGTTTAGGCGATATCCGAGCTCTGATGGATAACCCAAGCGAATATAAAGTCCCTGAATTTCTTTTGCACGGGTCTTAAGTATCCCTTGATCGCTAACCTTTGCGTGCTGCTTTGCAGAAGCCTTAGCAAGGGCCTCATCTATGCGCTTGTTAAGATCGCTAGACTTTGTCTTTAATAATTTTGTATTAGCCTTTTGCTCTGCAGTATCAACTATACGAATGGTCGTGTTCTTAATTTTAGCACTTGTTGCTTCAGTAGTATTAACAACCGCATCTTTGGTGCTTTCAACAACACCAGTAGCGGTATCTACTACTTTCTTAGTAGTATCTACAACAACATTCTTGGCATTTTCAGCTACGTCAGCTGCGGTATTTACCGCGTTTTTAGTCGTATCAACAACGGTCTCAACAGCATCTGTAGCAGACTTTGCGGCATCCTTAACCGTCTCAAAAATAGACTTTTTAGTTTCTTGAGTATCGGTGTCGCTTGGAGGCAAAGCGCCTGCAAACAAAGTCTGTGTGGTAAAGATTCCACCGATTACTAAACATGCCAAAAGAACAAGAGCACGTGGTTGTGTTTTATATGTCTTCATAACATCTCCTTTATGTCATGATGGTATGTGATAACGAATAAAATGTATAGATATATCAATAAAGTAAGTATTTTATGGTATAATGTTGTGGAATATTTTAAATGAGAGTAACCGTGAAAAAAGAGATAGGATAAGCTGGGCTATATGATGAACGAAATAGTAGGAATATTCTCTACGATTACAGGATTAATATTAGTAGTATTAAGCTATACGATTCCCCGAATTGTGATTGGGGGACAGTTGGATAAGCGTTTTTACCAGAAGTTTAGTATTTTAACGATTATAGTTATTTATTTTATTTCTATAGAAATAAATTTTAGTCTTAGAGGCGTATGGATTATTTTATTCTATTATATATTCATATTTTTTAGACTAAAAAAAACAGCTATTTTATCGCTCTTTTATGCCCTCTATATGTTTTTAGCTTTTGATACCATTTATTTCTTTTCTAAAGAGGTCTTTTATCGGACATTTAATACAGTGAATGGAAATATATTATTTGTAGGCAGCATAGAACTTTTTCTTTCTCTTTGTTGTTTGGGAGTTGCTCTTCTTGTATTAGGTCGTATGCGATTAGATAAAAGTCTTTTAGAAAGCAAAAGTTTTGAAATTTATATAAAACAAATAATACCTATCTTTTTTTGGTTAAGTGTTTTGGCTATAGTTTCTAGCTTCCTTTTAAGGGCAAAAAATCCTTTTTATGAGCGTTTTGATACAACGGTTTCTCTTTTTATGTTTCTTGTTTATATTCTTTCTCTTCTATATCTTCGAGATAAACAAATTGTTTATTATCATCAAGAGCATATAGAACAGAGCAAAAAAGAAAACTATACCCTACACAAACTCGTTTTAGAACTCGGATATCTTTATGATAAGATACGTGGTTTCAGGCATGACTTTGGGGGAATAATAGCAAGCCTTGAGCCAGCAATAGAAAAAGAAGACATACAGGAGATTAAAGAGGTTTACGAAGGTGTCTTTCTTAAAATGAATCAAGAGCTTAGAAAAACCGATTATACTACTTTTAACTTAACTCTAATTGAGGGTGTTGCATTAAAAAATGTTCTTGCACAAAAATTAATCCAAGCTAAAGCTCAAAACATTCCATTTTCTTTAGAAATAAACTCCCCCATTCCAGAACTTAATATTCCTATGCTTGAGACGGTAAGACTCATGACTATACTTTTAGATAATGCACTTGAAGGAGCAGAAAAGGCAGTAATGCCGAAAGTGAATGTTGCCCTTAGTTGTGTTGATAATATAACACATATTATTATTCAAAATACTCGAGAAGAGCTTTTTCTTAATTTGGAAAAAATTTGGAAAAGAGGCTATTCAACAAAAGGTGTTGATAGGGGTTTGGGTCTGACAACTTTGTCAGAGATTATATCTAATCTTAATAATGTAGAGATAGAAACAGAAATACAAAAAACAACTTTCACACAAATACTTAGTGTTAAGAACTCGACTTTAATGGGTGCTTCCAATGGCTAATATTGTGATAGTAGAAGACAATATTCGGCATCTTATGCGTTTGGAATCTATTGTCTATGATATTGCCAGGCAACTTAAGCTGAGAGTTCAAGTGCAATCTGCAGCAAGTTTAGATGAGTTTGAATCCCTTGTAAAAGAAACTCCATTATTTGATTTATATTTTCTTGACTTGGAGATGGGGTACAATAAACAAGCCGGTTTTGATTTAGCAAAGAAGATTCGGAGACAAAACCCTTATTCCCCTATCGTTTTTACCACGACACTTTCTGAAGCAATGCCACTTGCATTTAGGATGCATGTCTCAGCCCTTGATTTTATTACAAAGGATCTTGATGAAGATATTTTTAGAGAGAGAATTAAAGAATGTATTGAACAAGTGTTAACTAAGAAAAAGCAAACAACAGAAGATATACTTTATTATACATATCAGGGTAGAACAGGAATAAACCTTCCCTTTTCTGATATTTTGTTTATTCAAACCACAGGAGAATCTCATCGTCTTTTACTTTTTGGAATTACGCTTCGTAAAGAGTTCTATGGCAGCATGTCAGAAATTATTGCTTTAGACACTCAAGGACATTTGTATCAAGCAGACAGGTCTACAATTATAAATATAAATAATCTTATAGATATAAATGTAAAGAAAAATGAGCTAGTTTTTTATAATGGAACCACTTGCTTTGTTTCACGGTCATCAATTCGAAGACTTAGAGCAATACTTAAAGAAAGAAACAAAAAGAAAGTTTAATTTAGGCACAAAAAAAAGCCTTTTAGGCACACGAGAACTTTATCATTTTAAATGTGTTAGTCTCCATTTCATATAAGGTTTTAGCAGAAAATTAACCTTATAAAATATATAAAAAGATGTGGAGGATTTCTTTATGAAGAAGTTTTTTGTATTTGTTTCATTGGCACTTTTACTTGGAGTAGTTTCTTGTAGTGCTATTAGACCGGTGGAGAAAAAAGCTCTGGATAGCTATAGGGTGGTTTCAATTTCTGAATTGGAAAATGCAGATATGTCCCGCTGGAATTTGCCAGAGTCAAAACAGAAAGAATTAGATCTTTTAGTTTCTGATTATGACCTTTCTTTGGAAACAGCGAATGAGTTAAAGAGATTATATTTTGAAGCAAGAATAGCAGAAGGGGCTCTTTATACGAGCGAAGGTTTTCAACTCAAAGCTAGAGGTCTCAAAAAGGCGATAGCAAAGATTGTAGTAAAAACAGTCGCCCCGGTTGTTAAACCTGTTGTTGCCCCTGTCGTTAAAAAGATAGTAAAGAAAGGCACTGATCTTGTAGGTAAACATGTAGCAAAAAAAATAGGAACAGGAGCCATGGGTGCTGCGGGAATGGTCGCAAAGGTTACTGGGGTCGCTGATAAATTTGAGAAGAAGGTTTCAGATACCACCTCTGGAGTATTGAAATGGGCAGGTGTTTCAGATACTGTTTCTGATGCTGTCGGTCGGGTTACTGGCCTAATAGTAAATCCTCTCTAATAAGGCAACATATAAGGAACCAAAACAATGTTGAAAAAAACACTATGGGGTATTTCAAAACTTGCTGAGTTTAGCTTTTTTATATTTTTTGATATGTATGTCATAATTGCAGTCTTGTGGCGCTATAATCTTTTTGATCGAGTGTTTTCAAGAAGCATATATATTGCTTATGCTTTTATTTTTGTTGTGATTGGTCTGATGTGTGGCTGGTTGAGTTTTTATTTTCATCGAGAGAAACGAAATAAAACCTTCGAGGAGGGTGAGGGAGAAAAAACCGAAGAACAAGCATCACGGAGTGGAAAAAGGCTTTTGGTATTCTTCTTAAAAATCTGGTTATTTGTGATTATCTTTAAGTATCGAACTATTAGCGCAGTGTTAGATTTTATAGGTTGGCAGGGACTTCCTTGTGAACAGTACAGTGTTTATATCGCTCTTGTTATTTCATTGATATGCTTTGCATTCAAGCTTTATTGGGAGTGTAGAAAAGATATTTCTGATGGTGCAGAATCCCCCACCGTGGTAGAATAAAGGAGATCATATTCAACGAGGGAAAAAAGTGAAAAAGCTTTTGATAGCTCCTATACTAGCTGCTCTTATAAGCATTGCATGTATCGTAGGGCTTACGCATATCAAAATCGACAATAGGGCAACCGCTTTTCTCCCTCAAGACCACCCTGCCGTTGTGAGCAACAATGAGCACCTTAATACCTTTGGCTCCAACTCCCCTCTCATAATCGGTCTTATTAGCTCGGGCAATATTCTTGAGCAGCTTCCTGCAGTGGTAGAGCTCAGTTCTTGGCTTGAGGAGCAGTCATACATTGCCAATGTCCTTTCTCTAAGTAATGCCCCTCATGCGTACGTCAAAGACGGAACTATCGTTCAGGAGCCACTTTATACGAATGATATTGTGGAGCTTCGCCGCAAGTTAGAAGAAGCTTCCCACTATAAGCGAGTGCTTTATTCAGAAGATTTTCGTGCCACAGCCCTTATTCTCAGGCTCAAAGAGTCTGTTATACGCGAGGGGGCAAGCCCAAGCATCGATCTCATTACCCAAAAAACAGAAGAAGTCGCCAACCGCTACAATTTAGATACTGCCATTGGTGGAGAACTTGCCATCAACGCCTATATGGGAAAGGTTATGATCAAGGACATGGTCATTCTTGCCCCCCTTGTAGCACTCGTGCTTTGTCTTTTGTTGCTCTTGAGTCTTAGACGTATACGCTACACGGTTTTAGTGCTCCTCTCTGTTGCGATGGGGAGTGTGTGGGCGGTAGGAGCCATGGGGCTTTTAGGTATACCTATGACGATGATTAGTGTTGCCATTCCTACGCTTATGGTTGCTGTAGGAAGTGCCTATGGTATACATGTTATTAGCCACTACGAAGAGCTGCGGAAGATGCATAGCACGTTGGAGGGCTCGCGAGAGGGGCGCGAAGAGCTCGTGAAAATGGCAAAGCACACCGTTAAGAAACCCGTGATGCTTGCTGCTCTTACTACAATGGTGGGCTTTGCTTCACTTATAAGCAGCACGCTCATTCCTATACGCTACTTTGGTTTCTTTGCTGCTTTTGGTGTTGCTGTGTCGGTAGTCGCTGCGTTGCTGCTTATCCCTACCGCACTCATATGCCTGCCACCCTTCAAAACGAACACCGCTCGAGCGCCGCGAGGATTGGTGGTAGACCATGTGCTTCGAGGAGCAGAAGGAGTGCTTGCACGACCGCTCGGAAGAGGTATTATCCTCTTGGTTGTGTTGCTTTTGGTCGGCTCATCTATCTTGGCAGTAAAAGATCTTCGTATCGATAATTCGCTTATTAAGTTCTTTAGACCCAACACCCCCGTTGCAAAGGCTGACGCCTTTTTGCGCGAGCACATGCTTGGGTCGTCTGCTTTCTCTCTCGTCATTGCTTCTGACTCACCAGCACAAAACTTACTCAGCCGCCCAAGCCTCCTCGCCCTCGATCGCATTGCGATCCGCACCGCCGCCCTCTCTGATAAGATTACGAGCACAACAGGTGTGCCGCTCATGTACAAGCAGATGAATATGCTTATGCATAGTGAAGGGATGACCCAAGACCTTGCCGCGTCAGCCAACCAAGAGCCCGCGGGCGATAGCTTTGGTGATGATGGATTTGAGGGAGGTTTCGGCGAAGGATTTGGTAGTGGCTTTGGTGACGACCCCGTTGTGGACGAAGCTTCTGTCGAGGCGTCCCCAGCCGATGCCCAAGCCCTGCAGCCATCGCCCGCTATAGGTGTGCATGCCGACTTAGAGCCCAAAGACTTTTTTGAGATTCCTTTGGATCCAGCAAAATATGGGATGCAAGATGAGGAAGAACTTGATGCCCTTGTAGAACAGTATGGGCTTTTGTTGGCGGGATCCTATGGGGAATTTGCAAACGATGGGATTAAACCGACGCAAGTGCAGATGATTGTAACCCTAAACACGACGAGTGCTCGCGAGGATCATGAGCTCATGCAAGAAATAGAGCAGATTGCGTCCGAGGAGTTGTCGCAGGGTATGCGCTATTGGACGACTGGGCCATCAAAGATTTCTTGGATGCTTACTGAGATTGTTGCGACCACACAGATTGTTTCGGTGCTCGTTTCGCTTGTACTGGTTGCTCTTTTGCTTTTGTGGCAGTTTAGATCTTTGGTTTTGGCTCTTGTAGGGCTCGTTCCCCTCTCCCTTTCAGTGCTTCTGGTTTTTGCCGCTATGAGTTTTGCACATATGGAGCTTAATATCGGAACCGCTCTTGTTGCCTCTATCGCTATAGGTATAGGGGTCGACTATACGATCCATTATATCCAAGCTTATGTGCGAGCACGGTCTCGCGTGGAGCGGCACTTAATCTTGCGAGAGAGCTATGCTACGACCGGGCGGGCCATTCTTTATAATGCTCTATCTGTGGCTTTGGGCTTCCTTGTTTTGGCAGCATCACAGTTTACCACCATACAATATGTTGGTATTTTAGTAGCCTTAACCATGCTAAGTTCTTCCTTAGGGGCTTTGTTTGTGTTGCCAATGCTATTACAATGGTTACCGGAGCGATTTGTTCGCTCCTAAGGAGCCAGCATGAGAAAACATCTTTGTTCTTCCATTCAGTGGATACTTGCACTTATTCTTTTTGGTTTTATCGTTAAGTACACGGGAATCATGCAGGCTCAAGAAGTTGGTACCCAAACACTAGAGAGAAAAGCACTTAGTGCCTCAGAACTTATCCTTAAAATGAATGAGAGCTCTCGTTGGGATCAGGTTGAGAGTACTTATGCGGCAGTAGAGGTTTCTCTTATCGATGCCGCGGGTAATGTGGGAACCTTGCGTCTTATTCAATATGGCAAGCGGGTCGATGACAAGCAAAGCGATGGCAAGCAAGGCGATACTATACAAGGGGCAGATGCTTTTATGAGCCTCGTGCAGTTCGTTGCTCCAGCTTCTCTCAAAAACACTCGATTTTTAAGTAGGGATGGCTCTCAGTGGGTTTATTTGCCAGCTCTTAAGAAGGTACGCCGTGTAGCCTCTGCAGATAAGAACAGCTCCTTTATGGGAACAGATTTTTCGTATGGAGATATGAGTTTTGATTATACGCCCGAAGGCTATGGTTACGATATCTTGCGTGAGGAACTGCTCTTTGGCGATGACTGTTATGTGCTTGAGTCTCGCGTTATCGCTCCAAAGGATGAGCAGTACGATCGAACGTTTACCTGGGTTTCTAAGACAAGTTTTTTGCCTCGCAAAACAGAGTTCTATAAGGACGGAGCTCATATAAAGACCCTCACGATAGAAGATATTAAGACCGTTCAGGGGCATCTCACTCCTATCAAAACTCGTATGAAGACTGAAGCAACCGGACATCAAACAATCCTGAGCATAAAGGGCTTTGTTTATAACAAAGAACTCCCTGCAGCTCTCTTTAGCAAGAAGTATCTTCAGACAGGAGCTCTCTAATGCCTTCGCGAGTTCTCAAGCTTTGTATCTTGCTCTTGAGCTGCCTTTGTTTGCTTTGGGGCACTTTGCTTTGGGCGAGCGAGGCGAGCGACGAGCTTGCAGGCTTCGGTGAAGGCTTTGGCGATGCAGCCTCCTTTGGCGATGACGACACGAGTCTTGCCTCTAAGCCCCGCCCCTTAGGTTTTTCTGGATCACTTCGTGTGCCGCTTCTGCTTTATATAGATGCCGCAGGATTACGCTCGCAGTCTGCTAAAGATTACCTTAAAACACATGGTGAGGCCTTTCTTGATGGCTCGCTTCTTACCGAGCTTAAGCTTGGGGCATGGAATGCGCATCTTCAAATGGGCGCTTTGCGCGGTCGTTTTCAGCTTCAAGAAGCCAAGGTGCAATATAGTATAGGAGACTTTGTCTTTGATTTAGGATATATGAAACAGGTTTGGGGCAAGGCAGATACGGCACATGTCTTTAGCCTTATCAATAGTTACAATCCAACAGAGCAATATTATAGTGCTCTGTCGCCACGTTCTTATGTCGATAGTCTTAAGTCAGAGCTTATGTTTAGAAGCTCATGGTACTACAATGACATGGGGCAGCTCCAAATAGTATATGCTCCCTTCTTTACTCCCGATGTGTTAGATGTAAATGGTCGCTGGGCATATCCTCTGCCTGAGGCATATCGTTTTAGTGCCCCTTTCATAAAGGCCGCGTTGGCAGATGCTCGACCAAGACCTTTTAGTAAGGGGCAATATGGTCAGCTTGGACTTTATGTGACGAATACTTTTTTAGATAGTTTGGATCTTGGCTTTGCCTATTATTGGGGACATTTCCCGACACCAAGCCTTTCTTTTGCTGCGCCTAGCACGACTACATCTGGTGTTACCGCGGCAGGCGGATTCGTGCCCGGTACGACAGCATCTAGTGCGAGCAAGACCATGCTTGAGCTTAGCTATGATCCCTTGCATGTACTTGCCCTTGATGCCGGCACCACCCTTGGTCCTGTAGGGATCCGAGCAGAGTTTGCCTATTATCTCACGCCGGACTTTAGGGGAAATAATCCGGCTGTACATAACAACCAAATCAACTATAGCTTGGGTCTCGATTGGATGCGAGATAGTCTCATGCTTCTTGTCGAGATGCAGGGATCCCATGTCCTCAATCCAAGCACCATGTCAGCTATGGAATTTTTAACCCGCCGTCATGCAACAGAACATACGATTAGAGCAAAATTGAGCAATTCATTTATCAATAATCAGCTCACGCTTAGTACGCAAGTGCAGTGGCACATACAGGATAGAGGGGTAATGCTTGCTTTAGAACTTGCCTATAGGCTTCATGAAGACATGGAACTTGCATGGAAAACGGTCTATCTTGGCGGTCATGAGTCTTCACTCTATGCCTACTGGGCCCAAAATTCCTATACTGGGCTTGAGCTGAGGTGTTCATTTTAAGGTTTTAATAGAGCTATTATGGTTCTCTGCATGTCTTAAAGCCTCTTATCTTGCTTAGAAAAGCCATATTAGGCTACCATAGCCTCATGGAAGAAAAGAACAAAGAATTAGCCTATATGGTTATTACCCCATACACCATTGCTAAGAGTCGTATGGGCGGTGTTTTGGCTCGTCTACTTTCTCGTGTACATGTAGAGCTCGTAGGAGCACAGATGTTTGCCCCTACTCCAGAGTTTGCCGAGAAGTATGCACAAATTGTATATGAAACAACTATTAACCGTAACGAGCATGCGGCAGAACTTCTCAGTGCTTATATCCGCAATGCTTTCTCCCCTAGCGGAGGTCGTGCCCACCGCGCACTTCTCTTGCTATTCCAAGGTGTAGGTGCCCGCAAGCAGCTTGCTGAGGTGGCAGGATCAATGACTCTCTCTCGTCAGGATGACGACGAATGGGTTGGAGAATCAATCCGTGACACCTATGGAGATTATGTGGTGGATCCAGATAATCCAGAGCGCGTGTTGTACTTTGAGCCAGCAGTACTTACATCTAAGCATGACGATACGCATTCTCGGGCGCTTGAGCTTTTCCATGATTTCCTTAAAACGAGCCCTAACCTTGTTGAGAACATAACCTACCCTGAGAACTCGGGCGTTGAGCGTACGCTTGTAATCATCAAGCCAGACAATTGGCGCTTCGCAAGTTCACGTCCAGGTACCATTATCGACATGTTTAGTCGTACGGGGCTTCGCATCATTGCAACAAAGATTCAGCGTATGAGTTTGGCTGCTGGTATGGAGTTCTATGGACCGGTAGAGGGAGCGCTTCAAAACAAGCTTGGACCTATGTTTGCCAAGAAGGTAAGTGCTATCATTGAGTCTAAGTTTAATGTAGAAGCAGAAGAGCTTGAAGAGCTCGTAAAGCCTATAGGTTCCTTGCTTGCACGCGACCAGTTCCATCAGATTGTAGAGTTTATGACCGGACATCGCCCTGGTTCTCTAGAGCTCGATCAGCACTTCTTGCCAGGTACTCAGAAGTCTATGGTGCTTATCTATGAAGGTCATGATGCCGTACGAAAGATTCGTGAGGTACTTGGCCCTACAGATCCATCTGCAGCTCCTGCAGGTACTGTAAGACGAGAGTTTGGTACCGATGTCATGGTAAACACCGCACACGCATCAGATTCTCCAGAGAACGCATTGCGTGAGATGGGCATTGTCAAGATTGACGAGAACCCATGCTATCAAATTCTTGATGTTTATCTTCGTTCATAATTGATTGATCGCTCATAATTGATCGACTTGTAGGCAAAGAAAAACCCTCTCAATTTGAGAGGGTTTCTTTTTCTGTAAAAATAGTGTGTAGCTACATGCCTTAGAAGCCGAGAGCTACCATTGCATCTGCAACCTTCTTGAATCCTGCGATGTTAGCACCCTTTACGTAGTTAACATACTTTGCACTTAGGTCTACACCCTCTGCGTAGCAAGATTCGTGAATGTTCTTCATAATCTCCTTGAGGCGAATATCAACTTCTTCTGCGGTCCAATAGAGCTTCTCTGAGTTCTGGCTCATCTCAAGACCGGAAGTAGCAACACCACCTGCATTTACTGCTTTACCTGGAGCAAATGGAGTTTTGGTCTCGATGAAGTACTCAACTGCGTCAGCGGTACATCCCATGTTAGAGGTCTCAAGTACGAACTTAACACCGTTTGCAACGAGGGTTTTAGCGTCGTTGAGGTTGAGCTCGTTCTGAATAGCACATGGCATAGCGATGTCTACAGGAACTTCCCAAGGCTTCTTGCCTGCAACGAAGGTGCAACCATACTTCTCAGCATAAGGAGCAACAACATTGTTGTTAGAAGTTCTGAGCTCTACCATGTAGTCCCACTTCTCTTGTGTGTTAACACCGTCTGGATCATATACATAACCGTCTGGACCGGAGATAGCAACAACCTTAGCGCCAAGAGCAGTAGCCTTCTGAGCTACACCCCATGCAACGTTACCAAATCCTGAGATAGAAACGGTCTTACCCTGGAGGGATTCACCATGTATAGCAAGCATCTGCTCTGCAAAATAGATAGCGCCGAATCCAGTAGCTTCAGGACGAAGAATAGAACCGCCCCATCCCTGCCCTTTACCGGTAAGTACACCCGTGTGCTCGTTTCTGATTTGCTTGTACATGTTGTACATATAAGCAATCTCACGACCACCAACACCAATGTCTCCAGCAGGAACGTCAATCTCTGGACCTATGTACTTCTGAAGCTCAAGCATGAATGCTCGGCAGAAGCGGCGAATCTCTGCATCGGACTTACCCTGTGGGTTGAAGTCACTACCACCCTTACCACCACCAAGAGGAAGGCAGGTAAGACTGTTCTTAAAGATTTGCTCAAATCCAAGGAACTTAAGGGTTCCAAGGGTTACACTTGGGTGGAATCTGAGTCCGCCCTTGTAAGGTCCGAGTACGTGGTTAAACTGAACTCGGTATCCCCGGTTTACCTGAACTTCATGGTTGTCATCTTCCCATTCTACCTTGAAGGTGAAAATTCGGTCTGGCTCAACGATACGATCCAAGAGCTTAGCCTCAAGATATTCTGGGGTGTTGTTAACAACATCAATAATAGAAGCAACAACTTCGTGTGCTGCCTGTACAAACTCTGGCTCACCAGGGTTTTTGGCTTTAAGGTTTTCCATAAATGCTTCGAGAGAGTACATAGCATCCTCCTTTACTTTCTCTCACAAGAATACGTCCGCTAATTCACAAAGTCAACAAAAAGTTTTTCTTATAAGAGGTGTTTTTTAGCGTCCTTTGGACCCAAAAAAAGCCCAAAAATTAAGACCTTTGTAAAATTGAGATTTTTAACTTTTTGCATGGGTTGTTAAATACAAGCATCTAAGTAATAAATGCGAAGAAAAGGCGAAAAATCTTACGCATTTGCTGCGTAGAACTGTTTCATTTGTAATAAATGTGCTATGATATAAACATGGACGAAAAAAATATAGTGCCTAGTGCAACGGGGTCCCAAGAGTACTCCGCAAGTGCAATTCAGGTTCTTGAAGGTCTCGAGGCGGTTAGAAAGCGCCCCGGTATGTATATTGGGTCTACGAGCATCGATGGACTTCACCATCTCGTATACGAGGTCGTAGACAATAGTATCGACGAGGCTCTCGCAGGTTATTGTGACCGCGTGGTTGTTACCATCGAGCCAGATAACATCATTCGTGTTACTGACAATGGTCGAGGTATTCCTGTCGACATGCATCCTGGTATGGGTATTAGTGCCCTCGAGGTTGTTATGACCAAGCTTCACGCTGGTGGTAAGTTTGAGAACAGCAGCTATAAGGTTTCTGGAGGTTTGCACGGAGTAGGTGTTTCGGTTGTAAACGCCCTTTCTCTTTGGTGTGAAGCTCGCGTACAGAGAGCCGGTGGCGTACATGAGCAGCGCTACCATCGCGGTGTGCCTGAGGGCCCCGCACTTCGAACTGGCGATACCGACACAACAGGTACCACCATTCGCTTTAAGGCCGATGGCGAGATTTTTGAGACCCTCGAGTACAACTTTGACGTACTTGCAGCTCGTTTGCGAGAGCTCGCCTTCCTCAACCGAGGCGTTAATATCGTCCTTGAGGATTTGCGAGAAGAAGAGCCTAAGCGTAAGGAGTTTATGTTTGAGGGAGGAGTAAAGTCTTTTGTATCCTACCTCAACAAGAAGAAGAACTCGCTTCAGGATGAGCCTATTTATTTTGAAGGCACCAAGGACGATGTCGTAGTCGAGATTGCTATGGAGTACAACGATGGCTTTTCTGAGACTATTTTCTCTTATGTAAACAACATCAACACTCGTGAAGGTGGTACGCACTTGGCTGGATTTAAGGCAGCCCTTACGCGAACCTTTAATGAGTATCTTCGCAATAACCCTAAGCTTTCTAAGAAGGTTTCAGACACCTTTAGTGGTGAGGATGTGCGTGAGGGTCTTACAGCCGTTGTTTCGCTCAAGATCCCTGAGCCACAGTTTGAGGGGCAGACCAAGACAAAGCTTGGTAACTCCGAAGCTAAGGGTATCGTTGAGTCTCTTACGAACGAAAAACTTGTAGATTATTTTGATGAGCATCCTGGCGTTATCGACGGCATTCTTGAAAAGGCCGTTCTTGCTGCAAGTGCTCGTCTCGCTGCACGTAAGGCTCGAGATAATGCTCGACGCAAAAGCTTCTTGGAGTCTACCAGCCTTCCTGGCAAGCTTGCTGATTGTAGTGAGAAGGATCCAGCTCAGTGTGAGGTGTATATCGTGGAGGGAGACTCCGCGGGTGGTAGTGCCAAGCAGGGTCGAGATCGACGTACACAGGCGATACTTCCGCTTTGGGGTAAGATGATGAACGTCGAGAAAACTCGTGAGGATAAGGTGCTCACTAACGAGAAGCTCCACCCTATTATTGCCGCGCTTGGTGGCGGTGTTGGTAAGGAGTTTAATGTTGAAAAGGTTCGTTACCATAAGATTATTATTATGGCCGACGCCGACGTGGACGGATCCCACATTCGTACCTTGCTTCTGACCTTCTTCTTCCGTTATATGCCTGAGCTTGTAGAGGCTGGCTATGTCTACTTGGCTATGCCTCCTCTTTATAAGATGGCACATGGTCGTGATATACGTTATGCCTATGACGAGAAGGATCGCAAGGCTATCCTTGCTGAGACCGGCTGGAATGATAGCGATATTGCTATACAGCGTTATAAGGGACTTGGAGAGATGAACCCAGAGCAGCTTTGGGAGACCACCATGAACCCTGCAACGCGTAATATTATGCAAGTTCGTTTGGATGATGCTGTCGCTGCAGATGAAATGTTTACCACATTGATGGGTGAAAATGTTGAACCTCGTCGAGAGTTTATTGAGGAGAATGCTATGTATGTCTCCAACTTGGATGTATAGGCGGAGGGTACTATGGAAGAAACAAAAGGACGAGTAATACCTATTACTATTGAGGACGAAGTAAAGACCTCATACCTTAATTATGCAATGTCGGTTATTGTAAGCCGAGCCTTGCCAGATGTTAGAGACGGACTCAAGCCTGTACATCGCCGTATTTTGTATACGATGAGTGAGATGGGCTTGCGACACGATCGTGCTTTTAAGAAGTGTGGACGTATAGTCGGAGACGTACTCGGTAAGTATCACCCTCATGGTGATCAATCTATTTATGATGCCCTCGTGCGATTGGCACAGGACTTCTCGCTTCGTTATCCAGTCGTTCGTCCTCAGGGAAACTTTGGATCTGTAGACGGCGATCCTCCTGCAGCTATGCGATATACCGAGGCAAAGATGGCTCATATCGCCGAAGAAATGCTTCGAGATATCAAGAAAGAGACGGTCGATTTTGTTCCTAACTACGACGACTCTATGCTTGAGCCAAGCGTGCTTCCGAGCGCATTCCCGTTCTTGATGGTGAACGGTGCAAGTGGTATTGCTGTAGGTATGGCAACCAATATGGCCCCTCATAACCTTGGTGAAATCGGAGCAGCTATTAACGCCTATGTTGATAACCCAGACATTAGTGTTGAGGAGCTCATGCAGTATGTATCTGGTCCTGACTTCCCTACTGGAGGAATTATCTACGGTAAGAAGGGTATCGAAGATGCCTATCGCACCGGTCGCGGTAAAATTACGATACGTTCTAAGTACACGATTGAAGAAATCCGCAACAGAACTGCAATCATCGTTACCGAGATTCCTTATGCTGTTAACAAGGCTACCCTTCTTGTTAAGATTGCAGAGCTTGTTAAGGCCAAAAAGATTGAGGGTATCGCAGACCTTAGAGATGAGTCAGACCGCAACGGTATGCGTATCGTTATTGAGCTTAAGAACAGTGCTATCCCTAAGGTGGTACTCAATCTGCTCTTTGCTAAGACCGCCCTTCAGAGTAACTTCCACATCAACAATCTTGCATTGGTTGATGGTCGACCTCAAACGCTTTCTCTCCGAGACCTCGTGCATTACTTTGTTAAGCATCGTGTTGAGGTTATTACGAGGCGATCGCAGTACGAGCTCGAGAAGGCTCGTCGCCGTGCCCACATCTTAGAAGGTCTTAAGATAGCTCTTGAAAACATTGATGAAGTAATCAAGATTATTAAGGAGTCATCAGATGTTCCTGTGGCTAAGGAGCGCTTGATGGCAACTTTCGGATTGTCAGAGCTTCAGACCCAGGCAATCCTCGATATGCGCTTGCAGAAGCTTACAAGCCTTGAGACACAGAAGATTTTAGATGAGCTCGCTGAAGTTCAGAAGTACATCGACTACCTCGAAGACCTCTTGTCTAGCGAGGCTAAGATTCGAGCGGTAGTTCGAGAAGAAACCGAAGAGATCGTTGCTAAGCATGGTGATGAGCGTCAGTCAGCACTCGTTGCTGCTGAGCTTGGCCGCTTTAACGAAGAGGATCTTATTGCAGAAGAGGACGTAGTCGTTGTTCTTACCAACAAGGGCTTTATCAAGCGTACCCCCCTCTCTGCCTACAAGCTTCAGCAGCGTGGGGGTCGAGGTGCTCGATCCGCCAAGCTTAAGGATGAGGATTTCGTAGAGAATCTCTTTATTGCTTCAACCCACGAGTACTTAATATTTGTTACCTCTGCGGGGCGAGCTCATACCATGAAGGTATACGAGATTCCAGAGGCTTCACGCCAGGCTAAGGGTACCCATATTCGAGCCTTGCTTGCCTTAGAGAGCGATGAAGAAGTACGAGATGTAGTTGCCACAAACAAGTTTGATGATGATACCTTCCTCTTCTTTGCAACAGCTCGAGGAACTATTAAGCGTTGCGCCCTCTCTAACTTCGCCTACTCTAAGACGCGAGGTATTAATGCAATTACCTTGCTTGAGGGAGATAAGCTTGTTACCGCACTTAAAACCGGTGGTTCAGACTCACTCATGCTCGTAACTGCTAATGGCTATGCCTTGAGGTTTGATGAGAGTCTTGTAAGACCGTCAGGAAGAACCTCACAAGGTGTACGTGGTATTAAGCTCAGAGATGGCGATTATCTTACAGAGGCACTTATTGCTAACGATGATGACAGCTATGTCGTACTTACCGAGAACGGATTTGGTAAGCGTGGTGCTGCGAGTGACTTTACTATACACGGTCGTGGTGGTCAGGGACAGTTTATCTATAACTGTTCTGATGAAACCGGTGCGGTTGTAAGCGCTATGCATATCGAAGAGGATATGGATGTTATGTGTATTACGGCCTCAGGTTTGACCGTCAAGATGGAACTTGAGACCATCTCAGTTCAGGGTCGAAAGACTCGTGGTGTACGCTGTGTCCGTCTTGGAGATAGTGATCGCGTAATTGCAGCTGCCGTTGCTCCTAAGGTTGATGAAGACCAGGGAGATGATGAGTAAGCTACCCTATTGCTGAGATTAGTGCTGGCGTTGAGAAATTAGCGCTGGTGTTGAGCTTTATCGCTTAGCCTAAGCATGAGCTATAATTATAACTCGGGACTTTGCATAGCATTGCTCCCGAGTTTTTTATTTGCGATATTCCTCTTAATTTCTGTATAGGGGGTGGTCGGAAAAAGTTGGACATAATTGGAACCTCTATACGGAGAAACAATTATGTATACAAAACAACAGGTTGAGCGAGCGTTAGAAACATTCGA
>PDWI01004212.1_pt1 | contig 20125 bp, 18 predicted proteins | sample 1430891 | NCBI WGS metagenome assembly PDWI01 (sample SAMN01162508, study PRJNA174530) | Oral metagenome, whole genome shotgun sequencing project. | biome: Marine environment; feature: Marine mammal; material: Swab sample of the gingival sulcus; isolation source: swab sample of gingival sulcus...
TTTGCTAAAACTCCTGAGGCATCAATTAGAGGGTATAAGATGGGGCGTTTTTCATTCAATGTTAAAGGAGGTCGCTGTGAAACTTGTCAAGGTGGTGGTCTTAAAGTTATAGAAATGAACTTCTTACCTGATGTACACGTGGAATGTGAAACCTGTCAGGGTAAGCGTTTTAACCGTGAAACCTTAGAGGTACGTTATAAAGGTAAGTCTATTTCAGATGTTTTAAATATGACTATTGAAGAGGCTACTAAGTTTTTTGAGCATATACCGAAAATACACCGAAAACTAAAAACTATTGAAGATGTTGGCTTAGGATATATCACTTTGGGACAGCAATCTACTACACTTTCAGGAGGTGAGGCACAGCGTATTAAGTTGGCTTCTGAACTTTCAAAACGTGATACTGGTAATACATTTTATATTCTTGATGAGCCGACTACGGGGTTACATTTTGAGGATATTCGTGTACTTATGGATGTACTAAACAAATTAACAGATAAAGGTAATACCGTACTGATTATAGAACACAATATGGATGTTATCAAACTTGCTGACCATATTATTGATGTTGGTATGGAAGGAGGGAAAAATGGTGGAGAAATCCTTGTTTGTGGTACGCCAGAAGAGGTTGTAAAACATCCTAAAAGTTATACTGCTAAATTTTTAAAGGCTGTTCTAAAAGGGTAAAATACATACGGCTAAATATGTATTAATATATATTCAATACATACAATTTTTTATTGGATATATTTTTTTTGCTATTTCTTCGTGTATCCTTCGTTATACCTTCGTTTGATTGAAATTTCTTAGTTTTATCTTACTTATTTATTATCTTACCATTCTTTTAAAAAATATGTTTTTTGCAATTTAGTATTGATTTGTATTTAATTCGTATTTTTGCCCTTATGAAGAGAATAAATTTACTTTTTTTATTAGTATGTACGCAAATCGTTTTTGCTCAAATACGCCAACTAGGACAACTTGGTAGGGGAGGCTTTGGTCAAGGTTTTGAGAATAGTCAAGATTTAGCAAATGAAGAGGAAGTTAAGGTAAAACTTAGTGGAAAGACAGATTATAGAGACTATCGGATTATTACTTCAAAAAATGATACGATAGTTATTGATACAACTCTGACTATTAAAAAGGAGTATACGTTTAATTTCTTACGTAAGGATAATTTTGAGTTGTTACCCTTTCATAATCAAGGGCAAACGTTTACGACTTTGGCATATGATTTTTCTAAAGTATCAACACGCCCAGATATTGGTTTTAGTGCTAAACAGTTTGGGTATATGGGTGTTGATGATGTGGTTTATTATAAAGTGCCTACGCCGACTTCTGAGATTATGGCACGTACGGGTTTGCAACAAGGGCAGGTTATTGATGCTTTGTTTACGGCGAACTTTAATCCACGTTTGAATATGAGTATTGCGTATAAGGGTTTGCGTTCTTTGGGAGATTATCGTCAGTCTTTATCAAGTACGGGAAATTTTAGAGGGACATTGATGTATCAGACACCGCAGGGGCAGTATGAAGTCAAGGCACATTTTACGAGTCAAGACTTTACGAATCAAGAAAGTGGAGGTTTGCCAGATTTTTCTATTGTGTATTTTAAAGAAAATGACTCTAACTTTGAGAACAGAGGGCGAATAGATGTTAAATTAAATGATGCTGAGAGTTACTTTTTAGGGCGACGATTTTATGTTAATCAGTCGTATAAGTTACTTTCAAGTAGGGATACGACAAATACTAAAAACCTTAGTAACATTAAGTTAGGTTATGAGTTTTTACATGAGAAAAAGATTTATGGTTTTCATCAAAAGAGTATAACAAAGGCGTTTTTTGGAGAAACGAGTCATAAAACGGCAGTTTCTGATACGATAACAAATGTGTTGATGAATAATCAGGCTTATCTTGAATTTAATTCAAAATATGTTTTGGGTAAATTTAGAGTTAAGGCGAATTATACGACAGTATCTTACGGTTATGACTCTTTGGTTAATAGACACAAACCTGTGGATAAGATTGCTTTGAAATCATACGCAGGATATTTAGGAGCAGATTGGAGAGGTCAAATCGGGAAGTTTTATATTAATGCAGATATGGCTATTATTCCTGGTAATGGGCATTTGTCAGGGAATTATTTAATCGGTGAAGCTTATTATAAAAAAGATAGTCTTTATGTGGTGAAAGCTAGATTATCGCAGGTGTCAAAAAGTCCTAATTTTAATTATAAGTTGTTTCAGAGTGTTTATGACAATTATAATTGGTCTAATGATTTTGATAAGATACATCTTCAAAACCTTGGGGGTTCGTTTTTGTCTAAATGGGGTAATGCTCATTTTGATATGACAACGATTTCTAATTACACCTATTTTGATGAGTATAGTAAACCTCAACAGTATAAGCCCTTATTGACTTATTTCAAGATTAAAGCCCAAAAAGAGTTTAAATTTTGGCGATTTGCTCTAAATAACACTCTTTTATATCAAGAAGTTCTTAGTGGTGGAGATGTGTTTAGAGTGCCGAGGTTTATGACACGAAATACCTTGTATTATACAGATGAATGGTTTAAGGGTAAACCTTTATTAGTTAATATAGGAGTGACATTCAAGTATTTTACGAAATATAAAATGAATGCTTATAACCCTTTATTAGCAGAATTTACTCTGCAAAACAAAGAGGAGATAGGGTTTCCTACATTTGATATTTTTCTTAATGCACGTATAAGAAGAACAAGGTTATACTTTAAAGTTGAGAATGTGACTTCTAAATGGTCAAATCGTGATTATTTCTCTGCACCGTCTTATCCTTATCGTGATATTACTATTCGTTTTGGAGTGGTATGGAATTGGTTTATCTAAAATTGTTATATTTGCCTAATTATAAACACATAACAAAATGAAAACAATAGCATCATTAAAACTTGGTGAGTCAGCGATTATCTCAGAGAACAGTATTGAGCATATTCCACTAAAACTTATGGAAATGGGGTGCTTACCGGGGGCGGAAGTTCTCATTAAACAATTTGCACTACTTAATGATCCTATTTACATCTGCGTCAATGGTAGCCATTTCGCAATCCGTAAAGAAATCGCAGTAAAAATTGAAGTAATTACAGATGAAAAACAACATTAATATTGCCTTAATCGGTAATCCTAACACTGGTAAAACCTCATTATTTAATAGACTTACAGGGCTTCATCAAAAGGTAGGTAACTACCCGGGGGTTACAGTAGATAAAAAACAAGGACTTTGTGACTTGCCAAATGGTCAAAAAGCATTAATTACTGACTTGCCGGGCATTTATAGTATCAACCCAACATCACTAGATGAGAGTGTGGTACTTAAAGCCTTATCAAATCCTGAATATAAGTTTGATGCCTATTTAGTCATTGCTGAGGTTGAGAATTTAAAGCGTAACCTTTTGTTATTTAGTCAATTAAAAGACTTAGGAGTGCCGATGATTTTAGTAATCAATATGGTTGACCAAATGTCACGTAAAGGCATCTCTATTGATATAGACAAACTAAAAGCAGAATTAGACACAGAAGTTATACTCATTTCAACAAGAAATAAAACACATATAGAGTCTGTAAAACAAGCTTTGGTTAATGTTAGTAATACAAAAGCCAATATTGATAATAGTATTTTATCTAAAATAGATGCTAACTATTTTAATGATTTACAGGCAATTTCACCAAAACAGCCTTTATATAAATTATGGTTATCAGTAACGCAAAATTACTTTGCAAAAGACATCAGCAATTCAGAAAAAGAGCAGTTATTAGCCCTACAATCTGATGAGGTTAAAATTAAGAGATACCAACATAAAGAAACCATATACCGATATCAAAGGATAAACGAACAATTAACGAAGGTTTATACTATTGACAACTCAAAAGCAGAGGGCTTACGTAGTAAATTAGACAGAGTTTTTACCCATAAAATCTTTGGGTATTTTATATTCTTTGGCTTACTTGCTTTAATTTTTCAGTCTATATTTGAGTGGTCATCAATACCGATGGACTTTATTGATGCACTCTTCACTGATTTATCAGATATCGCAAATCAATACTTACCTGAGGGTAAATTCACCGACCTACTAACCAACGGAATTATAGCAGGTATCGGAGGTGTTGTCATTTTCGTACCACAAATTATCATACTATTTCTATTTATAGCACTTCTTGAAGAAACAGGATATATGAGCCGTGTGGTCTTTATTATGGATAGAATTATGCGTAAATTCGGGCTTAGTGGTAAGAGTATATTCCCTCTAATCTCAGGAACAGCTTGTGCAGTACCGGCAGTTATGGCAGCAAGAACCATCTCCAACTGGAAAGAGCGGTTGATTACAATATTAGTCACGCCATTCATCACTTGCGGTGCAAGATTACCTGTATATGCCGTAATTATAGCCCTCATCATTCCTGATAAAAAAGCCTTTGGCTTTGGGCTTCAAGGCTTGACTTTATTAGCCTTATACGCCTTAGGTTTCATAGTAGCACTAATTGCTTCTTTCATTTTAGACAAGATAATCAAAAAAGAAACTAAAAGTTTTTTCGTAGCAGAAATGCCTGATTATAAACTACCTTCATTTAAAAATGTAGCCTTTGTAGTTTATGATAAAACCAAAGCCTTTGTAGTTGATGCAGGTAAAATCATACTAGCAATTTCTATAATATTATGGTTTTTAGGCTCTCACGGAGGTAAGAACTACAACAATGCAGAGCAAATAGTAGCACAACAAACCAACGGAAAAGAACTAACTGAAATTGAAAAAGCACAATTACTATCATCCGTAAAACTTGAAAACTCATACATAGGTGTTATGGGGAAAGCCATTGAACCCATAGTAAAACCATTAGGTTACGACTGGAAGATAGGTATTGCACTCATCACCTCATTTGCTGCAAGAGAAGTCTTTGTAGGAACACTATCAACCATTTATAGCGTTGAAGAAGTCTCAGAAGATAAAAAATTTGAACTCTTCGCAAACCTAAAAGAACAATGGACAGGATTATTCGCAAATGACGACAGTAGTCAAGGCGAAGAAGATGATGAAAACAGCACCATAAAAAGCCGTATGCAGAAAGAAATTAATCAAGAAACTGGTCAAAAACGTTTCAATTTAGCAACAGGAATGTCGCTATTAATGTTCTATGCTTTCGCAATGCAATGTATGGCAACACTTGCTATTGTCAAACGTGAAACAAAATCTTGGAAGTGGCCTCTAATTCAACTCTTCGGTATGGGAGCATTTGCCTACATTTCTGCACTTATAACTTACGTAATACTTAAATAAAATGCAAGAATTTTTAGCATATACAACCGTAGCAGTAGCCATCTTTTTTATTCTTAAAAAGTTCATACCTTCAAAAAACAAAAAGAATAATAAAGGCTGTGGTGGAAGTTGCGGGTGCTAATCAATTAATTAAAATGATACTAACTATGAAATACTTTTTACCCTTAATTTTCTTATGTTTTATCGGATGTAAAGCACCTAAACAACAAAAGAAAAACGAAAGTAAGCCTATTGAAAACACGCAAAGGCCTTTTTTAACTCTTGAACAAGCGAATCGCCTAGTGGCTTTACCTGCCAAATGTATCAATACCGAATACCCAAACCGATTAGGTCAAACTTTAGCCTCTGCTCAGGATATTAAATCGCCAAAAGAACTCCACCCTGCCTTTTATGGCTGTTTTGATTGGCACTCCTCAGTACACGGCTATTGGACTATCGTAACACTACTAAGAAAATTCCCTAACTTAGAGAACGCTGAGGCTCTGAAAATGCAGTTGTTAATTAACCTTTCAAAAGAAAATATAGCAAAAGAAATAGACTATTTTTCTAAGGAACATAACAAATCCTTTGAGCGTACTTACGGATGGGCTTGGTTATTAAAACTAGCAATAGAAGTACACCAATGGGATGACCCAATAGCAAAAACCATTAGTGCTAACCTCCAACCATTAACAGACTTGATTGTAAAAAAATATATGGAGTACCTCCCTAAATTAACACATCCAATACGTGTTGGTGAGCATCAAAACACTGCTTTTGGTCTTACTTTTGCTTGGGATTGGGCAAAAATGTTCGGAAATAAAGACTTTGAAAAGTTAATCAAAAAACGTGCTAAGGAGTTCTATTTGAAAGATGCCTATTGTCCACTTTCTTGGGAACCAAGTGGGTACGATTTCATTTCCCCTTGTCTTCAAGAAGCTGAATTGATGAAACGTGTATTGATACCATCTCAATTCAGACTATGGGTTGCCGATTTCTTACCGCAATTAAAAGAGCCTAAATTTAACTTAGAAACGCTTCAAGTATCAGACAGAACAGATGGTAAATTAGTACACCTAGATGGCTTAAATTTTTCAAGAGCATGGGCTTTATTGCGTTTATCAGAGCATATGCCTGAATACTTACATCTTAAACCATTAGCATACAAGCACATCAACGCTTCATTGCCTCACATCATTGATGATAATTATCAAGGGGGTCATTGGCTAGGTAGTTTTGCTGTTTATGCTTTAACAGCTGTTGAACACCGAAATTAAAAGGTGTATTTAAAATTTCAAGCACTATTTTACCCTCAATTCGTATCATAAAATAATTACGAATTGAAAAATAAAAAGATAATGACTATAAATTGTAAAGGAAATCTAATAGATTTTAAAGTTCCGAAAGTAATGGGAATTTTAAATGTCACTCCTGATAGTTTTTTTGATGGAGGTAAATACAAAACCCAAAAAGAAATTTTAACGCAGGTAGAAAAAATGCTGACCCAAGGGGCAACATTCATTGATGTAGGAGCGTATTCCTCGCGACCTAATGCCTTGCATATCACTCAAAGCGAAGAATTAGAACGTATAGTTCCGATTATAGAACTTTTAGTTCGTGAATTTCCTGATAGTTTACTCTCTGTGGACACCTTCCGAAGTCAAGTTGCTAAGCAATGTATTGAGGCAGGGGCATCATTAATCAATGACATCTCAGGGGGGATGATGGATGAAGCAATGTTTGAAACCGTTGCCAACTTACAAGTGCCATACATCTTGATGCATATGCAAGGAACGCCACAGAATATGCAGAAAAAACCAACATACCAAAATGTAGTAACAGAAGTGATGACCTTCTTTGCCAAACGTATAGCACAATTACGCCAATTAAAACTTAATGACATAATTATTGATGTAGGTTTTGGCTTTGGTAAAACCTTAGAGCATAATTACGAATTATTAAAAAATCTAGACCTTTTCAAGAGTTTAGAAGTACCTAATTTAGTTGGAGTGTCAAGAAAATCAATGTTTTATAAGTATTTAGAGACCACTCCACAAGAAGCATTAAACGCTACAACTGTCGGAAACACCATTGCACTACTTAATGGAGCAAATATTTTAAGAGTACACGATGTAAAACAAGCAGTTGAGGCTGTTAAGATTACTCAGTTAGTGATGAGTTAAAAAAGTGTGAATTTACGAATTAAGAAGCGGAATTACCAATTAAAAATACTAGTTTTGTAAACTAGTAAATCGTTGTGGCTAACGAAATAATAGTATAAAAAAATAAAATATGAATTTACAGTTTATTGATTTTTCATTCTCTGATGTTATTGATATTGTGCTTGTTGCGATATTATTATATTATGTCTATAAACTTTTAAAAGGGACAGTAGCCATAAATATTGTGATAGGTATTGTCTTCATCTTTTTAATTTGGAAATTAACCGAATTATTCCAAATGGAAATGCTCAGTAGCATATTAGGTTACCTCCTCTCAGGTGGTGTTATTGCTCTCATCATAGTATTTCAAGAAGAGATACGTAAGTTTCTACTACTAATCGGAACGACTAATTTTGCTAATGGTGGTTTGTTTAGTCAAATCAAACTATTTCAGTCAGAGATTAATACTGAAACCGACAGCGAAGTGATTATTAGAACTTGCGAGAAGTTAGCCAAAACAAAAACAGGAGTGTTATTAGTTATTGAACGTACCAATAAACTTGATTTCTTAATCAATAGTGGTGATTCTATGAACGCCCTATTAAACGCACCGATTATTGAGAGTATTTTTTATAAAAATAGCCCTCTACACGATGGAGCAACGATTATTAGAGATAATCACATCGTGGCGACACGTGTTGTATTGCCTGTTTCGGCAAGTAGTCATATTCCTGCACGTTTTGGTCTAAGACACCGTGCTGCAATAGGAGTTACCGAAAAAACAGATGCTTTATGTATCTTAGTATCCGAAGAAACAGGCGAAATTTCTTACATCAAAGGAGGTCGTTTTGAGTTCTATAAAACCCACGAAGAATTAATCGCAAAAATGAATAAAGATTTATCAGAATAGTAATATTTTAAATATATTATATTTAATGTTTTATTTAAAATAATATTAATTTATCAATATTTATTAAATAAATAATAAAAATAACAATATATCTAATAAAAAATTTGATTTTTTGTAATTTATATTTATATTTGTTTTGTAAAAAAATCATTAAATTATTTTAATCATGAAACGAATATTAATATTATTGAGTGCAGTAGTATTATATAATTGTACTACTGAGAAACAGGATGATTTATTAGATGTTGTTAGTCAAGAAAAAGTAAATCAAGTAAATCATGCAAAGAGCAAATCAGAACAGAGGTTGCTTTATAGTGTGTTAAGTCCTAATGAAAAAAGACACATTTGGGTAACTAAATTTGACAATTTAATTGAAAATAAAAAATCAGAGTTTGATAATCAACAAATAGATTTACTTATTAAATTAAGAGATACTATTGATAATTCTAATTTGTTTGATAATTCTGATGAAGCTATTTATTTTAAATCAATCTCATTTCCTGAGATAATTAAAGCTTTAAATAGAAGGTTTACAACAAAACAATTAAAAAGAATACTTTATGAAGTGAAAAATTTTCCATCCAGTAATAAAAGATTAATGACAAGGAGTGGTGTAGTTAATAAAGATAAGAGGATTGAAGAATATGTTAGTAGTAGATGTAATTGTGCTAGGGGAGGGGTATTGATTAATGATTGTGGAGAGTTAGAAATGTGTGTGTATGATTGTTCGGAAGAAACTCAATATTGTGGTTATCTTTGGATGCAAAATTGTGTAGGAACTTGTCAGTTTGACAGGGATCGTTTAGGTCCTGAAAATCCATTCCCATCACCAAGACCAAAAGTACCAAATGGACCAAACTCACCACGAAGACGAGACTTACCACCAATTTTAATAGAAGATCCTGACTTTCCTATATATCCTGTAATTCCAAAAGATCTTTTTCCTGATTCAACAGATGAGGATGGAAAGGAAGGGCAAGATGAAGAAGAGGAATGGGATGGATCTCAACCAGAAAATTAATAATTATAAAATCATTAAATTATGAAACGAATATATATAGTATTAATAGCGATTTTGTGCTTTTATGTTCAATTTATATTTCCATATTTTCGTGTTGAACATTCGCCAATGTTGAGGTTTTTGTCAAATGGCTTAGTGTATTTAATAGTTCCTTATTATTTATTGAACTATGGCTATTGTAAAATGAGAACTATTACTTATTTCTTTGTAATGCCATCACTTTTGCTATTTCTTTTCGTTCTTTACCTTGCCATTTCTGATAATTCTTATATGAGTTTACCAATAGTTACTATAAATCTATTTAGTTTGCTAGTGGTTTATGTAAGTTATAAATTCAGAAATATTAAGATAATTATTATAAGTTTTGTTTCGGTACTTGTATTGAGTTATGTTTACGAACTTAGTCATAATAAATACCATACTAATCGTAAGGTTAATTCTTTAAAATATCCTATTCCAATGACAAAAATACAAGTTGATAAGGTTTATGATTTTGGGGAAATAGCTTTCGGAGATACAATAACTCATAAGTTTAAAATTAAAAATTTTAGTCAGCGAGAACTAATGATTAGAAAGATTGGTACAACTTGTGTTTGTACTACTGTCGGAAAAATTGATTCAATCATAAAACCTAAGGATTCAAGTTTTATAAAAATCAGATTTATTCCTAAAAAACATCAAAAAGGAAACATATCAAGTTCTGTGGTTCTTGATATGAATACTAATCCCTCTTTTACAGTTTTAAAAATGATAGGGTATGTTAAGTAATTAGTTTTTACGTTAATATATTATAAATCAGAATTGTATACACATATAATTCTGATTTTTTTATATAGAAAAATCCTTACAGAACGGTAAAGCTTGAAAACTTTATAACTTAGGTTTGAACTTTTCAACTTTATTCGTTACTTTTGTACATTCAAAAAATGAAATTATAATGAAAACAGTTCAATTTAGAGAAGCACTTAATGAAGCGATGTGTGAGGAGATGCGTCGTGATGAGAGTATCTATTTAATAGGAGAAGAAGTTGCCGAGTATAACGGAGCATATAAAGTGAGTAAAGGAATGTTAGATGAGTTTGGGCCTAAGCGTGTTATTGACTCACCTATTGCTGAATCAGGTTTTAGTGGTATTGCTATCGGTTCAGCAATGAACGGAAACAGACCTATCGTTGAGTTTATGACTTTTAACTTCTCATTAGTAGCAATGGATCAAATCATCAGTAACGCTGCTAAAATTCGCCAAATGAGTGGAGGGCAATTTAATTGTCCTATCGTATTTAGAGGGGGGTCTGGTTCTGCTGGTCAGTTAGCAGCAACACACTCACAATCTTTTGAAAACTGGTATGCAAACTGCCCGGGGTTAAAAGTAATTGTACCTTCAAACCCTTATGATGCAAAAGGATTATTAAAATCTGCTATCCGTGATGATGATCCTGTTTTATTTATGGAAAGTGAGCAAATGTATGGTGATAAAATGGAAATCCCAGAAGATGAATACCTTATTCCAATCGGTGTTGCTGACATCAAAAGAGAAGGGTCTGATGTAACTATCGTATCTTTTGGTAAAATCATCAAAGAGGCCTACAAAGCGGCGGATGAATTAGCAAAAGAAGGTATCTCTGTAGAAATTATTGACCTACGTACTATTCGCCCAATGGATCACAAAACCATTATTGAATCTGTTAAGAAAACAAATAGATTAGTAATTTTAGAAGAAGCGTGGCCTTTTGCAAGTGTATCAACTGAGATTACATATCGCGTACAAGATGAAGCATTTGATTATTTAGATGCTCCAATTAAAAGACTTACAACAGCTGACACACCAGCACCATATTCACCAGCTTTATTAGAAGTATGGTTACCAAACGCACAAGATGTGATTAAAGCTGTAAAAGAAGTAATGTATAAAAAATAATTTTACACTTTAAATTATTAATAAAAAAAGCCTTTTTGAAATCTCAAAAAGGCTTTTTTTATGGTGTTTTTAATGCTAATTTACTACTTTTGTTGTTTAAAATCATTTTAAATGAAAACAAAACTATTAATTACCTTCTATTTAATAAGCCTAAATCTTCTAGCTCAATTTACGGTTAAAGGGCGTGTAGTTGATGAAAATAAACATCCTCTACCTTTCGTAAACGCATTTATCAAAGGTACAACTTACGGAACAACAACCGATGAAGATGGGCGATTTGCTTTTATCTGCCATAAAAGAAGAGGGGAATTAAACATCTCATCAATGGGGTTTCAAACGCAAACTTTTGATGTCAATGCCCATACAAAATACCTAAATATCGTTTTAAAAGAAGGTACTGATGTTTTAGAAGAAATTATAGTAGTCACACGTCCAAAAAAACGTTTAAAGAAAGAAGAAAACCCTGCTTACCGAATTTTAAAAGAGTTCTGGAAACGCAAACACAAACTCGGAGTTGAACTCACAGATACTTACTCTTATAAAAAACATACTACAACTGAAATAGGGCTAAACAATATTGATTCCGTATTCATAAAAACCTTATTTAACGAGCAATACGATGAAGTCATGAAAGAAATCCATTTTGATAGCGATGGAATCAATTATTATATGCCTGTCTATATGCAAGAACAAGTTTCAAAAGTCTATGGTAATAACAAAATAGGCAAAAAAAGAGTAGATATAGAAGCAGAACGCAAAGAAGGTTTCAGAGCAAATGGATTTATCTTTGACCGTATGGGAACAACTTTCAACAATATTGATGTATTTAAAAACAACATACCCCTATTAAAAAAATCATTTGTAAGCCCTTTTTCAAGTACAGGTTTCGCAACTTACGATTATGTCCTATACGACAGTATCAATAAAGGTGGTAAAAAACTATACGACATCTATTTCTTCCCAAGGCGTGAGGCTGATTTTGCTTTTCAAGGACATTTCTTAATCGCTGATAAAGATTTCTCAGTCAAAAAAGTAACTATGAAAGTCACCAAAGATTCAGGTATTAATTTCGTACGTGCCTTATCATTTGAAAAACATTTTAAAGTAGAGCGTGATAGTGTCTATTTGCCAACTAAAAGCATTTATGATGCTGATTTTACATTACTTGACAAAAGCGATAACCAAAAAGGAATGACCATTAGGCAAACCGATGTGTTCAGTGAGTATAATTTCACAAAAAAATACCCTAATAATTTTTATGAAATAACCTCCAAAAAACTATACCCAAATCAATATAAAAAAGATAAAGATTATTGGATATCTTACGAAAATAATCAAAATAAAGAGTCTTATAAACTACTCAAAAGTGTTAAAAATAAACGTAAGGTTAAAAACATCACCGAAGCAGTCAATGTCATATCTACAGGTTACATAAAAATGACCAAATCACCTCTTGAACTAGGTAACCTATGGAGTATCCTAACATACAACCAAGTAGAAGGCTTGCGTACAAAACTTAGCCTACGTACCTTTAAAACAAAAGATGACCGATTTAAGTTTAGAGGCTATCTAGCCTATGGTTTTAAAGACAAAAAAATCAAATACGGATTAGAAACCAAATACTTACTCTCATACCAACCACGAATTGCAGTAGGGCTAGCCTACCAAGATGATGTTGAGCAGTTAGGTAGTGTCCTTATGAATACCACAAAATTATTAGGGCGTTCATTTGGTACTTCTGCCATTCTATCAAGAGGTAATAACTATTTCTTATCCAACGTAAAACGTTATTTATCAACTATAAATTATGCTGTTACCGATAATTTCCGTTTTGGCTTAACACTTTCAAGGTCAGAGATGTACTCGGCAACCACTGATGATAATTTCTCCGTAAAATACCTAAACGATAACGGAACGATAAACTCACAAGTAACTGATGTAGCATCTGACTTTTACATCTCATTTACACCAAACAGAATGGTCTATGGTCTCGGCGTAGAGCAACGTGCAGGAGAAGAGTTATACCCTTCTTTCATCCTAAATTTCAGAAGTGGTTATAAAGGTATTTTTGGTGGAACGCATAACTACAATAAAATACAATTTCAGTATAATCACCCAATAATGTTAGGTGAGTACGGAATACTAAAAACGAACTTAGAACTCGGCAAAACCTTCGGAAAAGTACCTTTATTATTACTAAGTCCGATACCTGCCAACCAAGCCTATTCACTGGTAAAAAATACCTTTGCTTTGATGAATTACTACGATTACATCACAGATGAGTATGCCTCTTTACATTTAGAGCAACATTTCAATGGCTTTATTTTCAATAGAATACCGCTGATTAACAAATTAAAATGGCGTAGTTTAGCAACATTCAGAATTGTCTACGGTAGTATTTCAAAACAAAACATAGAAATCAATAAGTCTAACATTTCGTATAACGCTCCGACAGATAAGCCCTATTACGAATATGGTTTTGGTATTGAGAATATTGGCTATGGTAACATTCGTTTTTTCAGAATAGATGCCATCTGGCGAAGCGATTACACACCATCACTAAACAATGTCGCAACTCCTACACAAAAATTCGGAATTAGAATAGGTCTTCAAACAGATTTATAAAAAAACAACCTACCTAACACGAAGACATAACGAAGGAGAAGTGTAAATTTATGTTGAGTGAAATTTTTAAAAAATGTTTTAAATCACTAAGAATATCGTGTTTTAAAACATTTTTTTTATTTAAATATTATTGTCTTTTGAATAAAAATATATTGAAATAGTTAAATATTTTGTAATGTGTGTTTTGTTTTTAATAAAAAAATATATTGAATTATTAATAATGTTTTAATATGCGTTATATTTTATTTAATATTTAATTATATATTGTTTTTTTTATCATAAATATTTTTTTTAAAAAGAAAAATTATTATATTTGTAATGTTGTTTAAAGTAAAAAAATGTTAAATTAAGGAGTGACAATCCAAAGTCAAAATGATTTTGTAATGACATTAAAAAATAAGAAATCCGAGTGTGTTATGAGCATATGTTTGAAAATCGTAAAGAGTAAAACAAGTAAATAATTTTTTAATATTAAAACATAAGAAAAATGAAATTAATTAAAATAATAACAAATGTGGTAATTCTAGTATTTTCTTTCTTGATTTTTTCTTGTAGTAATGATGAAAAAGTAGAAAATATAGGTGAGAAAAAAAATATAGAACTTTTAAAAACAGATGATAGGTTTGTGAATCTACTTAATTCAAATATTAAATTAATTAAAAATGTAAAAAATGTAAAAAGGGTAAATGAAATATTAGAAAAAGATAATTTATCCGATTCAGAACTTAATGAATTAGCAAAGTGTTTAGGCTTTTCTGATATTACTTCTTATAGACAATACATTATTGATGAAAAAAAGGTTTTAAGTGAGTTGAATTCAGAATATGAAATGTCATTAAACGAAATACCACAAGAAAAACTTGATGAGTTGGCTATTCAAACTTCTGCTCTACAAACTAGAAGTGTTAATAATTATTGTGAGATGAAAAGGATAAATTGTCTTGAAAAAGCAGCAATAACCGCTTTAATAGAACATACTTTTTGTTTATTAACTGATTCTACTTTAGTTGTTGGTGTTATATGTCATGCTGGGGTCACATCTATGCAAGTATTGGAAAATGAAGGTTGTAATATAGATGCAGGAGAGTGTAATAGACAAAGAGAAATAGAAATGCATAACAATTATGATTACTTTGATAAAAGAAAAGGGTATTAGAATTTTAATTGCTATCTTAGGCATAGTATCATTAGAATTGATAAGAAATCTCAATAAAATAGGTGTTATAAGTGATACTTTATATTGGGTTTTATTAGGAATAATAGCAATATTTGTGTTTTATATGGCAAATAAATATAAAGGCTCTAAAATTGCTATACTTATAACGGTAATCTTTATGTCGTTATCAGTTGGTATGTATTTATACAACATATATTATATATAAAACTTAAAAATTAACCTTACTTAAAAATAAGACTCTAAGTGTTTTTGATAACCTTAGGGTCTTATTATATTTAAAATATATAAACCTCAATATATTAGTTTAATTCTTTTTTATTCATAATTTTAAGCCCTATACCCTCAGATATTTATAAAAAAATACTACATTTGCAGTCTTTAAAATTAAGTAAATGAAAGAGAAGAAAACATTTGATGCACTAATTGAAATCCCAAAAGGAAGTAGAAACAAGTACGAATACGATTTTAAGTTGAAGAAAATACGTTTTGACAGAATGCTTTTCTCATCAATGATGTACCCTGCCGACTATGGCTTTATCCCTGAAACATTAGCCCTAGATGGCGATCCTCTGGATGTCCTAGTACTAGGGGCTGAGCCAACATACCCTATGTGTGTGGTGGAGGTTAAACCTATCGGCGTATTCCATATGGCAGATGAAAAAGGTCCTGATGAAAAACTAGTCTGCGTACCAGTATCTGACCCTATCTGGAACAGTTTAAATGACTTGGCAGATATCAACCCACACTTAAAAGAAGAAATTACACACTTCTTCCAAGTATACAAAGACCTAGAAAAGAAAAAAGTAGATGTAGGTGGTTGGGGTGATGCCAACGAAGCTCGCCAAATATTTAAAGACTGTGTTGAACGTTACGAAAATAGCGAACACAAAGCAAAAGGCGATTTTAAAATCTAAAATAAATCAATAACTAAATAAATCAATTATAACTATGGAATCAAATATGATTTTTGTGCCAATCATTTTGGCTGTATTAGGTTTGGTATTTATGGTTACCAAAATGTCTTGGGTAAAAAAACAACCAAGTGGTAACGATAAAATGCAAACCATTTCAAAGAGTATTAAAGAAGGTGCCTTAGCATTCTTATCTGCTGAGTATCGTATCCTTTTAGTATTTGCTATTATAGCATCTATCGCTCTTTTCGGTATTTCAATCGTTGTACCTACAACGCACTGGATTATCGTTGTGGCTTTCTTAGTAGGGGCAGTATTCTCTGCATTAGCAGGTAATATCGGTATGCGTATCGCTACTGATGCTAACGCTCGTACGGCTGAGGCTGCTAAAACTAGTCTTCCAAAAGCTTTACAAGTATCTTTTGGTGGTGGTACTGTTATGGGGCTTGGTGTAGCTGGTCTTGCAGTATTAGGTTTAAGTTTATTCTTCTTATTCTTCTTAAAAATGTTTGTTGTTGGGCAACAAGATTTTTATACTGAAATGACTATCGCATTAGAGGCTTTAGCAGGTTTCTCTTTAGGGGCTGAAAGTATCGCACTATTCGCTCGTGTAGGTGGTGGTATCTATACAAAAGCTGCTGATGTTGGGGCTGACTTAGTAGGTAAAGTAGAAGCAGGTATCCCAGAAGATGACCCTCGTAACCCTGCAACTATCGCAGATAACGTAGGGGATAACGTAGGTGACGTTGCTGGTATGGGGGCTGACTTATTCGGTTCATACGTAGCAACTGTATTAGCAGCAATGGTATTAGGTAACTATATCGTTAGAGATATGTCTATAACGTCTCAATTTACTGATGCTTTCGGTAATATGGGGCCTATCTTATTACCACTAGTAATTGCAGGTGTGGGTATTATCGCATCTATCTTAGGTACATTCTTAGTAAAAATTAAAAATAACGAAGCAAAAGAAGGTCAAGTACAATCTGCCTTAGATAGAGGTAACTGGGTGGCTATCTTATTAACTTTAATCGCAAGTTTCTTCTTGATTAAATGGATGTTACCTGAAACTATTCAAATGAATTTCTTCGGTAAAGGTATCAAAGCAGTACCTTCTATCAATGTATTCTTCTCAGCGTGTATCGGTTTATCTGTGGGGGCTTTAATCTCTATGGTAACAGCTTATTATACAAGTTTAGGTAAAAAACCTGTTATGGATATCGTGCAAAACAGTTCTACTGGGGCTGCAACTAACATTATCGCTGGTTTAGCAGTAGGTATGAAATCTACATTCTTATCTGTTATCTTATTCGCTGCTGCAATCTATGGCTCTTACTTCTTAGCAGGGTTCTACGGAGTGGCTTTAGCAGCTTCTGCTATGATGGCAACTACGGCTATGCAATTAGCTATTGATGCTTTCGGTCCTATCGCTGATAACGCTGGTGGAGTGGCTGAAATGAGTGAATTAGAAGACCACGTACGTGAGCGTACTGATATCTTAGACTCTGTGGGTAACACTACTGCTGCCGTAGGTAAAGGATTTGCAATCGCTTCTGCTGCATTAACTGCATTAGCTTTATTTGCTGCTTACGTAACATTTACTGGTATTGATGGTATTAACATCTTCAAGGCTGATGTATTAGCAATGTTATTCGTAGGGGGGATGATTCCTGTGATTTTCTCTGCATTAGCAATGGAAAGCGTAGGTAAAGCAGCTATGGAAATGGTACACGAAGTACGTCGCCAGTTCAGAGAAATTCCGGGTATTATGGAAGGTACTGGTAAACCTGACTATGCTCGTTGTGTGGATATCTCTACAAGTGCAGCATTAAGACAAATGTTATTACCAGGGTTAATCACTATCATTACACCTATCATCATCGGACTATTATTTGGTGCTGAGCCATTAGGTGGTTATATGGCTGGTGTATGTGTATCTGGTGTAATGTGGGCTATCTTCCAAAACAACGCTGGTGGTGCTTGGGATAACGCTAAAAAATCATTTGAAGCAGGTGTTGAAATCAATGGTAAAATGGAGTATAAAGGTTCTGATGCTCACAAAGCAGCAGTAACGGGGGATACAGTAGGTGACCCATTCAAAGATACTTCTGGGCCTTCAATGAACATCTTAATCAAATTAACGTGTTTAGTTGGTTTAGTATTAGCTCCAATCTTAGGTGGGCATACTGCTTCAACTCAAAAGCATCCAAAATCGTGTATAGATACACGTGTTGATACTGCTAAAAAAGCAGACTGTCATGCAAAACATATTAAAGACTGTTCTGCTACTTGTCCTCACGCAAAAAAATAATGTAGTGACAATGATATAAATTAAAAGCCCTAACGGATAGTTAGGGCTTTTTTAATGACTTCTAATGGCTTATTTTACTTAACTCGGCTAATAGTAAGCCCATCACGAATAGGTAATAATACGCTCTCTATTCTCGTGTCAGTATTAAGCAGTTTATTATATTCTAAAAGTGTTTTAGTATCAATATCTTTCGGGTCTAAGTCTTCAACCACCTTACCACTCCAAAGTACATTGTCTGATAAAATAACTCCGCCTTTGTTCATCTTTTCAATGATTAAGTGAAAGTAGTTGATATAATTCTTCTTATCAGCATCTATAAATACCAAGTCAAATTTCGTATCAATACTAGGGATAATCGCCATAGCATCACCTATATATTGCTTAATCTGATGGCGATAGTCCGATTTCTGAAAGTATTTATATTGTAACTCTTCTAACTCCTCATTTTTATCTATGGTATGTAAGACCCCATTTTCTTGTAGCCCTTCGGCTAAACATAAGGCTGAATACCCCGTATAAGTACCTATTTCTAATATCGTTTTCGGATTGATTAACTTTGAAATCATAGACAGTAATCGCCCCTGAAAAGCACCGCTTAACATCCTTGGGTTAAGTACGGTTTGCCATGTTTCTCTATTGAGGTCTTTTAATAATTGTGGCTCTTCTTGTGAGTGATTTACGGCGTAATTGTCAATATTTTCTGGTAAAAAGTGCATTTTATGATAATTTTATAGCATATTATTAGGCTACAAATTTAAGTTTATTATCTTTACGGCATAAATTTAATTAAAATAAATATGTCAGTAGCAAAAAAAGAATACAAAAGAATTACGGTAAAGTCATTAGTAGATATGAAAGCTAATGGCGAAAAGATTTCAATGTTAACCGCTTATGACTATTCAATGGCTAAGATTGTTGACCAAGCAGGTATTGATGTTATCTTAGTAGGGGATTCTGCTTCAAATGTTATGGCTGGTCACGAAACGACATTGCCTATCACACTTGATCAGATGATTTATCACGCAAGTTCGGTAGTACGTGCTATAAATCGTTGTTTAGTAGTGGTTGATTTACCTTTTGGTAGTTATCAATCTAACGAAAAAGAGGCTTTACGTTCTGCTATTCGTATTATGAAAGAATCAGGAGGACACGCCATTAAACTTGAAGGTTATTAAGGCGGGTATCCCAGTGATGGGGCATTTAGGTTTAACTCCGCAATCTATTTATAAATTCGGAACATACTCTGTTAGAGCAAAAGAAGAGGCTGAGGCTAAGCAATTAAAAGAAGATGCTAAAATGCTTGAAGAATTAGGCTGTTTTGCTTTGGTGTTAGAAAAAGTACCTGCTAAATTAGCACAAGAGGTTGCCGAGAGTATCTCTATACCAGTAATTGGTATTGGTGCTGGTGCAGGAGTTGATGGGCAAGTTTTAGTATTACACGATATGTTAGGAATTACAGAAGGTTTTAATCCTCGTTTTTTACGCCGTTATTTAGATATGGCTGACCAAATGACTAATGCTTTTAAGGCTTACATTCACGATGTGAAAACGCTTGATTTCCCTAATGAGAATGAGCAGTATTAATAGTAAATAGATAATTATTAATGAGATAGGGTGGCTGATAGTATCGGTCACCCTATTATTTTAGGTGTTAGAAATATCTATAAAAAAAGAGTACTTAATAAAAATATTAAGTACTCTTTAAGTAAAACATTAAACTTTATAATTATGAAAAAAGTGGGGAGAGCAGGATTCGAACCTGCGAAGTCGTAAGACAACGGAGTTACAGTCCGTCCCATTTGG